>JGI24711J26586_10001832_pt1 | contig 15811 bp, 15 predicted proteins | sample BioPla3DNA1_FD_26586 | JGI IMG/M metagenome (IMG submission 26586)
CGGGTTAAGTGTTGGTGAGCCGGGCGATATAATGAATGAGATGCTGGAAGTCACCGTGCCATACCTTCCGGAGGACAAGCCAAGATATCTTATGGGGGTGGGAAGTCCCGATTATCTCATAGACGCGGTTATACGCGGTATTGATATGTTTGACTGTGTATTGCCTACAAGAAACGGACGTAATGGAACAGTGTTTACATCCAACGGCAGGGTAATAATCAGGGATGCAAAATATGCCCGGGATTATTCACCAATAGACGAAAATTGTGATTGCTACGCTTGTAGAAACTTTACCAGAGCATATGTAAGACACTTATTCAAATGCGGTGAAATATTAGGGCTTCGTCTTGCTGCCTGGCATAATTTAAGATTTTTAATTAAGCTTATGGAAGATGTCAGAGAAGCGATAAAGAATGACAGACTTTTGGACTTCAGAAAAGAAGCTTTCGAGAGACTGGGATATTAGCATGATATAAATTTATTTTTGTAATTGATAACATTTATCAAATACTGTATAATGTCGTTGTGTTAAGCGAATAGTTTGTATTTATCAAATATTTTGGAGGTTGTATATGAAATTTTTATCAAGCTTATTGCTTTTTGCCGCAGAAGCACCTGCAGTAGATCCTAACGCTTCCGGCGCAGATCTTGCTGGAGCAGGAAACTGGCTTTCAATGCTGGTTCTAATTGTTCCTTTGGCATTAATGTACGTTATTTTAATTGTTCCTCAAAAAAGAAAAGAAAAGAAGCTGAGAGAGACTATAAGTGGTGCTATCGTAGGCGATCAGATTATCACAATTGGTGGACTTGCCGGTAAAATCGTTAATATAAAGGATGACGAGGTAACCTTTGAAACAAGTGTTGAACGTACAAAAATTACAATAAAAAAATGGGCAATAAAAGACGTAATTAAACCCATTCAAAATTAATTAAACGCATTGAGGAATCCCCGGAAAAACCGGGGATTTTGAATATAGCAGAATAAGCGTCGCCCGCTTATTCTTATTGTGGTAAAATGATAATACTCCTTGGTACAGAGTATTTTATGTATGCAAGAATCTTAGTTTATTAATCAGAAATAGGAGTAGGATTAGGATTATGTTAAAGGATTATCTTGCGGTTGGGAAAGTAGTGAATACCCACGGTATTAAAGGTGAGCTGAAGGTAATACCTATAACATCTGATATATCGCGTTTTGATTACCTCCTTTTTGTAACTGCAAACTATGGGGGGACATTTAAGGAATTTAGAGTTATAGGCTGTAGAATCCATAAGGGATTTGTTCTTATCAGGCTTAAAGGGATCGATACTATGAGTGATGCCGAAAAGCTAAAGGGGCAGGAACTCTTTGTCCACCGTAAGCATGCGGTTGAGCTCGAAGAAGATGAATACTTCATTTGCGATTTAATTGGAATAGATGTATATGAAGAGGATAAACTGCTGGGACAGTTGACAGATGTTCTGGAAACAGGTAGTAATGATGTTTACATTGTTCAGGACAGCAATATGAGAGAAATCCTTATCCCGGCTTTAAAGTCCGTGGTTGAAAGTATTGATATAGAAGGAAAACGGATGCAGGTAAAACTTCCGGAGGGTTTAATTGATGATATTTGATGTATTGACCCTCTTTCCGGAGAGTATAGACAGATTCTTAAATGAAAGCATTATCGGAAGAGCAAGGGAGAAAGGGATAATAAAGGTAAACACCATTAATATCAGAGATTTTTCTTTGGATAAACATCGGAAGGTGGATGACTATCCCTATGGGGGAGGAGCCGGGATGGTTATGACTCCACAGCCCTTATACGATGCATGGGAATATGCTGTAAAACAAAGTCCGGTAAGGACGAAGACTATTTATATGAGTCCTCAGGGAAGAGTTTTAACACAAAATGTTGTAAGGGAACTTAAAAACGAAGAAAGACTAATAATTATCTGCGGACATTATGAAGGAATAGACGAAAGAGTCCTGGAAGAAATTGTTGATATGGAGATATCAATAGGGGACTATGTTTTAACAGGTGGAGAGCTGCCTGCCATGGTTCTGATTGATTCAATCAGCCGTCTTGTTGAAGGTGTATTAAGCTCTGATGAATCTTATCTTAAAGAATCTCATTATGATGGTCTGTTAGAGTTTCCCCAGTATACGAGACCTTATGAGTACAGAGGGAAAAAAGTCCCGGATGTGTTAATATCGGGTCATCACGCGAATATTGAGAAATGGCGTTATTTAAAGATGCTGGAAAGAACCAGAGATAAGCGGCCGGATATGTTTGAAAAATACGAAAAGGAAAATAAGCAGAAAGTATTAGAAGCTTTTGGTTTATTGCCGAAGAAAAAAAGAAGGAAAAAGGCTGGTGGTATAATTGACGGCGAAAAAGGAACCTCTGGCGTATAGAATGTCTCCGCGAAGCTTGGATGAGTTTGTGGGACAGGAACATATAATAGGTCATGGAAAACTGCTTAACAGAATGATAAAAGCGGACAAAATATCCTCAATTATACTTTTTGGTCCTCCGGGAACCGGGAAAACTTCAATTGCCAGGATAATTGCCAATACTACTAAGGCTGCCTTTTTCAGGCTGAATGCTGTTACCGCAGGTGTTAAGGATATCAAACATGTAGTGGAAGATACTCAAAATACATTTATGAACCCTACCGGTAAGGCTGTTTTATTTATTGATGAAATTCATCGATTCAATAAGGCTCAACAGGATGCACTTCTTCCGCATGTTGAGGATGGCACTGTAGTGTTGATAGGAGCCACAACTGAAAACCCGTTTTTTGAAGTCAACAAAGCTCTGATTTCCAGATCTACAGTTTTTCAGCTTGAACCGTTAAAAAAAGAGCATATTTCAAAGATTATAAAAATGGCTGTTACAGACAAGGACAGGGGATTAGGCAACCTTAAAATAGATATTGATGAGGATGCTGTTTCGTTGCTTGCCGATATGTCGGGGGGAGACGCGCGTATTGCGTTAAATGCACTGGAATTGGCTGTACTAACTACAGATATGAATGAAGCCGGGGTTTACAGTATTACCACAGATGTTATAATGGATTGTATACAAAAAAAGGTAGTCAGGTTTGATAAATCATCGGAGCAGCACTACGATAATATCAGTGCCTTCATTAAATCAATGAGAGGGAGCGATCCTGATGCAACACTGCTATATTTGGCTAAGGCGCTTTATGCAGGAGAAGATCCGGAATTTCTGGCCAGACGAATTATGATTTGCGCATCCGAGGATGTAGGTATGGCAAATCCAAATGCGCTTACATTAGCAGTCGCTGCTTCTCAGGCAGTACATATGATAGGAATGCCGGAGGCAAGAATTTTGTTGGCTCAGGCAGCGGTAATGGTTGCGACCAGCCCGAAATCTAATTCTACGTACAAGGCTATTGATGAAGCTCTGTATGATGTCGAACACAAGAATACCGGCGAAGCTCCCATGCATCTTCGTAATGCAGTAACCAAGGGAATGAAAAGTCTGGGTTATGGAGTCGGATATAAATATGCCCATGATTACCCGGGCAATATTGTTAATGACATGGAATATATGCCTGAGGAAATGCGGGGTACTTATTATTATCACCCTTCTGCTAACGGGTATGAAGCAAAAATAAAGGATTGGCTTGAAAGACGAAGAAATGCAAAAAATACAGAACTAAGGTGATGGCGCATGAAAAATAATGTAAAACGTCGCATAAATACCAGAAAAATTCTCTCAAGAGTGTTAATACTGGCAGGAGTACTCTTGATAGCAATACCTGCTGTTATAACCTATTTTAATACGAAACGGAATAATGATGTTATTGATGAATTTTTAAGACAATCAGAAGCTGCTGCATCAAATATTCACCCTTTGGAGGATGTAGAAGTGGAAGCCTTCTATATTCCTCCCGAGTTAAGTCATGCCGAAACGCCCGCGGATACCACTGCTGCGCCGGAAGCAACTGCAGAAGATGAACCTGTTGAGGATGAGCCTGCAGAAGAGGAGCCTTCAGCAACACCTGCACCGGCTAAGAAGCCGGGGATGAGCAAGGAAGAGATGCAAAGGCGTACCAAAGGAGTTTTACTTATACCAAAAATAGATGTAAAGATGCTGATTATGGACGGAGTTGATGATGATACCCTTCGGGTTGCTGCCGGCAGACTCCCGTATACAGATGATTTGGACGAAGTTGGAAATTGTGTTTTGGCAGGACATCGCAGCTTTACCTTCGGGAAATATCTAAACCGTTTGAATGAATTAGAAATCGGAGATAAAATAACCGTACAGACCAAGGAAAAGACCTTGAACTATACCATATATAAGAAGTTTATTATAGAGCCCGACGATTTTTCTATAATTGAGAAGAATGATACCGACAAGATATTAACCGTATTTACATGTGACCCGCCGGGAATTGGCTCACACAGACTGGTGGTACAGGCAACGCAGGATGAGTAATAAAAGGGCTGTAACGGAATAACATTTTCAGTATTCCGATACAGCCTTTAATATTATTCGGTCGCGGTTAATGCCTTTTCTAATCTTTCTATTCCAATTTTTATCCGTCTTAAGGATTCATTTTTCCCAAGTATATCCGCAATTTCTATTGCTCCGCCGGGGGTAACCTCCCAGCCTGAAAGAGCAGTGCGAACTGGCCAGAGCATTTGTCCGTTTTTTATGCCGAGGCGTTCTGCTAAACCCAGAAGATTGTCATGGATAGAAGACTCATTCCAGTCGTCCATATTCTCTAACACAGGAAGAGCTTCCTTTAAGCTTTTAAGTGAATTGTCCAATGTAGTTTTCATTTTTTTATGAACATAGATATTAAGGTCATAGTCACACAATTCATTAAAAAAGCCTATTTTAGAAGGAATATCAGTCAGAACCTCAGTTCGCGCCTGTAATAACTTGCTTATCTTAAATAAATCGATTTCTTTGTTGGATATACTTTCAGAAAGATAGGGCAGAACAAGAGCATGGAATTCTTCTGCGCTCATCGCCCTGATATACTGTGCATTAAACCACCTTAGCTTATCCATATCAAAAGCTGACGGTGATTTACTTATGTTCTTTATATTAAATACTTTTTCCAGCTCAGAAAGTGTAAACATTTCCTGATTTGAGTCGGGGGACCAACCCAAAAGTGCAATATAATTGATTATGGCTTCTACAAGAAACCCCATTTTCAATAAATCCTCGAAACTGGCATCGCCTTTACGTTTGGATATTTTAGAACCATCGGGCTTAACTATAAGGGGAAGATGAATATAAATCGGGATATCCCACCCGAATGCTTCGTATAAAAGATTGTATTTTGGCGTGGAGGAAAGGTACTCGCTTCCTCTTACCACATGTGTAATATCCATAAGATGATCATCAATCACATTGGCAAAATTATACGTGGGAAGACCGTCACTCTTAAGCAGAATTTGATCCTCAAGCATATTATTCTCAATTGAAATGGTACCATATACAACATCTTCAAATGTTGTTGTGCCCTCTCTGGGCATCTTCTGTCTGATTACATAGGGTTCTTTGTTCCGCAGTTTAGCGGCTATTTCCTCTTTTGAAAGGTTCAGACAGTGGCGGTCGTACATAAATGTCTGATTCTTTTCTTCACATTCTGCCCGCAAAGCATCCAGCCTTTCTTTGGAACAGAAGCAATAATATGCATGTCCCTTTTCAATTAACTCTTCGGCATAAGGCCTGTAAGTGTTTTTTCTATCGCTTTGAACATATGGACCGTATGGCCCTCCTATATCAGGACCCTCATCATGCTTCATACCACACAGTTTCAAAGTGTTATAAATAATATCTACAGCGCCTTCTACCAAGCGTTCCTGATCAGTATCTTCAATACGTAAAATGAATTTACCGTTCTGGGATTTTGCAACCAGATACTCATATAATGCTGTTCGCAGATTTCCAATATGCATGTACCCGGTGGGGCTTGGTGCAAAGCGGGTTCTTACTTGACGTTCCATAATATCTTTCCTTTCGTGCAGTTCGTATTTTTCTATGTAAATCAAAATTAATTCTGTCTTTACTTAAATTATCAATGATATTATACATGATTATGCAGGGGGATTACAGTATAATATTCGTGAGTAAAGGTAAATACCGTCTCGTTATATAGTATAATGAGGCTTTTAAAGAATGAAATATTAAAGTATAATTCTATTTGTGAACCAAAACAGATATTATTCGTCAAATTAAGTGAAGGATGGAGGCAGAAAACTTGACTCCTTCAGAAATGAACAAAGAGATAACTCGACTCATCGAGGAATATGGAAATGATGTTTTAAGAATAGCTACAGTAATACTTAAGTCGAAAGAGCTGGCAGAGGATGTGTACCAGGAAACATTTCTCAGGGTTGTCCGTTCTTATTCGAGCTACCGTCGGGAGAGCAGCGAAAAAACTTGGATTATAAGTATTGCCGTAAATATCTGCAGAGATTATATAAGAAGTGCCTGGAAAAGACGTGTGGTTGTTACAGATGACTTTCTTACATATACTGCCGACAGTGATACCGAAGAGATAATCGAGAAAAGAAGTGAAAAACAGGCACTAATTAATGCCATTATGAAGCTGCCCGACAAATACAGAGAAATTATTCATCTCTTCTATTATCAGGAGATGGGAGTTAATGATATAGCAAAAGTTTTAAGAATTCCGGGGGGGACCGTGAAAAGTAGGCTGTTCAAAGCGAGGACACTGCTTCACGACATGATTGGAGGTGAGGCTCATGGCTGAATCATATGATAGAAACTCATCTTGTTCTATCTCTGATGACATGATTAAAGAGGCTTTAAAGTCAGGGCTATCGAGCATTAAAGCCTCGGATGATCTTATTAATATTACTTTGGAAAAATGTCAGACAGAAATAACCAGAGATAAAAAGATAAAACCAAAGAGTTTTATGAGAATGGCATATAAATTTGGTACACCGCTGGCAGCGGGAGCTCTCATCTTAGTGCTTATTCTTATGATGCCCGGTGTTTATAATACTAAGAAATCATCCAGTGCAAATCCGCAGGCACCAGCTGCTTCAGCTGCATATGATACCGGTTATGCTATCAGCTTTTCAGAAGCTGCACCAGAGGCTCCGGCACCAGCACCGGATTATAACAATGAAATCTCAATTACTTCAGGTTATGGTGCATGTGACGATAGTGTTAAAGAGAAATCTGCAGAAAATGGAGATGAAATCGGAGGATTGCTTGGGGCTGAAGAGCGCTCCGGCAATGAAGAACAATTCATGATGCAATCGGTTCCTGAACCACGGGATGCAAATGAGTTTTCAGTTTTTCTGGGGGATAGATTTATTTCATTAGATGATAGGGGCACCGGNGATCAGATTGTTAGTATGTTGAAAAGTGTCTTGGGGGATCCTGATAGTGAATCTGTGAAGGTATTGGATGAGTCTTCGGATACATTTGAAGGTATGACTGTAAAAACACTGGAATATGACGGCATAACAGTTATAATTTCAGGGATGAGGACTTTTTCAATTAGCAGCATAGAGATTACACATAATAAATATAGTACCTATAGAGGAATTTCCGTAGGTATGTCAGTGAATGATCTAAAGGCGAAATATGAAAATATTACTATGGCTCTTGACGGGCGTACCGATCCTGACAATTGCGGGTACGTAATAGAAGACGGCGGTTATTTTATAAGGTTTGAAGTTCAGGAAGGTCTTATCACAAAGATTAAGTATTATAGTGAGATTGGTTGAATAAAACTGCTTGTCCGGTTACGCTGATGTATACCAGTGGTCTGTTTTTGTATGTAATTTTCCAGGAAAAACTAACAGCAAAAATGGCTGAAAAAAGTTTATAAAAGGGTTGACAAGAGATGCAGACCTCATGTAATATAGTAAATGCGGTTCTCAAGAGAGCCAAAAAATAAGGTTATGGGAGAATTCCCGAGTGGCCAAAGGGGGCAGACTGTAAATCTGTTGTCAGTGACTTCGGTGGTTCAAATCCACCTTCTCCCACCAGAACATATACCGCAGAAAAATACAATGTATCTTTCTGCGGTATTGTTGTTTTATCCTTTAACATCTGTTTGTAAGCTTAGTTACAATCCATTCATCCTGTGTGTTGCTAAAGTTTTCTAAATATTTATAAAAAGCTCTGCTCCAGTATAAAACATCCTGTGAAGTGCAAGCACAGCGATGAAATTGACAGACCGAAAGTAAATAATATGACTTTCGGGAGGTGCTAAACTATATGAAAATTCTAATCGCAGACGATGAGGCTGACATCCGAAACCTGATTAAAATTACTCTTGAGGAAAACGGCTATACAGTTTTAACGGCACAAAACGGAAAGGAAGCATGGGATATCATAGCTAAGCATGATATAGGGTTAGCCATACTGGATGTTATGATGCCTGTGATGGACGGCTTTAATTTACTCCGGAAAATTCGGGAAAGCAGTACTATACCCGTGATCTTCCTGACTGCCAGGACGGATGATATGGACAAAGTACTGGCACTTGGACTTGGTGCCGATGATTACATTTCCAAGCCATTTTCCATTGCCGAGTTAATAGCCCGGGTGGGTGCACAGCTGCGCAGAAGTAACGAGTACTTGTCACCGAAGAAGCAAAATTCCGGTAATATTACATATGGACATTTATCCATCGACAAAGAAAAATGCTGTGTTTTTAAAGACTCAGTTCCAATAGAGCTTGGCGCAAAAGAGTACAAGTTGCTTTTGCATTTCATGGAAAACCCGGAGAAGGTTTTTACAAAACGACAACTCTATCAGGCGGTGTGGGATGAGGCATTTTATTATGACGATAATACTATTATGGTGCATATCAGCCGAATCCGAAGCCGTATTGAGGATGATCCGCAGAAGCCGCAATACATAAGAACAATTCGTGGCATCGGATATAAGCTGCATTACACAGGTGAAGCATTATGAAGAAAAAAATTGCCAATCAATTCCTAACTCATTATCTGGTTGTGTTTGTTATGGTTATTCTTTCAACGGTGCTTTCCTTTTCACTAATGTCATTTGCAAGTCAACTGGCATCAGATCTCTTTGCTAAAAACAAATATCCTGCAAGTTCAATTATGCAGGACGACTATAATCAAATTGATACCGCCCAGGTTGTGCAAAACGGCGGTAGTGTACAAGTGATCGACAAAGAATACCGTGTAGTAGTTTCACAAGGCAAAGATGCGATTCCAAAAAAACAACTGACTGCCGCGGAATTTACCGAATTTTTGAGGTTGAGCAAAGATAAAAATACGCCCTTCAACCACGATATTATGTATAACCCGCAGGGCAAATTCTGGCTGATTGTTACCTTTCCCGCTTCTATATGGATTGATTTTAATTTCATAATAAATATGGATGCTGCCACAGGAGATTTTGGCAAAGCCGCACTTGTGTTTAGCGCAGTGATTATTGTATATCTTGTGCTTATTGCAGTTATCACCTTTATTTACGCAAGAATTACCGCATCTCAGATAACAGTCCCCCTAAGAAAGCTTTGCGATGGTACAAGGCTTTTGCGGGAAGGTGATTATTCGGTGAGGGTGGATTTACGCCTGAAAAATGAGTTTGCAGAGTTACAGGACACCTTTAATGATATGGCCTCCAGAATTGAACACGAGATTTCAATGCGAAAAAAATCGGAGGATGACAGGCGGCGACTTATTCTCGACATATCTCACGATCTTAAAAATCCAATGTCAAGCATACAGGGCTATGCTGAGAGGCTTTGCCAAAAAGATGATATTAGCGAACAAGTACGCAGAGAATATCTGCAAATTATTTATAAAAACAGTCAAAGGGCAAACCGGCTGTTAAACGGGTTATTTGAGCTTTCCAAGATTGACAGTCCGGATTTTTCTTTAAAGACTGAAAGAACAGATATTTGTGAATTTCTCCGTCAACAGTGCGGTGAGCTTGTACCTCAGCTTGAGCAGGCAGGCTTTAAATATGAGTTTGACATTCCTGAAGAAAGTATTTTTGTCATGCTGGACACGGACCACTTTAGCCGGATCATTCAAAACCTTGCAAGCAATACTTTGCGTTATAATAAGCAGGGAACAACAGTTACTGTATGTCTAAGTGTTAAAAATAATCAGGCGGTAATAGATTTTGGCGACGATGGTATCGGGATTCCAGCGCATCTTGCACAGGATATATTTAAACCATTTGTCCGAGCAGATGAATCCCGTAACTCCGAAACCGGGGGAAGCGGGCTGGGGCTAGCTATAGCAAAGAAAATTGCACAGGCGCACGGCGGTGATCTGACATTGTGCGAATATCGTGAAAAAGGCTGTACTTTAAGAATCACCATCCCGATTATTTAAGGTAGATTTAAGATTTCATTCAGCTGTATGAAAGGTTCAATTGCTATCATAGCATTAAGCCTGGCATACAGCTGATTTTTTGTCCTGGCGATTTTATTAAACAAGCATAAAGATTGGATTAAGTGAGGTGATAAATGATGAATAATGAACCGGCATACTTAGAAATATTCCTTACAAAGCTAGCTTTTCGTTTTTACGGAAAGCCGGTATACAAGACATTTGCTGATTGTATTCCAATAAAGGGCGGGGAACAGGTGCTGGATTTCGGATGCGGTATGGGAACGGTTGCGTATTACGTTGCGAAACGGTTGCTCCATGGACACCTGACTTGTCTGGACATTTCCGGGCGTTGGCTGAATGCTTGCAGAAATACTTTGAAGGATTTTAATAATACTACCTATATGCATGCTGCTTTTCCAATGTTGCCTGAAAACAGATATGATGTGGTATACTGCCACTTTGTATTGCATGATCTCTCACAAATTAATCTGGAAACTGTAATGCCTGCACTGGTGAAATCAATAAAGCCCGGAGGCGTATTTATATTCCGTGAGCCTCTGAAAGAAGCGGAAAAGCTTAGAATAGTCAAGAGCCTGGCAGAAAAAAGTGGATTGCACCTGAAAGACAGTCGCATAACTGATATACCCCTTATGGGAAATGCTCTCGAAAGTATATACGAAAAAGAAACTGAATGTTTTGGTATAAAAATGGAGGTCAAATTATGATTCAGTTATCAATATTCTTGATTCTAACTATTATTACGGTTTTGCTACTTGTAGTGCTGTTACTGAAGTTAACGCATCGTATTATTATAAGTATTGGCAAAAAAGCGAATCTAAAGCAGATTAATAACATTAAAAAAACAGCATTGTTATTAGCAGTTGTGATGATAATAAATATAGGATTTGTAACTTATACTCAAATATATGCATATACGCCACCCATTGATTATGAAAACAGTATAGCGGAAATGTTTGAACTAGAGTTGAACGGCAGAAAACAATGGATAAGCATTAGGTGTTGGGATAAAAATAACCCTGTGCTTCTCTTTTTAGCGGGAGGCCCCGGTGGGACACAAATGGCAGCTGTTCGCCATGAACTGATGGAACTGGAGAAGCACTTTGTAGTGGTAAATTGGGATCAGCCAGGCTCCGGTAAGTCTTACTACGCAGAAAAGACGCATAACATAACGGCAGAGACTTATATACAGGACGGTTATGCCCTGACCGAATACTTAACAAAACGCTTTTCAAAGAATAAAATTTATCTGATCGGCGAGTCATGGGGCAGTGCGCTGGGAGTCTTCCTGGTGAATAAATATCCGCAGTCTTATCATGCTTTGATTGGAACGGGCCAAATGATTGATTTTGCTGAGACCGAGCGGATGGATTACGCAATGGCGATGGACATTGCAAAAAACAACGGAGACACTGAAATTGTGGAAAAACTTACGGCAAACGGAGAGCCACCCTATTACGGTAAGAATGTTACCTGGAAAAGTGCAGTATATCTGAATTATCTCAGTATGGTCATGACAAACAATCCAAAGATTCACAACCCCGGCTACAACACCTTACGGGATATTTGTTCTCCTGAATATGGACTGCTTGATAAAATCAATTATTTCCGTGGCATTGTCAACACATATAATCATGTGTACCAGCAACTCTACGGAATCGACATGAGAACCGGCTACACAAAGCTGGAAGTCCCTGTATATTTTTTTCTGGGACGACATGATATCAATGCACCAACGGTACTGGTTGAGGAATATGAGCGGATCTTGGATGCCCCTGACAAAAAGATAGTCTGGTTTGAGTATTCAGGTCACAGCCCATGGATTAATGAAAGGGATAAATTTGTCCGGGAGGTGTTGTCATGCTTTTTAGGAAACTAACTATTGGATTGTTTTTTGTTATCAATTTTTTCCTCGANAATATGTCTATTTTGTCGTTTTATGATTCGTTTTTAGGGTACATTCTTATAAGAAGAACTGTTTTAAATTGACTATATTTAAGTTATTAAAAGATCTCCTTACAAAGTGCTGATATTTGTTAATTAAATATCAAAGTTATGAAAAGTTATGATATATAACAAAAGAACATAATCAGGAATTGCCTGTAGTAATCATACTTTAAGTGATTCCTGAATTATTAATTTAGTAATTTATCATGAAAGGAGATACGAAGTATGATTCTCACGAAAGAGCAGCAAGCTCTGCTTGACGGTGAAAAAGGCGAAACCATGGCAAAGGTCATGAAGACTTTGGTTATGTATGGTGAAGCTTTTTCTGCTGAAAAAATGGTTCCAATCACAAGCGAATATGGACATACTGTCATCAGTTTTGGGATAGGCGTTATGGAACCGGTTTATGACCTGTATAGCAAACTACTCGAGGAAAAAGTGGTCAGTAAGCAAAAATTTTCGGCAGACCCAAGACCTCTTGATAAAAAAGTACCGTCATCTTTCCTGCAAAATATTGTTTTCAAACTTATGTACAGCAAACAGGAGCGTCTGGAAGAACAGCTCGACAAATTTGGATTAATGAGCGATGATGCTTACACTTGTGCTTGTTATCTGCCGGAAGTAGGTAACATTCCAAAGCGCGGGGATATTCTTTCCTGGGCAGAATCCTCGGCAGTCGTTTATGCAAACAGCGTTCTAGGTGCAAGATGCAATCGTAATTCAGGCATTATTGAGCTTATGGGCTCCATTGCGGGATTCGTCCCGGAATTCGGACTTCTGACAGACGAGGGTCGAAAAGCCGATTGGATCGTAGAGGTACGAACCGAAAAACTGCCGGAAGCACAGATCTTTGGCTCAGCGGTAGGAATGAAAGTGCTTGATAAAGTCCCTTATATCAAAGGGCTCGATAAGTGGCTGGGAACAGAGTTAAACGACGATGTCTGCGCCTATCTTAAGGACTTTGGTGCTGCTACAGCATCAAATGGGTCGGTTGGCCTGTATCATATTGAGAATCTGACACCCGAAGCTAAAGATTTTGGTGAGAAGCTAATACGTGAGAATGCACAAGTCTATATAGTCGACGATGCGGAGCTGGAAAGGGTGAAGAACAGCTATCCGTGCATTTGGAAGGATGCTGATGCAAAACCGAAACTCTGCTTCATAGGATGTCCTCATTTGACCATGCAACAGCTGAAAGACTGGACTGAAAAAGTTGAAGAGAGTTTAAAAGCCGCTGGAAACGAAAAAGTGAAGGTTCCGACTGTATTCACTTCAGCTCCGGGCGTTATTCGGGAATTTATGAAAACAGAATATGCCGCAAGACTTGAAGCAACAGGAGTAATTCTCAGTTATATATGCCCCCTTATGTATATGAATAATCCTCTCTCAAAGAAGATGCCTGTCATTACCTCATCAAATAAATTACGTACATATACAAGCGCACGATTTTATAGTGATGACGAAATTCTAGAAATAATTACGAAGGGAGTAAAGTAATATGTCAAGAACATTTAAGGGACGTGTTATCACTCCCGGCACAGCAAAAGCGGAAGCACTTGTTTCCCGTAGTGGATTTAATACACTTGCCAGTTTTCAAATGGCATTGATGTTTGGTGATAAACATGTTAAATGCGGTGACCAGAATAATAAAGACATATACAAAAAGCCGATGTTCGGTAAAGCACTCTGTCTTCCTGAGACAATAGGATCAACCACCGGAGGTATGGTTCTTTATTGTGCTTGCGCACTTGGTAAACAACCGGCGTGCATGCTTTTTTCAAAACCGATTGATTCACTTGCTGCATCCGGAGCCATCCTTGCATCAAACTGGACAGAAACAAAAATGCCTGTTATCGACAATCTCGGCGAAGAATTCCTCAATTATGTCAAGGATGGAATGATTATTACAATTTCTGCTGATGGTCTTGTAAAAGTTGAATAAAAAAGGGAGGGTACAAAATGAAACAAGAGTATGAAGTATTATTTACACCCTGGAAGATTGGAAATTTGGAAATCAAAAACAGAATTGTCATGTGTCCGATGGGTGGAACCTCAATTTTTGGATGGTTGGAGCCAAGCCATTTTAAAGAGGAGGCTGCAAACTTTTTACTGGAGCGTGCAAAGAATAATGCGGGTCTGATTCTTCCCGGCATTGCTCCGATTCGTAATATATTTGGCGGCCAATGGCTCTATCAGGGCGAAAAAAAATTCAGAAAGCTCAAGGAGTTTATGAATGAATTCCATAAGACCGGTGCCAAGATGTTCATACAGATTACCGCCGGAATGGGACGGTCCATGGCAATTAACGATATCATGGTCAAAATGATTAAAAACAAAGCCTTTGGTGCAATTGGAAAACCAATCTTCAATATGGATTATATTTGTGCAAGTGCATCTGCAACACCTAATCGCTGGTGGGATGAAGTTTATTCCCGCCCCTTGACAGTCGAAGAAATACAGGAAATCATCGATGCATATGCAAAAACAGCAAAGCTCTGTATGGAAGCAGGCGTTGACGGAATTGAGGTTCATGCTGTTCATGAGGGCTATTTGCTTGATCAGTTTACAATGAAATATACAAATCAAAGAACAGATGAATACGGTGGATCTTTTGAAAACAGATACCGTTTCCCGGCAGAAATTGTGAAGGCTATTAAGAAAACCTGCGGGAATGATTTTCCTGTTTCACTGCGTTATTCTGTTGTTTCCAAAACAAAGGGATTCGGGAAGGGAGCGCTGCCGGGTGAAGAGGATTATGTCGAGGTTGGACGTGATATGGAAGAGTCCGAAAAAGCAGCAAAATTCCTTCAGGATGCCGGATACGATATGTTAAACTGCGATAATGGTACTTATGATGCCTGGTATTGGGCTCATCCGCCGGGATATATGCCTGAAAACTGCAACCTCTCCTATGTTAAACACATAAAAGATTTCGTCGCTATTCCTGTAGTATGTGCCGGAAAGATGACACCTTCGGCAGCAGCGGAAGCAATCCGCGAAGGCAAGCTTGATGCAATGGGGGTGGCAAGGCAATTCCTGACAGACCCGGAATGGGTGACGAAGCTTATGGAAGACCGCGAAGCTGACATCAAACCATGTATTAATTGTCACAATGCATGTTTTACAATGGCAAAATATGAGGGTACGGCTAACATTCAGGATCTTACCGATTCAATGAAAATGGCACGCTGCGCACTTAATCCTCGGACAATGCAATCAAAAAAATATAAAATTAAAAAAACGTCCAAAGTAAAGAATATTGCTATTATCGGTGGTGGTATAGGCGGCATGGAATCCGCACTGGTACTTAACCAAAGAGGTCACAATGTCACCATTTACGAGAAATCAGATCATCTGGGAGGAGTTTTCATCCCGGCGTCATCACCTGAATTCAAGAAACATGAAAGAAAACTTGTAGAGTGGTACATAAGAGAGATCTCAAAGTATCCAATTAAGGTTGAACTAAACAAAGAAATCACGGATATCAATACGCTTGAAGCTGATGAG
>JGI24711J26586_10001838_pt1 | contig 15785 bp, 17 predicted proteins | sample BioPla3DNA1_FD_26586 | JGI IMG/M metagenome (IMG submission 26586)
GACTCGAAGGAAATCAGCCTGATATTCGTTTTTTCCGGCAGGCCTTCCACGAACCTTTTGGCGGCCTCAATGGTAGGACGCATGAACTTGCCCATGGAGCCTGATGTATCTATGACGAGAACAACGTTCACAGGAGCGGTCTGCCGTTTTATATCGAGTATTTCGGCTGTCATTCCGCCCTCGGCGATCATTATGTCCTTCTTTTCAGGAAACACATCGCGCTTGAAAGGGTCATTTATCAGGATGGACACTTCAGCAGTGTCTCCCTTATCCACATTGTCATGTATCGTGATCGAACCCTGGTTCGTTTCAAAATCCCCAAAAATAGACTCAAAAGATGCATATGTTGATTTGAACTCCTCCGGCAGCACTACTTCCGTCAGCTCGCCGCTGCTTACCGGCACCATGCGGATACCTCCCGCTCCGCCGCCCGGAAGGGCTGCCTTGATATTGTAGTATCCGGCGGGGAGTTGGAATACTGTATTTCCTTCGCTGTCGATAATTCCGCTGATTTCATCATCAGTGTGATAAGTTTTGCTGTAATACCTTAATTCTCCCAGGGCGGACTGCAGTGTCACGGTTGCACTGCCCGGCGCTCCGATGACACGAAGGCTGCCCGGCTGCCCGCCGATGTCGGCCGGTATGATGGATCCGGTCTTTTCAAGCCTGATGGAGACAGATTCGGGAGTATGGTGGTCTGTGTCGAATGTGACGCACCAAAGCAGCATTTCGTCTGTCTGTGGGATGTCGTTGAGCGCATATCGGCGGCAGACTCCTGCTTCGATACCTTTACGGTACTCGAAAATGCGTTCATAGCTGCCGATCCTCTTGCGCTGAAAAGCCTCTATTGTCGCCTCGGCTGCATCGGTGCCCGCTATTTCGATGAAGGCTGTTATGAAATCTTCTTTTCCGGCTTTTGTAAAGAAGTAATACCGGTTATCATCGTTCATGTCCGACGGCTTGAGCGTTAAGGTTTTCCCCGGCTGAACTGCTTCCTGTTTTACAACTGTAATGTCTGCTTCGGGGTATTCCAGGTCATCCCATATCGCTGTCGCCCACCATACCTGATTGTCTTTCTCCAGCCTGAAGGTGATCCGGTCGTCCGTGTTGCCGTACAGCGTCGCCCCGATTTCTTTTGCGTACCAGCGTATGTAGTTGGTGGTCAGGTTTTCATCTTCGATTACCAGTTCCCATCTTTCGCCGTATATATGCTGTGTGACCTCAGTCACTCCATCGAGCCATTTCATTTCAACAAAACTGTCATTTAGCGGCTCGTGATCTGTATCATAGTAAAGGCTCCTGGAACCCAGCGGGTTTATCAGCGGCACCGGCATATTGCCCCAGTCGTCAGGGTCTCCTGTCTCAAGCAGCTGGAAATCCTTCCCCGGCGTGCCGATGGGATCCTTTGCAGCCTCCAGGAATCCGTCCAGGTTTGGCGGCTCGGCTGCAGAAAGTAACAGGTGGCCTGCCGGCAGCGTACCGGTGCCGCCTGGCTGTGTCCCGCCAGGACCTGATTGGCCTTGTGATGTTTCGGACAGCGGATCCTCTTTCTTTTCCTTTCGTTTCAGTGAGCAACCTGCAAAGAGCGACAGAATGAATGTAAAGATCAATATGAACGAAATTATTCTCCTGACCGGCATCAAGATCCTCCTTATTATTCCGGATGGCATTTTCCGGACTTTGTGAATTTAGCAGGAACTTTCATTGCATTTTTACTGACTGTATTGAATGGTATCATAATAACTGGATATAAAGGGGAGTATTTTTCACGATTCAAGGGGTGATTAGGGGTGATTTTTGTTTTGTTTTTGCTTTTTGTGGATAAAATATACCGAATGAGTTTGTCCCGTGGACACGCGATCACATGGGTGGTATAATATGGAATGGAATATTGAGACAGGTTTGACATGCCAACGATCAGGCAGTGTACGATCCTGATTGGACAGGCTTTATGATATAAAACCCAGTATGGATGATGAAAGGAGTATGTTCTATGAAACAGTATCTGGAAATCGAAAGCGTTTTTGGGCGTGAAATAATCGATTCAAGGGGCAATCCTACTGTCGAAGTGGAGGTCATAGCCGAGGGCGGATTCGTGGGGCGCGCAGCAGTGCCATCAGGAGCATCCACAGGTGCTTTTGAAGCGGTGGAGCTCAGGGACGGCGACAAGGGGAGATACCTTGGCAAGGGCGTGCTGAATGCAGTTGCAAATGTAAATGAGATAATAGCTCCCGAGATCGAAGGAATGAATGTGTTCGATCAGGTAGCCGTGGACAGAAAAATGATTGCACTGGACGGTACCTATAACAAAGGGAAGCTCGGTGCAAATGCGATCCTAGGGGTTTCACTGGCAGTAGCAAAGGCTGCTGCGGAGGCTCTTGGTCTGAGCCTTTATCAGTATATCGGCGGTGTGAATGCAAAAACGCTTCCGGTGCCGATGATGAATATCATAAATGGCGGCAAGCACGCAGATAACAGTGTCAACATACAGGAATTCATGATAATGCCCGTTGGAGCGGATTGCTTCAAAAATGCACTGATGATGTGTGCTGAAGTGTTCCACAACCTGAAGAAAGTACTGAGCGACAAGGGATATTCGACTGCCGTCGGTGATGAGGGAGGTTTTGCGCCTGACCTCAAAAATGACGAGGAGGCGATCAAAGTAATCCTTGAAGCAGTGGAGAAGGCGGGCTACAGACCGGGTGACGACTTCAGGATAGCCATAGATGCTGCAGCCACTGAAATGTATAAGGAGGACGGCACATATCACTTCTGGAAAACGGGTATCACGAAGACCCGCGAAGAAATGGTGGATTTCTGGGCTGAGCTTGCGGAGAAATATCCGATCATATCACTGGAAGACGGGGTATCCGAAGACGACTGGGAAGGCTGGAAGCTTCTGACTGAGCGGCTTGGCGACAAGATCCAGTTGGTAGGCGATGACCTGTTTGTAACCAACACAGACCGACTTAAGAAAGGGATCGAAATGGGAGTTGCCAATTCCATACTGATAAAAGTAAATCAGATCGGCACACTCACCGAAACGCTGGATGCGATCCAGATGGCCAACAGGGCAGGTTACACTGCAGTGACCTCTCACAGATCCGGAGAGACTGAGGATACGACCATCGCCGATATCGCGGTGGCGGTCAATTCCGGCCAGATCAAGACAGGCGCTCCGTCACGTACTGACAGGGTCGCCAAGTACAATCAGCTGCTCAGGATCGAAGAGGAGCTTGGTGCAGCTGCGATCTATCCCGGACTGGACGCATGGTTCAACCTGAAGAATAAATAGATCTTTTGCTTGTTTTTTCACAGGATATATGGTACAATCTGTTTTGTTGATTTTTCAGGAGGTGTTTGATTTTGAATGCGGGCCAGATAATAGTAACGATTTTGCATATAATCTTCTCGATCTCCATGGTCGTGGTAGTGCTTCTCCAGTCTGCCAAGTCAGCTGGTCTTTCGGGATCTATTGCGGGGGGAGCTGAGACGTTTTTCGGAAAGAACAAAGGCAGGACGCTGGATGCTTTACTGAGCAAATACACGTCCGNTGTTGCGGTCGCATTTCTTATCACATCGGTGATTTTGTTCCTTATCCTGTGAGAGAAGATATAAAAGACTGTGCAGAAATGCATGGTCTTTTTTGTATTGCCTTGGTGCCTGATGTAACCGACCGGCCACATGCAGTGCTGAGCAGGATAAAGTTGCGGACAGGGATCAGGCATGGATCCGTATATACAGCAGGGATCACGNGGGCTTGTGCCCTCGTTTTTGTTTAAAAATGACTTATACAGGGATAATATTAAGGATCGGATCAAAACAGACATCCGGTTGCAGGACGCATGCGCAGTCCTGTCAGAGACAGGAGGATTTTAATGGATATATTGCAGGAACGCAAGGATAAAATCGTTGCTTTTATGAAAGAGGCAGCATATAAGCCNCTCAAGCTCAGTGAGCTTGCAGTGGTACTGGACGTGCCCCGCGAGGACAGGGGCAAATTGGCTGAGATACTGGAATCGCTTGAGCAGGAAGGCTTGATATACAAGACGAAAAAGGAAAGATACGGGATACCCGGAAAAATGAATCTTGTTGTGGGCCGTATCCAGCGGAATGAACGCGGATACGGATTTCTGATACCAGATGACGTGGATGCCCCGGATATTTTCGTGCCTGCAGACGGAATGTCGGGCGCGATGCACAATGATAAGGCCATAGTCCGCATAACCTCGAAGGAGATAAACGGCAAAAGGGCTGAGGGCGAGGTCATAAAGATACTTGAGCGTGCCGTCACCAAAGTCGTTGGCACTTTTGANAACAGCAGGTATTTTGGTTTTGTGGTGCCGGACGACAGAAAAGTACCCGGGGATGTATTCATACCCAAAGACGAGATAAACGGAGCCAAACCGGGTCAGAAGGTAGTGGCACATATAGTGAAATGGCCTGATGCAAGGCGCAACGCTGAAGGAAAAATAACAGAGATCATCGGAGACAGCAGGGACACGGGAGTCGATATATTATCGATAATGAAAATGTATGATCTGACCGAATCGTTTCCTGACGATGTTATGGCACAGGTCGACAGCATACCTGATACTGTAAGCGCAGATATGATGAAGGGGAGGAAGGACCTGAGAGATCTCAGGGTCATCACCATCGACGGTGAGGATGCGAAGGATNTCGATGATGCCATATCCATAGAAGTGCTTCCTGACGGATGCNACAGGCTTGGCGTGCATATAGCTGATGTCAGCTTCTATGTCACTGAGGGTTCACCACTGGACAGGGAAGCCCTGAAAAGAGGCACCAGCGTTTACCTTGTGGACAGAGTGATACCTATGCTGCCCCGCAAGCTGTCCAATGGAGTATGCAGCCTGAATCCCGGTGAGGACAGGCTGGCATTCACAGTCATGATGGATATCGATGCCAAAGGGAAGGTATTGAAGCACAACATTTTTGAAAGTGTGATCAGATCGTCGGAAAGAATGACATATACCGATGTATACAAGATCCTTGAAACAGAGGACAGGGAACTCATGGAACGGTACGCTCATCTGACGGATGACTTCAGAAACATGAAGAATCTGGCACTGACACTGCGCCGCAGAAGAATGGACAGGGGAGCCATGGATTTCAATTTCGATGAGGCGAAGGTGATCCTGGATGAAAAGGGCAGACCAGTGGATGTAAGGCGCCATGAGATCACTGTTGCCAACAGGATAATAGAGGAATTCATGCTGGTGTGCAATGAAACGGTTGCCGAGCATTTCCACTGGACAGGCATGCCTTTTGTGTTCAGGATACACGAAGAACCCGACACCGAGAAAATAATGGCGTTTGCAGAGTTTGCCAGGAACCTGGGATACCCGCTGAAAGGTCTGCACAATATACATCCGGGTGCGCTGCAGGATGTACTTGAAAGGGTGAAGGGCAAAAGGGAAGAGCTGATTGTCAGTACAGTGATGCTGAGATCNATGGCAAAGGCCAGGTACAGCCATCAGAGCATAGGGCACTTCGGCCTGGCAGCCAGGTACTACTGTCATTTCACAGCACCCATCAGGAGATATCCGGACCTGATAATACACAGACTGATAAAGGAAGAGCTCAAAGGTGCTCTTTCAGAGGAGCGGGAGCAGCATCTGACGGAATGGCTTCCTGAAGTCGCACGGAGATGCTCTGAGCGAGAGCGGGCTGCAGATGAAGCAGAGCGCGAAACTGAAGATCTGAAAAAGGTCGAGTATATGAAGGAGAGAGTAGGCGAAGTCTTTGACGGCATAATATCCAATGTGACCTCGTTTGGTATGTTCGTCGGGCTTGAAAACACCATAGAAGGTCTTGTAAGGATCAGCGATATGTATGATGATTATTATATATATGATGACAAACGCTATATGCTCATAGGTGAACGTACCGGCAAATGCTACCGGATAGGGGATCCTGTCCGNGTACTTGTGGCGAGGGCCGACGTGGAGGCCAGGCAGATNGACTTTGTCATCGAAGATCATGTAAAGGGAGGATCAGATGTATCTCGTAAGCGCTTGTCTCATAGGAATAAACACCAGGTATGATGGAGGATGTTTTTGCCATGAAGCTCTCAGGAAGCTTGCCCTGGAGGGGAAGGTTATCCCTGTCTGCCCGGAACAGCTCGGCGGATGTCCGACGCCGCGGGATCCCTGTGAGATATCGGGCGGAAGCGGCAGCGATGTACTGGATGGCAGGGGCATCGTAGTGAGCAAAAGCGGGGCGGACATGACCGCGGAATATATAAAGGGCGCTGAGGAAACATTGAAGCTGGCAAAGGCCTGCGGAGTGAAGAAGGCTATATTGAAAGCGAAAAGCCCGTCCTGCGGATCGGGACTGATCTATGACGGCACATTCAGCAGGAGGGCAATGCCGGGAAATGGAGTGACTGCTGAGCTGCTTATACGCAACGGGATCGAAGTATACAGCGAAGAAACGGCAGGGGATGTCCTGTAACAACAAAACCCGGTATGCAATACCGGGCTTCAGTCTATCAAACCATGAATGGCCTGATCTCGTTGCAGAAGTCTTCACAGTCGTCAGAGTGCACTTCCACCCTGATCGGCTTGTTGAAATCGAGGCTGAATATTCCCATTATCGATTTTGCATCGACAACATAACGTCCTGATGTAAGGTCGATATCAAAATCGTATTTATTGGCTATATTCACAAAATCCTTGACATCGTTGATTGTTTTGAGCATGATATCAAATGCTTTCACGGCACCGCCTCCTTTACTTCAATTGCTGATATGTATATAGTATGTATACAGGGTCATATAAATGATATCCTGTATTTGCCAATAAGTCAATTACGAGAATATTAAAAATGCATAACTGCTGAATCAAACTGGAGGAATCGTGAAGAGAGTTGCCTTTTACACACTTGGTTGCAAAGTGAATCAATATGAAACTGAAGCAATGGCTGAGGCATTTGAAAGGGCGGGTTACACACCGGTCGATTTCGAGGAGGCCGCGGATGTATATGTCATCAATACATGCACTGTCACCAGCCTCAGCTCAAGGAAATCACGCCAGGCGATACGAAGAGCAAGGCAGAAGAACAGCAAAGCAGTCGTAGCCGCTGTCGGGTGCTATCCACAGACCTCGAAGGAGGAAGTGGAGAGCATGCAGGAGGTCGACATAATAGTGGGGACTGCTGAGCGTCAAAGGCTGCCTGCCTATGTGGAGGAAATCCTGAAGGGAAAGGAAAGGATATCTGCAGTCGGCGATATTATGAAGGAGCGTTCCTTCGGGGATCTCAGGATAGAAAGATACAAAAGCAGGACCCGTGCGTTCATGAAAATACAGGATGGCTGCAGTCAGTTTTGCTCATACTGCATAATTCCTTATGCCAGGGGGCCTATACGCAGCAGGCCCCATGAAGAAGTCCTCAGAGAAGTGCATAAGCTGGTAGAGGCAGGCTTTAAGGAGATCGTACTTACAGGTATCCATATAGCATCCTATGGAAAGGACCAGGGACAAATCAGGCTGTCGGATCTGATCAGGATGATCCATGACGTCGAAGGGATCAGGAGGATCAGGCTGGGGTCTGTTGAACCTACGATGATCACCGATGAATTCACTGCCGAAGCGGCCCGGCTCGAAAAGCTCTNCCCTCATTACCATATCTCGCTGCAGAGCGGCTGCGATGAGACTCTGGCGAGAATGAACAGGAAATATACTACTGCCGATTATGAGAAGTCAGTGGAACTGCTGAGGGAAAGGATACCGGATGTGGCTGTCACGACGGATGTGATGGTGGGTTTCCCGGGAGAGACCGAGAAAGAGTTTGAAACGACTTACAGATTCCTGGAGAAGATCCGCTTTGCAAAGATGCATGTGTTCAAATATTCGCCGAGAAAGGGGACTCCTGCTGCCCGTTATGAGAATCAGGTGGACGGCGGGACCAAAGAGGAAAGAAGCGCAAGGCTCATTGAGTTGTCAGACAGGTGCCAGATGGAGTTCAACAGAAGCTTCATCGGCCGGGCGATGCCTGTATTGTATGAACAGGAGAGCAAAAACATGAAGGGCTGGTATGAAGGTCTTACACCAAACTACATAAGAGTTTTGACAAGAGGGAATGCTGACATTGTGGGAAATATTATGCCGACACAACTGCTGGAGGCTGAAAAGGACTTCATTTTCGGCGATATATGATGTTTTGCGGGCAGACATCTTGCATATAATTTCCGTATGTTATAATATAATAGTGTCCACGCGAAACGTGTGTTTTGCATAAACCGGGTACATGCCGGGCATTGCATGATGGCAGGGGAGTGTTGATTATGGCAGGAAGCGAAACTATGATGTTCAAAATGGACAAGGACAAGGAGAATGAAGCACGGGACATACTGTTCACGGTCTATAAAGCCCTGAACGAAAAAGGTTATAATCCTATCAACCAGCTCGTTGGCTATATTCTTTCGGGAGATCCTACATATATCACCAATCATCTGAATGCCCGGAGCGTTGTACGACGGCTTGAAAGGGATGAACTGCTTGAAGAGATCGTGCGGTTCTACCTGGAAAACAAGAAATGACCAGTGCCCCGACCAGTTCGGGGCTGTTTTTTCGTATCGGAGCTTTATGCGATGAGGGTACAGCAGTCTGGGCAGATGAAATCAAGAGATATCATGATGCGGACAGAAAGAGGCATTTATGGAATACATTCAATTGGGGCAAACGGGACTGAAGGTTTCAAGGTTGTGTTTTGGAGCACTGGTTATCGGTCCTCTCCAAAAAAACATGACAGTGAAGGAAGGGGCAGCGGTCATCAGGGCAGCCCTGGAAAAAGGGGTAAATTTCATTGATACTGCCGAGCTTTATGGCACCTATGAGCATATCCGGGAAGCATTGCGCGGATTTGGAGGAAGGGCGGTTGTTGCGACCAAGTCCTATGCATACACTGCCGGGGATGCAGCCCGGAGCGTTGAGAAAGCCAGACAGACGCTTGACATGGATGTGCTGGATATATTCATGCTCCATGAACAGGAGACGAGACTTACGCTCAAAGGACACCGTGAAGCACTGGAATATTATCTGAACGAGCGGGAGAAGGGCAGGATACAGGCGGTTGGAGTATCGACCCACAATATCGAAGTTGTAAGGGCTGTATGTGAAATGCCGGAGATAGATGTCGTGCACCCGCTTGTGAATATATCGGGGATCGGCATAGGTGACGGCACCCTGGGAGAAATGCTGGATGCTGTCAAAGCAGCATATGAGTGCGGAAAAGGTATCTACAGCATGAAGCCATTGGGAGGCGGCAACCTTTTGAAGTCATATGATGAATGTATGGATTTTGTGCTCGGCCTGCCTTATGTCCATTCCATTGCTATTGGCATGCAAAGTGCGGAGGAAGTGGAGATGAATGTCCTGAAGTTCGAAGGACGCGAGATACCTGAAAGTCTGAGAAAGGCAGCCGCCTCCGGAATGAAACGGCTTCACATAGATTTCTGGTGTGCAGGCTGCGGCAAATGTGTGAAGAGATGTAATCAGGGAGCACTTACGATCATTGAGGGGAAGGCAGCAGCAGATCCTGAAAAGTGTGTTCTGTGCGGTTACTGTTCAAGCGCATGTCCGGAGTTTGCCATTAAGATCTGCTGAGGAGCCTTTCAGATCCGCAGCTCTGCAATATGGATTATCCGGAGCAGACAGGAGGCCATTTATGAGAATAATGGGTATAGATTTTGGAGACAGTAGAATCGGTATTGCTGTGAGTGATCCGCTGGGCTGGACGGCACAGGGTCTGGACACGATAGTGCGCAAGGGTCCTGTGGAGAAGGCTGCAGAGGAGATCAGACAGTTGGCCGAGCAGTACGAAGTCGGTAAAATCGTCATAGGTCTGCCCAGGAACATGAACGGGACTATCGGCCCCAGTGCAGGGAAGGCCATCGAATTCGGGGAGCTTCTTGCCCGGGTCACAGGACTTGAGGTTGTGAAGTGGGACGAGCGGCTTACGACAGTAGCAGCCAACCGTGTCATGCATGAGGTCGGTATGAAGACTTCGAAAAAGAAAAAATCAGTGGATAAGATTGCTGCAGTCTTCATATTGCAGGGATATCTTGACAGCATGAGAAAATAAGGGTATTGTAATATGGTATGCTGTGTATGAAAGGATGGGATAGCCATGGATGCAGAAAGAGATGATATAGTCGTTTTGGTTGACGAGAACGGTGAAGAAATCGAATTTGAACATATCGATACCATCGAAATGAACGGAAACGAATATGTGGTGCTGATTCCGCTCGAGGAAGACATTGACGATGATCAGGAAGATGAAGAAGTCATCATCCTCAAGATCGAGCATGGCGAAGACGGCGACGACACTTTCGTAACGATAGAAGATGACGACGAGCTCGAAGAAGTGTTCAATGAATTCCAGGCACGTTTGGAAGAAGAGTTTGAAGCTGAGGAGGATTAAAGTTTCCCCGGGCTTTTGGCTCATGACGGGTCAGCGCTGGATCACACTGACGACAGAGAATAAGAGATCAAAATAAAGAGCCATGGTTCAGGACCATGACTCTTTATTTGTCCTTGTCTTTTTTCAAAAGCAGCCGTTGTTGTTCAAATATGAATTTTATAAGAGCATTCTGATCTTTATTNGAGATTTCGATAAAAATCACGCCCAATTCGTAGCTTCTGCCTTTTCTGACATCGATCATCTCTTTTCTGACGATCACTCCTTTGGCATTGATTAGCGTACCGTCGGTAAGCTTCAGTTCAACCAGGATCGATGTGTTTTTCGGAAAGTCCGTTTCTGTCACGATACAGGCGCCTGAGCCGCTTATGTTTTTGGTATAAGCCAACGCAGGCTCTGGTTTTTCTGTTCCCTTCGGAACATCATTTTCCTCTGCCGACCGGATCGTTGCATCCAATACTATTTCCAGCCTGTAGTGCATCCTCCGCTGGATTTTTGAAATCTCCATGTCAGGCCTTATGATCAAAACAGCGACTTTTCCCCTGTACTCTCTGGAAACGACCTCTGCTGTGAAACCGAGCAGTCCCTGGATCTGATGGATAAAGGTGAGACGGAGCGTAATCCCGTCCGGCACAAAAATCACTCTGGAGCCGGAAATCGGCGCAGAAATGACCATCATCCCATCATCCTGATGCTCCAGGAGCTGGCTGATGAATAAATTCCCGATCCTTTCTCCGTTATTGTTCAGCATTTCCAGTTCCAGCCTGGTCCCTATCGATATATCTTGAGGTGTCATTGGCATTTCTCCTGTGGATCCGCAAAGGGTGATGTTCTGTCAGCGACTGTTGTCTGGGTCATATTTCTTTATATCCCTATTTTTATTATACTTATATTGGGTATGAAGTCCAAGTGCTTATTTGGACTTCCTGCTGTTCCTCAAAAATTTCGTGCTGCAAAATATGATTTCTGAGAGGATTTGAGCTTATGGGATAGAATTACTATATTAGCGACAATTCACGCTCCTGGAGGGAAACAGATGAAAAAATGGCTTGTCCTGTGTCTGGCACTGATGGTACTGACGGGTTTCATTGCCGCCTGCGGGGCGAAAACATCAGAAGAGGAAAACCAGCCGGTGGTCGTGGAGACAGAGCTGCCGGACCCGTTTGACAATACTTCAGAACAGCCTGAGGATGGGCAGCCNGGGCCAGCAGAAGAAGGCCAGGAGGATCAGGTGGAGGATCTGGAGGATATCTATTCCTCTCAGTTCACNGGAGCAAGGCCTATAGCTGTCATGATCGATAATCAGGGCTCAAAAGTGCTGCCGCAGGGTGGTCTGGACAAAGCCCAGATAGTATATGAGGTTATAGTGGAGGGTGGGCTCACAAGACTTATGCCTGTATTCTGGGGTACTGAGCCTGAAATGATAGGTCCGGTCAGGAGCGCAAGGCACTATTTCCTTGACTTCTGTATGGAATATGATGCCATATATGTTCATTACGGCGGAAGCCCGCAGGCAGGTACGGACATCAGGAATCTGAAAATAAACGCGATAGACGGGCTCGTTCTCGGCCCGGATGTCTTCTGGGACCTGACCAATGATCCGAAGAACTGGCAGGATTCATATACTTCTATGGAAAAGCTGAAGAAATATGCACAGAAGCGGAATTACCGCGACGCTGCCCAGGTTGGATTCCCGTTTACATACAATGATTCGGCAGAGGATTTGGTGCCGGCCGGTGGTGATGATGCATCGGTCATTACGCTGAAATATCCGTCCATGACCTCCAGGTTCGATTACGACAGCGGGACGGGGACATACAAGCGCTACAGGTACGACAAGGAGCATATGGAAAGGGTTTCGGGAAAGCAGCTTGAAGCTAAAAACATAATCGTGCTGTATGTGCGAAACTGGACCATAGAAGGCGATTATGCCGGGCGGCAGGACATGAATACCACAGGGAGCGGGAAAGGTTATTTCATTACAGCGGGCAAGGCGTTTAAGATAAAGTGGTCGAAGGAAAGCAGAAGTTCGCAGACGAAATATACTTATGAAAACGGAGAGCCGATCGTACTGAACCGCGGACAGACCTGGATCCAGGTAATGCCGCTCAATGCCGGGGTCACTATCGAGTAAACGCGCGCGGTACTGCGGTGTTTTTTGTACCGTTTTTCGATTTCTGGGCAACAGACCCCTTTGATTTTCAACTTTTCGTCGTTTGACTGTACCGTTTTTTGATTTCTGGGCAGCTGGCTGTACCATTTTTCGATTTCTGGGCGCATAATCCCGCTGAATTCCGGATTATGTAAACGAATTTGTGCAAAAAACCCGGTTTAGTCTTATTTTCGGACCCAGAAATCAAAATTTGGTACACAAAACACCAATTTTCTTAAAAATGACCTTTTAAAACCGGTATGTTAACAGTATTGCTTTTAGGGTATATATTAAACTGATGTTCAAAAATTTTGAAAGGATGATGGTCAATGAAGAAACTGTGGAGATGCGGCGTATGCGGGTACTTACATGCAGGGGATGAGGCACCGGATGCCTGCCCGAAATGCGGTGCGCCGAAGGAGAAGTTTACGGGACTGACGGATGAAGAGGCAGAAAAGGTACACATGTCTGAAAGGACAAATGATATCCATATGGAGATAGTCGGGCTCGCTGAGAGGATCTCGGCACTGGCTCAGGAAGGTCTCGAAATCGATCTGGATCCGCCCTGTGTAGCACTGTTTAAGGCAGCTATAAAGGAAGCAAGAGTGATCAAGCAGAGGTCAAAGGCGGAAATGGAAGGACATATGAAAAAGGGCAAGTGGTGATCAAGGATATCCGTGGAACAGGATAACGAGTAAGTAAGCAAACACGGAACCATGGAGGCAGGAAACCAGCAACCAGTACAAGTAGAAGATAAGAGAGCAGGATAACAGAAAGTAAGTGATCATGGAAGCACGGAAACAAGCAACCAGCATATATTGAAGATTAATGAGCAGGATAACAAGTAACCGGGGAAACTGGAAAACAAGCAAGCAGGATACCAGTATAGATGCAAGATAAGAGAGCAATATGGACCTGGGTGCACAAAATTTTAGCGTTGTGTGTCATAAAGGGTGCAGATGATGGAATCTGTCCATAAATGGGCAGCATAATACTGGCTAATACACATTATGAAACCTGGATGGCCGACTGAAGTTGGAAATGCGCAAATAAACACACAACAGTCAGGATTTTGTACACCCAGGTCCATTAATTTCTACTTCGTTGACCTTCGTTTTGTACTGGTGAAGAATGCCCTCAGAAATCGTTCTTCAAACAGCTGTTCTCTTCAGCAATCATTCTCTGAATGAACAGTACCTTATAGACTAAAATTCATACTTCACCAGGCAGATTTTTTATGAGGTCATATATTGTTTCTGACTTATTCAGCGCCTCAACAACATTATNTGCCGGTTCGGCGTAAATTATCAANCCGTCTTCTTCACCAAGTTCCGGCCTCACCGGGAAAGCGAGAAACTCTTTATCGGTTGAGAATTGTGCGTTTNCGTTTTCATGGTTGCCCCTGGCATCCAGCCGTATCCATTTGCCAAGGCTGTATAAATATACGGCACTTACTGCATGCAGGATCAGCGATGGGTCCTCATCACTGAATTGCAGCTTCTGGTAGCAAAAGCCCGCCGGGATGCCTGCTATCCTCAGCAGGGCCGCAAGCAGGTGGGATTTTGCATAGCATATACCGTGGCCGTTATGCAGTACGTCTGATGCTTTGCAGGAAACCCTGGAGACTGGTTTGCCGGACATGAGCAGATCAAAGGAATGGGGGAACGCATCCCTTACATATTCGAACGCGGCTTTCACATACGCAGTTTCGCCGTATCCAGCTGCCTGCTCATAACAGCCTGTATATGCAAAGTGCTCATATCCGTTCACCTGCGCAGTATACTCATTAAAGGTCCCGGGTGCATCTCTGTTATATTTCTCTGATGCAGCAAACTCCGGCATGCCGTATTCCGACGGAACGCCAGCTTTTTTCATCACATCTGTTCTCAACTTTTCTGCCGCCGCTCTGACAAGGTCATGTCTAAAGTCGATGATGTCGGTCATCTGCAGATATCTGTTCATATCGTTGGTTTCAGGCTTCAGCATAAAAGAACACTTCCTCTGACTTAGTTATGACTATAATTATACATATAAGTGAATAAATATACAATTGTGAGGATTGTTTTCTCAAAACATTCAGAAATAATGGTATCATATCATAAATAGCTGCGGAAGCGATGGCGACGGAGTTTTCAGAAAAATTGAAGAAATTATGTCAAAATAGGGTGTTATTCTTGATTTGAACAAATACAGTTTTGTATAATTATGAATGTTGATAAACTAAAATAATCAGCTAATGCGTTGTTTTAGCTGCAACGGAATGGAGAATGGCTATGAAATTGCTCTATTTGGGAAAAACGAAGGATGTATACCAGCTTGACAATGGAAACGTACTTCTGAAATTCAAGGATGACTGTACCGGTGCGGAAGGGGTTTTTGATCCCGGTGCAAATACTGTGGGCCTGACCATCGAAGGGATAGGAAAGGCAAACTTGCAGGTCACGGCGCGATACTTTGAAATGCTGAAGGAAGCGGGCATCAAGACTCATTATATCAGTGCCGACATTGAAAACTCGGCTATGGAGGTGCTGCCGGCAAAGCCTTTTGGTAAAGGGGTCGAAGTGATTTGCAGGCTACGGGCGACGGGAAGCTTTATCCGGCGGTATGGTGCCTATATAGAAGATGGTGCAAAGCTGGCCGGCGGCTATGTCGAAGTTACCCTCAAGGATGATGCCAAGGGCGATCCGCTGATCACCAGCGAAGGGCTTGCAGTGCTGGGCATAATGAGCGAGGACCTTTTCAAAGCCATGAAGGAGCAGACCTTGCGCATTACCGGCATCATTGCTGATGACCTGGAAGCAAAGGGGCTGGAGCTGTGGGACATCAAATTCGAGTTCGGATACCATAACGGCGAGGTCATCCTGATCGATGAGATTTCCAGCGGCAACATGCGTGTGTATAAGGACGGTAAGTTTGTACCGCCGATGGAGCTGACCCGGATGATATTAAACGACTGAGGGTTCGATTGACCATCAGAATGCCGGAAATGTATGTTGATTGATAGGAAATTGCGTTCGATCAAAGAAGTCATCCTGATCGATGAGATTTCCAGTGGCAACATGCGTGTGTATAAGGACGGTAAGTTTGTACCGCCGATGGAGCTGACCAAGATGATATTAAACGACTGAGGGTTCGATTGACCATCAGAATGCCGGAAATGTATGTTGATTGATAGGAAATTGCGTTCGAT
>JGI24711J26586_10001841_pt1 | contig 15773 bp, 17 predicted proteins | sample BioPla3DNA1_FD_26586 | JGI IMG/M metagenome (IMG submission 26586)
GAAGGAGAAATGGCTGTGGTACCGCTAGTAGCGGACACCGAGAACATCGACGATAATAAAGGGAGGATCGTCTGGAGGTGTCTAAATGGCGAAGCACTATGACAGGGATACAAAGATAGCTTATGTAGAGCAGATTAGGGCAGGTAAGCTAACAGCGATCGAAGCAGCAAGGGAATTGGGGTTTCATAAATCAACGATTTATATATGGCTAAAGAAGTACTCAGAAGATGGGGAAAATGCTTTTCCGGGCAGCGGGCACATGAGGCCGGATCTAGAGTATGTAAGAAGGCTTGAAAGAGAGAACAGACAGCTAAGGAACGAAAACGAGTTCCTAAAAAAAGCAGCGGCGTACTTTGCAGGAGACCAGAGGAAAAGTACGCGATAATTAAAAAACACGGCAATCTGGTCGCCATTAAGCGGGCATGTGAGTTGTGCAAAGTATCACGAAGCGGGTATTACGAATGGCTTAGGAGGCCTAGAAAGGTAAAGGTAGATGTCTTGCCCCAGAAAGTGAAACGGGTATTCATGGAGAGCAGAAAAACGTATGGCACACGCCGGATTAAGAAGAAGTTAGCAGCTGAAGAGATCGTTTGGAGTCGGAAGAGAATCAGACGCATAATGGCTGAACAAGGCCTTGTGGCTAAGGCTCGCTGCAAAACCCGTGCTACTACTGACTCAAACCATAACCATCCGGTAGCTCCTAATTTACTGGGCGGACGATTTGATGCTGACTACCCTAATCAGGTCTGGGTTACAGATATTACTTATCTTAAAACTCGTGAAGGCTGGCTGTATTTGGCGGTTGTCATTGACTTATACAGCAGAATGGTAGTGGGTTGGAGCATCAATAACAGAATGACAAAAGACCTTGTCATTAATGCGCTTGAAAAAGCTATCAAAAGACGTAATCCTGATCCAGGGCTCATTTGCCATTCGGATCGTGGGAGTCAATACTGTAGCCATGCTTATCAGGATTTGCTCAAGAACCACGGTTTTCTATGCAGCATGAGTCGCAAAGGTGAATGCCTGGATAATGCAGTTGCGGAAAGCTTCTTCCATAGCCTTAAAGTCGAGTGGATATATGGAGAACCACCCGTATCCAAGAATGAAATGTACCGGAGTGTCAGGGAATACATAGAAGTGTTCTATAACCGGCAGAGACTGCATTCAGCAAACGGATATCTTTCACCGTGTGATTTTGAGAGAGTTAACGAGTCGACTTTTTTGATGTCCGCTTAGGCTTGACCAGATCAAAATCTGAAAGAAAGGAGAAAAAGTATGTGGTGATATTCGGCATGGGAACAGATAGCGTCCGGCTAGAAGCTGTAATACCTGGCATAGTCGCGCAAGAATACTGTCTGTTGACTTCATCCGATTATGTGTTATAATCAAATCGTCTAACATGTATATACCTATTCAATATGGAACAAATAGGTTATAGGGTTTCAGTCGGGATTCACTAAGTTGAACTTGTTCAAGCAGACGCCGTATTCCTAGGATTCCTTGTTATCTCCTCGGGAGGTGTCAATGTGTTTTACGCCGACACGGTTGCAGTAACAAACGCAGACTGCGCCATGAAATCGACGACCGGATTAGACTTCCCGAACGCTGCTCCAGAACATTTAGAATTAGAACATACCTATTTGCAATTCCGAAGGGATGGCACAGGTCCTAATCAGGCAGAATCTACCTTCTACATAATCCCTTTCCTCGCTGATGATTCCTCAACCACGCTATACGCCTTGCTTAATGATTACCGAAGAATTGATGTAAGTAAGAAACTGAACACTGAATATGATATCTTTGGCGCTTCTTGCCTAAGAGGTGTAGAAGAAGCCGCCTGCTATCCATTGATGCCAGTTCAAGGAGGAGATATTAGATGAAGTATGTAGTCAATGTTCAGTCCAAGGAGCCGGACGAGGATCCTCGTTCTCTGAGAGCTCGTGTAAAGGATAGAGACAGGTCTGTCTTGAGAGATACGTATTGGCTGGTAGACCCTGAAACAGGTCCTTCCAAGAATCTGAAAATGGGATACACAGTGATTTACCCCACAGGGACTACTACGGGTCATACACATGATGACGAAGAAGTATACTTTGTGATTTCAGGCGAAGGTATTATGCAGGTTGGAGAAGAGAAGTACGAGATTAAGCCGGGTGACGCTCTATATGTTCCGCCTGGAGTGTTTCACACCACATACCAGAAAGGTAATATGCCGTTAACAGTCGTTTGGGTAACAGGTAAGCCGTGTGTCGGAGAGGAAGGTAAATGATGATCCGTGAGAAGATGCTGATTGGCGGCAACTGGGTTGATGCAGGCGACAGGGAGGTATTGGAGGTAGTCAACCCTGCCACTGAAGAAGTCTTCGCAGTTTGCCCAAAAGCCACAAGAGACGATGTAGAGGCAGCAATAAACGCGGCAAATGAAGCTTTTCCTTCCTGGTCGAACCTGACGCCTTTCAAGAGGGGCGAGTACCTGAGGAAAGCCAGCGAAATCGTACGAAGCAGGTCGCGGGACATCGCCGAGATGATGACGATGGAGCAAGGGAAGCCGCTTAAAGAGGCGGAAGGTGAAGTCATAAAAGGTGCTGATATCCTCCGCTACTATGCTGAAGAAGGCGAGAGGGTTTACGGAAGAATCATCCCCAATGCAGAAGCAAACACAGAAAGCAGGGTCATTTATCAACCGATAGGCGTAGCCGCAGCGATATCGCCCTGGAATTACCCTATTGAGCTGTTGGCATGGAAAGTCGGAGGCGCGTTAGCCTCAGGATGTACTATCGTGGCAAAGCTTCCTTCTGAAACTCCTCTATCCCCACTGGCCTTTATCAGATGTCTTGTTGACGCAGGCGTTCCTGCCGGAGTTGTCAATGCATTAGTAGGTTCCGGTGCAGTTATCGGACCTATGTTGTTAGAAAGCCCCATTGTAAAGAAAGTCGCATTTACAGGTTCCACTGCAGTAGGAAAAGACGTCTTGAAGAATTCCGCCGATACGTTGAAACGCACCTCCATGGAGCTTGGCGGAAGCCTACCTATGGTTGTTTGCAAAGACTGTGACATGGAGGCTGCTGTTGCAGGCGCTGTAAGACGGTCTTTCAGGAATATGGGGCAGATATGTATTGCCATAAACCGAATCTATGTTGACGAGGCAGTGTACGAGGAGTTTCTGGAGAGATTCCGAGAAGCCGCAGAAAAGCTTACCATTGGAAACGGCTTGACGAAGGAATGCGACCTCGGGCCCATGTGCACAAGATCAGGAGTGGAGAAAGCAATAGAGCATATTGAGGATGCAGTAAAGAAAGGTGCCAAGGTCGTGTGCGGCGGCAAGAGGCCGGAAGGAGAAGAGTACCGGAAGGGGTATTTCTTCGAACCTACGATTCTAAGAGATGTAAACCATAGCATGCTGGTAATGACTGAAGAAACTTTCGGCCCGGTAGTAGGTGTTATGCCGTTTAAAGATATTGATGAGGCGATTGCTCTTGCGAATGATTCAGTCTACGGTTTGGCTGCTATTGTCTATACAAACAGCCTTAGCCTTGCTGAACGCTTGGCCCGTGAGATAGATGCAGGTAACGTCGCGATAAACAATGTGGACGCAGGAGTAATCAATGCACCATACGGAGGCTGGAAAGACAGCGGTTTCGGTCATGAGCACGGCCCTGAAGGGCTGTATGAATACCTTAATATAAAACATGTAAGGGTTCGATATTTGTAAACCAAACTCTTATTGACCGAGGTGCTGAAAGTGAGCGTAATGGATAAATTCAGTTTGAAGGGCTATACCTCAATTGTTACCGGAGCTGCAACCGGTTTGGGAAAGGCAATGGCCAGGGCTTTAGCGGAAGCAGGCTCAAATATTGTCATAGCTGACATCGATGTGGACGGTGCCGGCGAAACTGCAAAGGAAATAAGGGAAAACGGCGTAGAAGTCCTCGTTATCAAATGTGATGTAACCAACAGAGACGACTGCAAGAACGCAGTTGAGAAGACCATTGAGGCATTTGGAAAGATAGACGTCCTAATAAACAACGCAGGGATTTGTATACACCGAAACGCTGAGGACATGACGTGGGACGAATGGCACAAAGTAATTGATGTTAACCTCAATGGAGTTTTCAATATGGCACAGGCAGTGGGGAGAGAAATGATCCGTCAAAAGAGCGGATCAATAATCAATATCTCCTCAATGTCAGGCATAATTGCCAATACACCCCAGGGCCAGTGTGCGTACAACGCCTCTAAGGGCGGGGTGATTATGCTCACCAAGAGCCTGGCATCTGAGTGGGTAGTCCATAACATCAGGGTAAATACTATTGCTCCCGGTTACATGAAGACAGAGCTAACCCGGCTCTTCTTCGAGCAAGGTGATCCTGAGATGATAAAGAAATGGATGGACTTCACACCTATGGGCAGAGCAGGGACCCCTGATGAGCTGGGCGGTCTGGCAGTGTATCTTGCCTCTCCGGCATCATCCTTTGCCACAGGGTCCGTATTCGTTATTGATGGCGGTTACACAGTATGGTAGTGGTTTGCTTGCCTGAGAACAAAGGAAGGTAGGGAGCGGTCTTGAAAAAAAGGTATCTTGCGGGAATAGACATAGGGACCTCAGGATGCAAATCAATAATTATCGATGAGACCGGAGAGGTCATGGGGAGCAGCATAGCTGAGTACCCTCTTTATACTCCACAACCTGGCTGGGCTGAGCAGGATCCTGAGGATTGGTGGAAGGCAACTGCGGAGAGCATGAAGCGTGCTATTGAGAAGAGCGGCATTGATCCCAACCTCATCGCCGGTGTCGGGCTCTCCGGCCAGATGCACGGGCTCGTAGCATTAGACGGTAACAACCAGGTTATTAGACGGGCGATACTGTGGAACGATCAAAGAACTGCAAAGCAGTGCCAAGAGATAGTTGACGCTGTAGGCGGATTGAATAAGCTGCTTGAGTACACAAACAACCGTATGTTGCCCGGATATACCGGAGGAAAGATCCTTTGGTTCCGTGAGAATGAGCCCGACCTGTATGAAAAGACCAAGATCATACTCAACCCGAAGGACTACATAAGGTTCAAACTGACAGGTGGATTTGCGACAGAAGTCTCAGACGCTTCAGGCACCGGGCTGTTTAATGTAAAGGATCGCCGCTGGAGCTATGAGTTGTTATCTATCCTGGATATTCCCAAGGAACTCCTACCCACATGCTATGAGTCTGACGAGATAACCGGTACAGTCACTGAAGAGGCAGCTGGCGACACGGGATTGCCTGTCAATTTGCCGGTTGTCGGCGGTGGAGGAGATGCCGTAATTCAAACAACAGGAATGGGCCTGATCGAAGAGGGAATACTTGGGATAACTATCGGCACCGCTGGTATAGCCGCCATGGGCTTGGCCAGCTTCAGGCCTAATCCTGAAGGCAGGTTGCAGTTGTTCTGCAACAACGCAAAAGACCTGTGGCACGTCATGGGAGTTACCTTAGCTGCAGGCGGTGCTTATAAATGGTACAGAGACACGTTATGTGAATTGGAAAAGATGCAAGCTGCGGAAAGAGGCGTTAGTGTCTATGAACTGCTGGACAAAAGTATCTTGACGTCTCCCCCCGGAGCTAAGAATCTCATCTTCCTCCCATATCTTAGCGGCGAGAGGTGCCCTCATCCGGATCCGGCAGCTCGAGGTTCGTTTATTGGGTTGAATCTCCTGCATAACAAGGCTGATCTGACAAGGGCAGTTATGGAAGGAGTCACTTTCAGCCTTTGCGATGTCTTTGAGTTAATCAAAGGTCTGGACGAAAACATGCAGGCTAAATCGATAATCACCTCAGGTGGAGGCGCAAGAAGCCCTGTTTGGCGTCAGATACAAGCAGACATTTTCCAGTTGCCTGTCAGGACTGTAAGCGGAAGCGCTGAAGGAGGCGCATACGGGGCTGCCCTTGTAGCAGGGGTCGGAACCGGAGTCTGGAACGATCTTGCTGAAGCTTGCAGCGTGCTTAAGACAGAGACTGAGACAATGCCCAACCCTGACCTCAAGGATCGTTACAGAGAGCTCTTTGAGATATATAAAGGGTTATATCCTGCATTGAAGGCAAGCTTTGACAGGTTGTCCGGAGGTGCTTTATAACCATACGGACAATTGCTCTACTAACATAATAAATCTAAGTAAAGGTTGGTGAGAGATCGGGAACAAAGAGTAGAAGTTAGGAAAGACCGGAGATCCGTGATGTGACTGTTGTGTTGTGTGAGTTATCGGCAACTTTCCTAAACCGGGAGAGTGAAGAAACGAAGGAGGGGACTTTTTAGATGAAAAGGCTAATTGCCGCTCTTGTCTGTCTCATGTTGGTAATGGCGACTGGCGTTGGTTTTGCGCAGGACAAGAAGTTCGGACTTGAGGATATTCCGGAGATCCAGAACAAGAGAGCCCTTACCTTAATACTGGAGACCGGAGAAGGCTATTCAAAGGTATTACCTGCTATTGAAAGGTTTACCGAGAAGACCGGTGTTAAGGTAAACGTCGAGAGGATTGCATCCTCAGGCGTATACGGTAAAGAGAACGTTGAGCTTATGGCAGGAACCGGGTATTACGACCTTGTCTACGTTGAAACCTCTTGGACGACAGAATGGTCAGACTACCTGTGGGATTTGGAAGAACTCGCAAGTACCTACGATCCAGGTGGAGCAGCAGCTCTTAGGGAAGACCTGGCACACATGTCCCCCGCGATTCTCGCTTCAGGGCAGGCCTATGGCAAGCAGATGGTTCTGCCGTTCTACACATTTGACATGTGCATGTGGATCCGCCAGGACGTTTTCGACGATCCAACTGAACAGGCAAACTTCAAGGCAAAATACGGATATGACCTGAAGCCTGCTGAGACTTGGGAAGAGCTCGTTGACCAGGGTGAGTTCTTCACAAGGAAGAAAGGCGAACTCCTGAAGGGCGAGCCGCTCGATCACGATATCTTCGGCCTTTCAATGCAGGCAGGTGCATACCAGTGTAACGACGAGACCTCAGCACGTCTGTGGTCAATGGGTTCAGACTGGGTAACTGTAGTTCGCGACGAAGAAGGCAACCTGAAAGAATTCGTGATTACCAAAGAGAACAAGGAAGCTCTCAGAAAGGCATTAGAGAACTACAAGGAGTGCCTGAAGTACGACTCACCCAGCGCACTTACAGCTAACTTCGACTTCGTTGTTGCACAGTTCGGTAACGGTAATGCCATCATCTGCCCCACCATTTGGGCGAACTGCTCGATCTGGGCTGAGGGCATCTTGAGAGAGAAGGTTCCGGAAGGAAGAATCGGAATATACCCGAGCCCGGGTGGCAGGCCGTACACAGGCGCATGGTCCTACGGTGTCGGCAAGGCCACNANGAACCCTGAAGCTGCATACTGGCTGCTNCGCTGGCTGACCTCGTACGAGTGCGGTAAGATCGTGTTCAACGAAGGTATGGTGCCCGGACGTTCTGACGTNCTCGAAGAGGTAGCAAAGACAGCAGAGTATCCTCATAAGCAGCTTGCTGAGTTCCACATCGATATCTGGAAGGTAATGGCTCCGCACATTCCTGACTACTACTACTTCAATACAAAAGCAGGCGGAAAAGTATACGACATGCAGATTTACGCCATCAGCAAGGCCTTAACAGGCGAGCAGACAATCGACCAGGTTATAGACTACATTACCAAGCAGACAGTGGAGCTGACTTCCAAGTTCGATCACATTCCCATCAGGGAAGAGATATAGGAACAGTAGTAAGTTAGGCTAAACTGAATCATCCTGAGACGCCGGGTATAAACTCCCGGCGTCTCAGGGCGGAATATAGCAAGGTTCAAGAAAGTATAGATTAAAGAAACAACAATCGAACGGAAAGAGAGCAGATAACCATGGAAGCAGTTGGCAGAAAGCCGACAATTTGGGAAACTCTTACTAACGAGAAAAACTTTAAGTGGACACTTGTAGCACCGCTACTTATAATCCTGGTGATATTCGCGCTGTATCCTTTGATCTACAGCTTCTACTTTTCGTTTCATGATTGGGGTATGCAAGGAGCCCCGATTATGACAGGCCTTAAGAACTTTAGACAGTTGGTATTCGACCAGACTTTCCTATCAGCTGTCGGTAGAACCTTCAAAGCAATGGTAATCTGCATTTCAGTTGAGCTTCTCCTCGGCCTTGGAATCGCTCTACTGTGGAACCGTGATTTCCCGGGGCAGAACATCGTCAGAGGCCTGGCGCTATTGCCTCTGATGGTGGCACCGCTCATCCTATCGTTGCTTTGGTATTTCTTACTGGACTACAACTTCGGTGCAGTCAACCAAGTCCTTGAGGCGATTGGCTTAAGCAAAGTCTATTGGTGGTCGCCTAATATGGCATTGTACACCATCTGCTTTATAACCATATGGCAGTGGTTCCCGTTTTCCACCTTTGTGCTGCTTGCNGGNCTGAAGAGCCTTCCTAAGGACGTTTTCGAGGCAGCAAGAGTCGACGGCGCCTCAGGCTGGTATACCTTCCGCAGGTTAACACTGCCTATGCTTACTCCTCTCATCATGATTATCGTTGTGTTAAGGGCAATGTGGCTGATACGCCTTATGGATCCCCTCTTCGGGACAACACGAGGAGGAGTAAATACGGAGCTGTTAGACTGGATAGTCTACCGTACTTCTTTTGTCATGTTCGACATAGGGTATGGATCTGCCATGGCGGTGTTCTCATGGGCTTTGACAATGATCCTTTGTATGCTTATGTTCAGACAGTTGATGAAGGCTTTAGCAGCAAATAGATAGAGGATAAGGAAGAGTGTCTATGATTAGAAAGATTCTTTTTTGGGCTGCAACAATACTGATTCTGTTATTCATTACTCTGCCGCTGGCTTGGATCTACTTAACAGCGTTTAAATCAAATGCTGACATCTTCGATCCGAGTCTGAGGAAGTTCGTGATCTTCACACCTACGCTTGATAATTTCCGCTCGCTTTTCGCAGACTATCCGTTCTGGAAGAACTTCCTTAACACGATTATCATAAGCGTAGGTAGCACAATCCTGACAATGGTGATTTCGCTTCCTGCTGCATACAGTTTCGCGCGGTGGAATACAGGTGGGGGAGATCTCCTTTATTTCACGATTTCAACAAGGATGTTTCCACCTGCTGTAGCGGCAATTCCCCACTTTATGGTGTTTAAGACTGTGGGGTTGATAGATACGCATCTCGGGTTGATAATCCTTAATACATTCTTCAACGTATCATTTGCTACGTTCCTCCTGTACGGTTATTTCAATGATATTCCTGCAGAGCTTGAGCAGGCAGCAATGGTTGACGGATACAACCGAACAGAGGTGTTCAGGAAGATTGTATTCCCCCTCATTAAGCCCGGGCTTGCAGTAACAGCCATGTTTTGCTTGATATGGTCGTGGAATGAATTCTTCTTTGCCTTCCTCTTTAGCAGAAACATTGCAAAACCTGTTAACGTGCTGCTCTCGCAGTTCTGGGGAGGGCTTCAGGTACAGTACGGCCTGATGACTGCAGGTGCTGCTATTACCATTCTTCCTACCTTGATTATGGTATGGTTCATGCAGCGCTACATTATCAGGGGATTAACGTTTGGAGCGGTGAAAGGCTAAGCTCTAATAAATGTAATAGAGGTTGAACGAATATGTTACCACGTTTAAAATTATCAGATCGAATAACTTGGACTGTCCTGTTGTGGATCTTTTTCAACCTGTTCTGGCTGAGGTTCTTAGAGATGCATATACCTCAGTGGGTAGGTGCTGCCATCGCTACCGTTCTCGGAATCGCCTATATTGTTTACGGCCCCGATCCCGAAGAGGCCATCGATAATGACGAAGAAGTGGAAGGAGAATAGCCGTGGCTGAGGTAAGACTTGAGAATGTATCAAAGCTATTTGGGCGAAAGAGAGTAATTAGCGATGTAAGCTTCACATGTAGGGAGGGGGAATTCCTTACGATTTTTGGGCCTACCGGAGCAGGAAAGTCCACAATTCTAAAGATGATTGCCGGAATTGAGACTGTTTCAGAAGGTAAGATTTACTTTAACGAAAAGGTCGTCAATGACCTTCCTCCGCAGGAGCGGAATGTTTCAATGGCTTTTGAAAGCTATAACCTCTATCCTCACATGAGCGTGTACGAGAACATCGCATTTCCGCTGCGGGCTCCGCGATGGGGACTGAAGCTTAGCAAGGAAGAGGAGAGGAAGAAGGTCTGCGAAATAGCCGAATTCCTCGGAATCGATCAATTGCTGGAGCGACTTCCCCAGCACCTCAGCGGCGGACAGAAGCAGCGCGTTTCATTGGGTCGCGCCCTTGTGAGGCAGCCTGAGGTATTTCTCCTGGATGAGCCTATAGCTCACCTTGACGCAAGGCTCAAGTTCTCCACGCAGACACTTCTGAAAGAGTTTGCCAAGAACTACCGAAGCACTATCATTTATGTGACTCACGACTACCGTGAGGCCTTGGCGCTTTCGGATCGTGTGATTCTCCTCAGAAGGGGCAGAGTGGAACAGGAAGGCACCCCTAAAGAGGTATACTACACGCCTGTTTCAGATTTTGCCGGGAGAATGGTGGGAGATCCTCCCATGAACCTTCTGGACGGAGAAGTCCAAGAGAGGGACGGAGAAGTCTTCTTTAAGATAGGCGATTCTCTGTCGATTAAGGTGAGGAATGAGCTCATCCCATCTCTCAAAGCTGCAATGAGAGACGAAGACGGTAAAAAGATAGTTCGTATGGGAATTCGATGCGAACATATTAAGATGAGCCGGGAGAAGATGTCTGAAGACTCTTTCCAACTTCCGGTGTATGCAGTAGTCAGCGAAGCTCAGAGCATCTTGGTGTCGTTCCATTTGGATAACGATGTGATTTTCCATGCTCGAAGCATGCAGCAGGCTGTCTACGACTATAACGTGCATGACAAAATATGGCTTGAGTTCGATCAAAACCATATGTTCTTCTTCCCGAAAACTATCGAGCTAACATAAAAATCATAGGAGAATCTGAGTATGAGTAGAGTTGACATTGACCAAGTGTGGAAAATATACCCCAGAGGAAATGTCTGTGCAGTCAAAGACTTAACCTTTACGGTAAATGATAAGGAGTTCTTGGCTATTCTCGGCCCTTCAGGTTGCGGCAAAAGCTCAACTTTGCGGATGCTTGCCGGCCTGGAGGAGATCTCACGAGGTGAGATCCGGTTTGACGGGGAAGTTGTCAATAATCTCGGGCCTGCCGAGAGAAACGTGGCTCTGGCCTTTGAATCATACGCTTTGTATCATCGACTGACTGTGTATGAGAACATTGCATTTCCTCTCCGTGCACGAGGTACAAACCAGGATGAAGTGCATAAAAAGGTCAGTGAAATCGCCGACCTCTTCAACCTCACTCACCTATTGGAGAAGTACCCGTCTTCATTGGCCGGAGGTCAGCAACAAAGGGTATCCCTGGCGCGCGCATTGATACGCCAACCCAGGCTCACCCTGCTTGACGAACCAATCTCCCATATGGACCAGAGGGTCCGCGCGGAAATGAGGGCAATGATAAGGTACATCCACAATGAGATGGGAAACACCACTGTATACGTCACTCATGACCAGGCTGAGGCAGTTGCTCTCTGCGACCGTATGGCCATTATGAACTATGGGGAATTGCAGCAGATAGGGACAGTCTCAGAGATCTGGAACAGTCCTGCCAATAAGTTTGTTGCATACTTCGTTGGTGAGCCTGCAATGAACTTTATCCAGGCTGTGATCGAGGATGGAGAAACCGTAGTCTTCCCTGGGCCTGACGGAAGATGGGTCGTAAAGTTCGAAGGTGAAATCAATCCATCCTTTATAGGCTCTGAGATTACTGTGGGTGTTCGTCCTCAGCAGCTACAGGTCTTCCGCGAACAGCCGGAGGAGAACGGAGTTCCGGGGACGGTTAGGGTCATTGAGTTCCAGGGAGAGGCTACAGTGCTCACACTGGACCTGGGTGACAATGCTAAGAGTGAAGCTAAAGTGGTGGTTGAGGCCACAGAGCGTTATGATGTCGGCGAGAAACTCTGGCTCTACGCCAGTCCTGAACATATCCATCTCTTTGACGGAGACCTGCCGGTATTGCGCAGAAATGCTTAACAGGAATGGTTGACAATTGCCTCGTGCTGTCAATGACGGGGTTAGAGTGCAATGAGAAGGTGTAGATATGCTTAAGCGCAAGAGTCCCAAGCCCCTGTACGCTCAGTTGGAAGAGATAGTACGGGAAAAGATTGAAAGTGGGGAATGGGGCCCCCACGACCTTATCCCGTCAGAGAACGAACTGAGCAGAATGTACAATATGAGCAGGATGACGGTACGTTCGGTTCTTACTCTGTTGGCAAGGGAAGGGCTGATTTACAGGGTTCCCGGAAAAGGTACCTTTGTAGCTGCACCGAAGATTACAACCGGGCCGCTGTCATATATGGGTATCAGAGAGCAGCTGGAGAGGATGGGATATGAGATATCCACTAAGATCCTGAGAATAGATAAGATAGACTCTCCGCAGCAGATAGCCAAGAAGCTTGAGCTTAGGAAAGGGCAACCTGTATATGTTCTGGAGCGGGTCAGGTACATCAAGGAGGAACCGATCAGCCTGCACCTTTCATATATTCCTTTGCATATGTGTGAAGGATTGGAGCACAAGGATCTTGAAGGCGAACAGCTCTGCGTTATCCTTGACAGAGAGTACGAGCTGAGACGCGGAAAGGTCATCGAGACTCTGGAGTCGATAAAGGCAAGCCCGTATGAGGCAAAGTTGTTTTCCGTCAAATCGGGACATCCTTTGTTGTTGCTGGAGGATGTGATATACTCTTTTGGTGAAGTGCCTTTCGAGTATTCCAAGGTTTTGTTCAGGGGCGACAAAATTAAATTAAGGTTTGAATTCGACCTGAGGGAATAGGATTCGCCATGCTTTCTGTGGTGTTTTGGTCACGCAGAAAGCTATTATCATCAGACAACTTGTATATACACGTCTAGATCATAAGAAGACGTTCAACTAAGTCAGGAGGAATTGGGATTTTGGCACAGAGCATTAGTCTGACAGATGATATTTCTACCAGGAAAGCATTTAGTACTGCCATCACAGAGTTTGGCCTGAAGGATAAACGAGTGTTTACAGTGGCTGCAGACTCTGAATCAAGGTTTGGCGCTTTTGTGAAAGAGGCGCCAGAGAGAGCCATCAATGTCGGTATTGCAGAGCAGAATGCTATGAGCATTGCAGCAGGATTAGCATTCTGCGGAAAGATTCCTTTCGTTTCGACCTATGCTACTTTCCTGACCATGCGTGCATTTGAGCAAATCAGAACCGATATTGCTTTTGCCAACCTAAACGTCAGGATCGTCGGGACAAATGTCGGTGCAAGCTCTGACTGGCTAGGATTTACGCACCAAGCCTTTGAGGACATAAGCATCATGCGGACATTGCCCAACATGACCGTCCTGGTGCCTGCTGACGGGGCGGAAACTTACTACCTGGTAAAGGCTTTGCTTGATCATGAAGGGCCTGCATACTTAAGAATACGAAGCACAGGCAGTGAGCCGCACATACCGGGGAATGACACAATCGAGATCGGTAAAGCGAGGCTGCTCCGGGAAGGCAACGACATAACGATCGCTGCCTGCGGCAGGATGGTCCATGAAGCCTTAATGGCAGCGGACAAGCTGGCTCAAGACGGAGTGAAGGCGCGGGTCTTAGGTATCCATACTATCAAGCCTTTGGATGAAGATGCAGTTCTCCGTGCAGCTAGGGAAACGGGAAAGATCATAACTGTTGAAGAACACAGTATAATCGGTGGCTTGGGAAGCGCAGTGTCTGAACTTGTAAGTGAGAACTTGCCGTGTCTCGTAAGGAGAATGGGTGTAAGAGACAGGTTTGGAGTCCCAGGTTCCGAGGAGGATCTTTTCGAGTTTTTCGGGTTGACGGCTGAACATATTGCAAATGAGACTAGAGATCTCTTGAAGATAGAGGGTGATTAGTCAATGAGGATCGCAATCGGTTGCGATGAGAACGGTTATGAATTGAAAGAGATTATTAAAGGACACCTTGATGAAATCGGAGTGGAGTACGAAGATTTCGGCTGTGGGCCCGATGAGAAAGTGCTTTATCCTGATATAGCGCACAAAGTTGCTCTAAGTATAGCAGAGGGCAAGCATGACAGGGGCATTCTCATTTGCGGAACAGGGCTGGGCATGGCTATAGCCGCGAATAAAGTGCCTGGCATAAGGGCAGCAACCTGCCATGACATCTATTCAGCGGAGCGAGCTGTAAAAAGCAACAATGCTCAGATTATAACCTTTGGTGCGCAGGTTATCGGATCGGTGTTAACCATTCATCTCCTTGATGCCTGGTTGAAGTCGGAGTTTCAAGGCGGCCGTTCTAAGCCGAAAGTCGAGTTGATTGAAGAGATCGATAGTAAATATCGAAGGTTTTAGAAGTAGATTCCGGGCAACAACGGAGGGAGTTTAATGCTATCAAGCCAAGAACTGGACAAAATGAAGATCGAAGCAGCTCAAATCAGAAAAGAATGCATCAAGATGGCTACTCGGGCAGGGACAGGGCATTTAGGACCGGCCTTAAGCATTGCGGATATCCTTTGGGTCTTATACTCCCGTGTATTACGTTATGACCCGAAGAATCCTTCCTGGCCTGAGCGGGACAGGTTGATACTTAGCAAGGGACATGGCTGTATCTCGCTATATGTTACCCTGGCNAAGAAGGGTTTCTTCAGCGAGGACTTGCTTAAGACATTCTGTCTTGAGCTGGATACACCNCTNGGGGGACATCCGGAACGCAAACTGCCTGGGGTTGAGGCTAACACAGGNTCTCTAGGGCATGGATTCTGCATCGGCATTGGAATGGCGCTNGCTGCTAAGGTTGATGGGCTGGATTATCGCGTATTCACAATACTCGGAGACGGAGAGAACCAGGAAGGTTCGATCTGGGAAGGAGCTATGTGCGCATCCCACTATAACCTGGATAACCTTGTAGCTATAGTCGACCGCAACAATCTGCAAGTCAGCAACTTTGTAGATAAGGTCATGGGACTGGAACCTCTTGCAGACAAATGGTCCAGCTTCGGATGGGGTGTAGAGGTTCTTGACGGCCACGATCTTGAGGAACTGGATGATGCTTTTCGCAGAGTGCCGTTTGTAAAAGGTAAGCCGTCTGTGATTATTGCCAAGACAATCAAGGGCAAAGGCCTCCCAATCGCAGAGAATAAGGTAGAGTGGCACCATAAGGTTCCTACTCTTGAGCAATACCGGGAACTGGACAAGGAGTTATCCTTGGGAGATTTGTAACGGCATATGATTCGGGCTAGGCAGCGATAAGTATTCAGCTAAGACATGGGAAGGAGTAGATAAGATGCAGTCATTAAAAGAAATGAGTCCACTTGAAAGATTACAACGGCTAAACGATGACTTTGAAGCCTGGTGGGATTCTTCGCCTTTGATCTATTCTACTTGGAGAGCAAAGTATCTTGAAACAATCCCCGGCTCAAAACAGGAGAAGTTTGCATCTTGGTTAGATAAGCTGTACAACGAGGAAAACCCTGAGAAATCAGTTTTTCGCGGTGTGACAACCAACCCGAGGCTAACCAGGGAGACTTTGGACTGGATACCGGAAGTTTGCACTCCTTGGATTAAGGAGCTCAAAGAGAAATATCCCGGTTGCACGTTGAAAGAACTGGCATGGCTGACATATAGGAAGATAACTGAGGAAGGCGTCAAGAAGTACATGCCGATCTTTGAAGGTTCCAACTACAAGTACGGTTATGT
>JGI24711J26586_10001845_pt1 | contig 15755 bp, 15 predicted proteins | sample BioPla3DNA1_FD_26586 | JGI IMG/M metagenome (IMG submission 26586)
GGACAGGGGGAAATAAACCTGCTAATGGTTCAACTAGCAATGGATCAACAGGCAATACTGCAGGAGATAAAGAAGATAGTGTAAGCAATAAAGAAGGCTTTCAAAGAAATCGCTGATCTTGATAGGAAAGCATTTAGTGGGATACTAGATGAAGATGATCAAAGCTACAGTGAAAAAGATTACGGGAAGTTTGTAGCCTTAATAGATACTGAAAAGGAATATTATCTAGCCTTGAATGATATCGTGAACACTTTTGAGGAAGAATCAATGAAAGTTTTAGAGGAAGATATGAACCTAGAGAGTGTTGATGACACTAAAAAAATCAGACAAGCTGCAGATAATCTTGAAAAGGCTGTAAATAATTACTTGGAAAATATTCTAAAGTTGAATGAGGACAATATAAAAGTTCTTGAAACTTTAGATCTTCCAGAGGAATATAAGGGAATTTATATTGACTGGAAAAAGGAAGTGAAGAAGATTTTTGATATAAACGCAGTAAAAGCAGATGAAGATATAAAAAATCTATCTGCGGGGTTAAAAGAAATGGCGGACATACTAGATGAGGTTCTTACTGAAACAGATCTAGCTAAAGTGAATGAGTATATAGAGAGAATTGAAAAGATAGCAGAAATGGCAGAAAATATTGAAAAGTCTTTAACTGATAGGGAAGAAGAGGTTACAGAAGAAATAAAAAAGATAAGTAATGAACTTATTAATAGGACTGAAGAACTTTAGTCATTGAGAGCTAAACTCCAGGGCATATTAATATTATCTAGGGTATCCACTGTGAAAAGGGTAAAATAATTAGTCCCCAAGGCCAATGGGAATTACGTGGATGACATAATTTCCATTGACCTTGGGGATTTATAAATTATCAGATATAAAATTCCGTTCTCTAACTTGCTGCTCCTGGTATTCCTCCATTACCTTTTTAGTTACCCTTTCTATTTCCTCTTTTAGGTCTCTAGCAGATAAAAGGGAGGCACCTTTGCTCCTTATTATGATTTGCTCCAGATTATCTGAGGTTGCCACAGTTATGTCATAGCTAATCTTATTGTTATGAACAAACTTTTCAATATACTGGTCTGCAGTTTCCGCTTCTTTAGTGTAGACAACATATATGTTATTATACTCATAGATTTCTGTTCCATGGCCTTTCACCCGATAGGCATCAAAGACTACGATAATATTTATATTTGTTATACTCTTATAATAGCTTAAATAATCAAGAAGTTTTCCACGGGCAGCATCAGCATTAATATCCATTAGCTCCTTTAATTCCTGCCAGGCAAATATAATATTATAGCCATCTACAAGAAGATAAGGCTCTCTTGGCTTAGTTACACTAGGGCTACTGCTTCTAGATGCATAATAGTCCTCGACAGCACTTCTTTTCTTTTTCCATGCTGACTTTCTCCCTTGATTAGAATAATAGGTTTTATTAATAATTTGGTCTATTTCCTCTAAGGCAATAGAATTTCCAGTAACTACAGAAGATTTTTTAAGTTGTTTTTGTGAATTTTTCGGTTTTTCCTTCTGTAAATAACTTTCTATATGCATATGATTTTTCACCTGATCCCAGCTGACGTAAAATCCTGCACCATGGGAGCAAAATATAGAGCCTGTAGGATTTGCAGGGTCACTTTCTGAATCATAGCCAATACTATTTATAACTTCTTCTGTATTATGGCAAGGCTCATAGCCTTTTAAGTTGCAGAACAATTTTCCAAGTCCTCTTGTATATGCAATTAAATCCTTTTGATAATTCTTCATGTTAATTACCGGTGCAGAACCTGTTAGAATTGCTATTTCTCCGTTAGTTTCTGATAGTTCACAGCTTCCATTCATTCTTTCAATATCCATCATAGCTCGACCTACCATCTTTTCTGGCAGTTCCAGCTGGAATTCATAATAAGGCTCTAATAGAACAGACTTTGCCTCCTTTAAGCCCTGGCGGATAGCACGGTAGGTAGCTTCTCTAAAATCGCCACCTTCAGTATGTTTCTTATGGGCACGGCCTGCCACTAAGGTTATTTTCATATCGGTAATAGGAGAACCTGTCAAGACCCCTCTATGTGTTTTTTCCTGTAAATGTGTCATAATTAGTCTTTGCCAGTTCTTATCAAGTTCATCATCACTACATTTATTAAAAAACTGTAAGCCACTGCCTAGAGGACCTGCTTCTAATATTAAATGAACTTCTGCATAGTGTTTTAATGGTTCATAGTGGCCCACACCTTCCACTAGATCTTCAATAGTTTCCTTATATAGTATTGTTCCTGAATCAAAAGAAACCTCCACATTAAAACGTTCCTTAATAATGCTTTGTAAGATTTCAAGCTGAACTTCACCCATAATCTTTACTTGAATTTCCTGCAAATGTTCGTTCCAAACTATATGAAGTTCCGGATCCTCTTCTTCCAGCTCCTTAAGTTTTGGCATCATAACTTTAGGGTCGCAGCCCTCTGGTAATAAGATACGATAGGACAATACCGGCTCCAACAAGGGAGCAGAAGTAGAACTTTCTATGCCCAAGCCTTGGCCGGGGTAAGTCTTAGTTAGTCCTGTAACTGCACATATGGAACCTGCTTCAACTTCTCCTACAGCTTCAAACTTTTCACCGGAGTATAGACGAATTTGATTCACCTTTTCTTCAACTCTTTGCTGAGAAGCAGGTGCATCATCCGAAGGCTGGGGAATAGCCATTCTTACCTTAACTCGACCACCAGTTACTTTCATAAAAGTAAGGCGGTTACCCTGATCATCTCTAGAAATCTTAAATACCCTAGCAGCAAATTCCTTAGGATAAATGGGATATTCAGCATATTTTATTAGGCCTTCCATAAAGATATCAACCCCTTGTAGCTTAAGGGCTGAACCAAAGTAACATGGGAAGAGCTTTCGCTCTTTTATAAGCCTTCCTATATCAGACTTTTCAAGAGTTCCTTTATCTAAAAATCTTTCCAATACAGCTTCGTCACAAACAGCCACTTCTTCATAGAAAGCCTCTGTTCCCTTTTCCTGAAACTCTATACAAGCTTCACTAAGCTGCTTTTTTAATTGTTCTAATATGATTTCCTTCTTTGCAATCTCTTGATCCATCTTATTAACGAAAATAAAAGTAGGGATCTTGTAAGTGGAAAGAAGCCGCCACAAGGTTTTAGTATGGCCCTGAATGCCATTGGCACCGTTTACTACTAAGATAGCATAATCTAACACTTGAAGAGTTCTCTCCATCTCTGCGGAAAAATCCACATGACCTGGAGTATCCAGCAAGGTAATTTCAGTGCCCTTAATGTTAAAAATAGCTTGTTTAGAAAAAATGGTGATACCTCTGGCCTTCTCTAGCTCATAGGTATCCAAAAAAGCATCCTGTTTATCCACCCTACCAAGTTTTCGAATTTTGCCACTTAAATAAAGCATACTTTCTGACAAAGTGGTTTTTCCAGCGTCTACATGAGCCAGTATTCCCATCACTAATTTCTTCATAATTTATCTCATTTCCTTTGCATTCTTTTCTTATGTTCTTAACTAGGTCATATATCGATTTTAACATAAAAGCTAGGCTAGTTGAAGTGACCTCAGGTTCAGGTTAGATATGAACTTTTTCCTTAACTCACAGCCTATGGACCTTTGAACATGATTTACCTTCCTTTAGAAAAAGAATTATTCCTTTCCTAAAAACTCTCCACAAGTGCATATTTAATTGATAAGGAAAATATTAAGGGGAGGAAATAAAATATTACAAATTCAATGACCAATCTTTGTGGTATATATAAATTTAATATGAAGCTAGCAGAGCTAGAAACAGGTTATAGCCCTGAAGTAATACAAAAGCAGCTTAATACTCTTGAGGAATACGAAAAAATAAAGCTTTCTAAAAGTTCTAAGGAAATAATGATAGTAAACTGGTTTAAACATAATTTTAAAAACAATAAAAGGACTAAACTTTCTATAAACAAGGAACTAAGGCAGGTAAAAGATAAGGACTTCTTACAAAGGCTATATGAAACTTGTCAGTACTGGGACTATCCTGTAGATGAAATATTTAAAGGAGTCAAGCTAATGGCAGTGGAAGGTGAAGATAAAGCAACTAAAACTTCACTACAGCTGGACGTTTTAGAGGAAAAGTTAGGAGTTTCAGAAGAAGGAAATATTGAAGAGATTGGATTTGTTGAAGAAGAGTCAGAAGGATTAAGTGTAGCCTTTTGGAGTTTTGGAAAAAATAAGTTGAAAGATCTAGATGAAAAAAATATTGCGGTCAATGATGGTAAGTGGAGAACTAACGAAAGGCTTATCAAGATACCAGCAAATAACCTAGTAAGGAAAGCAAATTTTAAGTATTGAAATTATCATCCAAGTGGATAAAAGATTGCTATAGTAAGCAATGGAAGCGAAGATTACTAGGAATAATTTAAGGAGATGCAAAAGCAACTTACAAAATATAAGTTATCTATTATAATATTAGTTAAGAAATAAAATTAATTGAATTCAACAGACAGTTAATTATAATGTAAGGAGGCATTAATTTAATGAAAGGAATAATTTTAGCTGGAGGTGCAGGAACAAGACTTCATCCAGTAACTATAGCTGTTTCAAAGCAAATGTTACCTATATATGATAAACCGATGATTTATTATCCGCTCTCAGTACTTATGCTTGCAGGTATACAAGATATTTTGATTATATCTACTCCAAGGGATATTGATGGTTTTAAAGAATTATTAGGGGATGGGAGCAAAATTGGAGTAAACTTTAGTTATGCCACACAAGATGAGCCAAGAGGATTGGCAGATGCTTTCCTAGTTGGAGAAGATTTTATAGGTAATGATAAGGTGACTTTGGTCCTTGGAGATAATGTTTTTTATGGTTATGGCTTTTCAGAAAGATTGCAAAGAGCATCCTCGAGGGACGGAGCTACTATATTTGGCTATCATGTTTGTAATCCTAGTGAATTTGGAGTGGTGGAGTTCGATGAAGAAGGTAATGTAGTAAGTATAGAAGAAAAGCCTCAGATACCAAAATCAAATTTTGCAGTACCTGGCTTATATTTTTATGATAACGATGTTGTACATATTGCAAAAAATATAAAGCCCTCTGCTAGAGGAGAATTAGAAATAACAGCAGTGAACAATGAGTACTTAAAAAGAGGAAAATTAAAAGTAGAACTCTTTGGAAGAGGTATGGCTTGGCTTGATACAGGAACCCACAAAGGTCTTTTGGATGCATCAAACTTTGTAGAAGCGGTGCAGACTAGACAGGGATTATATGTAGCTTGTATAGAGGAGATTGCATATAGAAAAGGTTTTATAGATAAGAATCAATTATTAAACTTAGCGAAGCCATTATCTAAAATAGAATATGGGCAGTATCTAATGCGTGTAGCAGAAGACAAGATATAATTAAAATTTTAGTTTTTAAGGAGTGAAATATAATGAAAACCTACTTAGTAACTGGAGGAGCAGGATTTATAGGGTCAAACTTTGTGATATATATGCTTAATAACTATGAAAATATTGAAATAATAAACTTAGATAAACTCACCTATGCAGGAAACTTGGAAAATCTAAAGTCTATGGAGAACAAGAAAAACTATATTTTTATCCAAGGAGATATATGCGATAAAAAGCTAATTCAGGATTTGTTTAATAAATATGACATAGACTATGTAGTAAATTTTGCAGCAGAATCCCATGTGGATAGGAGCATAAAGGAACCTGAAATCTTTGTTGAGACAAATGTATTAGGTACAGTTAACTTACTAAATGCTGCAAAAAACGCATGGGAAGAAAATGATACTTTCAAAGAAGGAAAGAAGTTTATTCAAGTATCTACTGATGAAGTCTATGGAAGCTTAGGGGAAACTGGGTACTTTACAGAAACTACTCCTTTAGACCCTCACAGCCCTTATTCATCCAGTAAGGCTGGATCCGATATGCTGGTAAAGGCTTATTGGGATACCTATAAGATGCCAATAAACATAACTAGATGTTCAAACAACTATGGTCCATATCAGTTCCCAGAAAAGCTAATTCCATTAGTTATAAACAACTGTCTAAATAAGGAATCTTTGCCTGTATATGGTGACGGTTTAAACGTTAGAGATTGGCTCTATGTGGAGGACCATTGCAAGGCTATTGATATGGTAATTAATAATGGTATATTAGGGGAAGTTTATAACATTGGTGGACATAATGAGAGAACCAACATAACAATTGTTAAGACTATTATAGAGTACATAAATAAGAATGTAGATTCAGAGGTTACTGAAGCTTTAATCAAGTATGTAGAAGACCGAAAAGGACACGATAGAAGATATGGGATAGATCCAACAAAGATAAAGGAAGAGCTTGGCTGGTATCCAGAAACTAGTTTTGAAGTAGGAATTGTTAAGACTATACAATGGTATTTAGATAATAAGGAATGGATGGAGAGAGTTACCTCCGGTGAATATGTGACTTATTACAAGAATATGTACGAAGGAAGGTAGAGGAATAGTGGGCAAGTTTAAGTTTACAGAAGCTCCTATCAAGGGCTTATACGTAATTGAACCACAGGTCTTTGGAGACCATAGAGGTTACTTTATGGAAACATACAATTTCAATGATTTCAAGGAAGCTGGATTAGACATGGTTTTTGTACAAGACAACCAGTCTGCTTCCAAGAAAGGGGTACTTAGAGGGATACACTTTCAAAAGAAATTTCCACAAGGAAAACTAGTAAGAGTGTTAAAAGGAGAAGTTTTTGATGTAGCTGTAGATATAAGAAAGGACTCTGAAACCTTTGGAAAGTGGTATGGAATAACATTGTCTGAAGAAAATAAAAAACAGTTTTATATTCCAGAAGGCTTTGCTCATGGATTTTTAGTTTTATCGGATTACGCAGAGTTTGCCTATAAGTGTACAGAGTTTTATCATCCAGAGGATGAAGGCGGACTTTTATGGAATGATCCCGATATAGGAATACAGTGGCCATTAGAGAGAATAGATGAAATATTACTTTCTGAAAAGGATAAAAAAAATCCATTAATTAAGGAGTACTTAAGAGAACTTTGACAACCTGAATTAAAAAATGTTACTGAGCAAATAAAAGCATAGTGAACCATACTAAATGAGACAAATTAATAAAGCTATATATACTGATAATTATATTGATTAATATGTTACTTGTCTTAAGTTGTTTTTCACTTGCTTTTTTCATCCTATTAAAAATATATATAAGAGTAAAAGTTTTACCTTTATTGAAGGCAGGCTAAAATCTTTAATAAAACCAATCATAGAAGACACCTTCCAATATATTACCACATATTGGAAGGTGTTTGTATAACTTTTATCCGACAAATTTTGTTGGAGTAAAGTTAGCACTGGATATTTATTAGCAAAAAATAAAAAAGACACATACATTTTAAAAGATGTGTCCCTGTTTCAGCATATTTAGACTTATAACTAACGGTCTAGTGTCTATTTATTCAAATATAAAATTATACAACTGTTCATTAGTAGCTTCCTGGTCAAAGGTTAAGTAGTAAACACCATTGATCATTTTGCCTTGACAATAGCCATCTGCTGGGAATCTTGTTTGTTCCAGCTTGGAAGGATTTATTTCTATTGCATCTAGGGCTAGGTCCATAATTTGATTGTTAGTTAAGTTAGTTTTAACCATAGGTAGTATATCTGAAATTGTACTTAAGATCTTAGTTTTTTCCTGTTTCATTAGCTTGTTGAATACGCTATTAAGGATTGTTCTATGTCTTTCTGTACGTTCATAGTCGCCGTTGCCAACAAATCGGATTCGAGCATACATTAAAGCTTGTTCTCCATCAAGCCTTTGAAGACCAGTAGAGTTTATTCCAAAGTCCCTTAGTTCAGAAAGTTCATAATCCTTAATGTTAATATCAACACCGCCTACTGCATCTACAAGCTTAGGCAGGGTGGAAAAGTTTACAGCAACATAGTCTTTTATGTTCAATTTGTAGTTTGAGTTTATAGTTTTAACAGCTAGCTGTGGTCCGCCAAAGGCGTAGGCATGATTGATTTTGTCCATACCTCGTCCATCAATATTTACATAGGAGTCTCTCATTATGGAAGCCAGCTTTAGTTTTCCGTGGTTTTCATCTATAGATAAAATCATTATAGCATCAGAACGGCCTGTCAAGCCATCTTCAGCGTCTATACCGAATAGAGCGATGTTAGTTATATTTTTGCTTTTTTCATTGCTTTCAATCTTCTTTGCCGCTTCCTCATCAATACCTAAGGCTTCTGGACTTTGGTCTATTTTTTCACGTTCTACTTTGTTTAATAAGGATTGAGCGTAGAGATAGGAACCTCCAAAGCCTCCCAATAGTAGGCCTAGCACTACGGCTATAGATATAAAGATAATCTTTTTAGTTTTTTTCTTCATAAAATACATCCCCTCATCATAAAATATAACCCCTGTTTTTACAAATTAACCCAAAATAATGCTATTACTATTATACCACTAAAAAGTAATAAAGCAAATATTTTTCTTTGATTATAAATAGTAATAGTTCTTTTTGGCTATCTATCTATACGTTACATAATTACAAAAGGACACAAAATAAGTCCTTTTTTTATAGAGAAATTTATCTTGTTTTTATGAAATAATGATAAAATCAGTCATTCCAAGGCTTTAAAATACCTATAGTATAAAAATATGTAGCTTCTCCACATTCCTCGCAGTATCTGCTGTTACCAAGGCCAACATAATCACAAGGAGGGGATTGGGATTTAAAATACTGGGAGCAATAATTAAATATGTAGGTACCGCAAAGGGAACATCTATCTCCATTAAAGCTAATGCCCTTGCAGCGAGGGCATTCTACAACCCTTTTATAGCCATCTAAAGTCACTATTTCAGGGAAAAAGCGACGGCGAATTCCTTTAGCTTGTCCCCTAATAGCTGTGCCACAAATACTACAATATTCTGCCATCATTGAGAAGTTAGTATTGCCACAGCATTGACAGGTTTTTCTTACTTTAGATCGGAGAAGATCAAGCCTTTTAAGATTATTTAGCCTATACCATAGGGCCCTGCTGGATACATTTAAATATTCTGCAGTAATTTCTAAAGAAGGGTAGTTACAAGTGTATATTATTTCTTCCGGCATTAATATCAGGGAGGCAAATAAGTTTGCTTCTAATTCTTCTATGTCCAGATCTCCTTCTGTTTTTAGTTCCCTTGGAATAGTTAAATGGTCTAAGAAGATATGACCCAGTTCGTGAAATATAGTAAAGTTTAACCTTCTATCTTTAGAATATTTAAAAGGATATCGAATTTTCTTAGAATTAAAATTTATAATAAAAGTTTCGCTAGAACTTTCATATGTACAGAAACCATCTAGTTTTTCATCCATAGGCTCAGCCTTAACCTGGAGTNTTATTAATTTTTTACTTACTATTTTCTTTAATGTTTCTACCCCATCTAGAGGCCAGTCATTCTCTTTTAATTTTAATAAGGCTATAAATTCTTTAACCTTAAGCTCGATAAATTCAAGTCGATATTCAGGTATTGAGTTTATACAGAAATATTTTGGATTATACACTTCTCTCATAATAATCACCTTAAAAAATAGCTGCAGCCCTTTTAGGTGCAGCTATATTCCTACTTCTTCTTATTTTTTTCCATTAGGGTCTTGTATAAGGCTTCCGTTTGAGCCTTAATAATTTTCATATCCTCTGGAGGTAAGTTGGAAACTGCTACTCTGAAGGAAAGATTTGCCCAGTCCGGATCCTTTTGATGCATTATGTTTGCTCTCTTAACTATATCAATAATGCTTCCGTCCTGATCTCGATATATCTTCTCTGTATAGCCTTGATGAGGTACTATTTCCTCTATATATCCTGCCCTTTGTAAAAGTTCCTCATAGGTAACACCTATATGAGGGGCTATGGATTTTAATGTTGCTGGAGCAGGATTTTTTCTTTCTCCAGATTCTATTCTAGATATTTCTGCATTACTGATTCCACTCTTTTCCGCTAGTTCTCTTTGAGACAGTTTACTATCTTTCCTTAATTTCTTTAAATATTCACCAAAAGTCATGAAAACACACCCCTTTAACGTAATTATATATAAACTGATACTGTTTGGCAAATAATTTTCAAAATAATGTTGACAAGAAGTAACGGAAGGTGTTACCATTATTCTAGATACTGAAAGGTATCAAAAATGTTGCCTGGTAGCAACTGAGCTCTAGTAATAAGTATTATCAATTATAAGGGGGAGAGTTTATGCAAATTGAAGAACATAACCAAAGCTTCTGCAGGGCGGAGCTAATAGACGGTGAGGGAAGACTTCTGGTTTTTAGAAACTCAATAATTATAGATTTGTCCCACGATGATTTACAACTGCATTTAATCAATCTTAACAGGGAACAAAAGAATGTGGTGAAAAACTTGCTAACAAAAGGAGTTATTCACTATGAACTGTAAGGATCTTGAATCTTGGCTAGATAAGGCACAAAATGGTGACAAAGATGCCCAGCTTTTGATTATACAGGAGTTTATGCCCTATATTATTAAAAAAGCGAAAGCTTATAATATTAGGAGTTTCAGTTATCAGGACTTAAGACAACTAGGCTCCTTAGCCGTAATAAAGGCTATACATAAATATAAAATTGGATCCAATACCTTCAAGGGCTATGTGATAAGGTCTATCGATAATGCCCTTGCATATGCAGGGAGGCAAGGAAATAAGAAGTTTAAGGAGATAAGCCTTCAAGCTACATATATAAAATCAAGAAATAATCTGTCTGCTATATTAAAGAATGAACATTCCTTTGAAGAAGAACTTATATATAAAGAAGAAATTCGACAGCTAAGAGCTGCTATATTAAGACTTTCTCAAGAGGGAAAAAGGTTGATATATATGGTGTATTTTCAAAAAATATCCTTAAAAGATATTGCCAAAACAGAATTTCTTAGCTACAATCAAATTGTACGTAGAAAGAACAGAATTCTGCATAAACTGAAATATAATCNAACTACATAGCAAATTTTAAAAAGTTTAGCAGAAATGCTAAGCTTTTTAAAATTTGAAACCATATCTTTTAAAATGGCAAGCTTATATGGATAGAAAAAAGGCAAAAGCGAAAACTAAAGATAAANGGAGAAAATATACGTCTTCCATTGCTGTGGAAGACACTAANCAATATTTCATTGCNTTATAATGCAACATTAGATATAATTAACTTGATTTAACAATCAAAAAATAACTGAATTTAACAGACAAAGGATTAAAAAGTTGTAGAGGAAGGAGAAAAAAGTGGACGGAATAAGGACGAATAATGATGGAAACGAAGGCATGGATAAAAATTTCAGCTACTTTTTTATGAAGAGACTTATTGACTTAATACTTTCAATATTAGGCATTGTTTTTTTAAGTCCTATTATGTTAATTATAGCTATAGCTATTAAAGTTGAGTCTAAAGGTCCTATAATATTTTCTCAAGATAGAGTAGGGAAAGATGGAAAGTTTTTTAAAATGTACAAATTTCGTTCAATGGTAATTAACGCAGAAGAATTGAAAGAAAAACTTCTAAGCCAAAATGAAATGTCAGGTCCTATGTTTAAGATGAAGGATGATCCTAGAATAACAAAGGTTGGTAAGTTTATAAGAAAGACTAGTATTGACGAACTTCCTCAACTATTTAATGTTATTAAGGGGGACATGTCCCTGGTTGGTCCTAGGCCTAATTTGCCTAAGGAGGTAGCTCAATTTAGTGACTATCATAAATTGAAGCTAAAAGCCAAACCAGGATTAACTTGCTATTGGCAGGTTATGGGCAGAAACAGTATTGGATTTGAAGAATGGATGGAATTAGATATAAAGTATATACGTGAAAGAAGTATATGGCTGGATATTAAATTGATATTTAGGACTTTTTTTGTATTGTTTGGAGATAAGAATGCAAATTAGGATATAGATACACATATTAAAAAATGAGAAGAGGGGATTGTTTTGAAAAAGATAAGGGTTATGTCTGTTTTCGGTACGAGGCCGGAGGCTATTAAAATGGCACCTTTAGTTAAAAAGATCGAAAGTAATGAAGCTTTTGAATCAATAGTTTGTGTTACTGGTCAGCATCGAGAGATGTTGGATTCGGTATTGAAAATATTTAATATTAAGTCTGATTATGACTTAAATATTATGAGTCATGGTCAAACAATTATAGATATTTCAAATAAAGTATTGGCTGGAACTGATAGGGTTATTAAGGAATGTAATCCCGATATTGTTCTAGTACATGGAGATACTTCTACAACTTTTAATGGAGCATTAGCAGCTTTTTATAATAAGGTCCTGGTGGGACATGTAGAAGCAGGATTAAGAAGTTTTGACTTATACTCTCCATTTCCTGAGGAATCTAATAGAAAGTTGACTACTGCATTAGCAACATTGCATTTCTCACCTACTACAACTAATAAGAGAAATTTAATTAATGAAGGAATTGATGAAAAGAAAATTTTTGTTACAGGTAATACTGTTATTGATGCTCTAATGAGTGTTGTAGATAAGAATCACGTGTTTGATGAAGAAGTTTTAAACAAAATAGATTATAAAAACAAAAAAGTAGTATTATTAACTACCCATAGAAGAGAGAATTGGGGAGCACCCATGGAAGCTATTTTTTCAGCAGTATGTGAGCTAATACAAGCTAATGATGATGTGGAAGTTATTTTTCCTATGCATAAGAATCCAGCTATTAGAGAACTAGCTCATACATACTTTGATCAATATAATGATAGAATACATCTTATAGAGCCATTGGAATATCTAGATTTTACCAATTTAATGTCAAGGGTACACCTAATAATGAGTGATTCTGGAGGTGTACAAGAGGAAGCGCCTGCCTTAGGAAAGCCTGTTCTGGTATTAAGAACAGAAACAGAGAGACCTGAAGCAGTTGAAGCTGGAACAGTGAAGCTTAGCGGAGTAATTAAAGAAAATATATTTAAATTAGCAAATGAGCTAATAAACAATAAAGAAGAATATGAAAAAATGTGCAATGCTTCAAATCCATATGGAGATGGTAGTGCTTGCGAAAAAATTGTTAATGAAATATATAATTTAAGAAAGGAATATTGCTATGAAGAAAATGAAGGATTTAGTTATTTCTGTTGCTGGTACTGGTTATGTGGGGCTATCCATAGCCACATTGCTTTCTCAGCGTCATAAAGTTTATGCAGTGGATATTGTTCCGGAAAAAGTGGAGCTTATTAATAAAAGGAAGTCGCCTATCATTGATAAGGAGATTGAAGAATATCTAGCAACTAAAGATTTAAATTTGACTGCAACGTTAGATGCAAAGGAAGCTTATAAAAAGTCTGACTTTGTTGTGATCGCGACCCCCACTAATTATGATAGTAAAAAGAATTGTTTTGATACATCGGCAGTGGAAGAAGTTATTAAGTTAGTAATGGAGTGTAATCCTAATGCCATTATGGTAATTAAGAGTACTGTACCCGTTGGATATACTGCTAGCATACGGGAAAAGACTGGTAGTAAAAACATAATATTTAGTCCTGAATTCTTACGTGAGGGAAGGGCTCTCTATGACAACTTATATCCTAGCAGGATTATTGTAGGTACAGATATGAAAGATGAGAGATTAATGGAAGCTGCTCGAACTTTTGCTACTATTATTAAGGAAGGTGCTCTGGCAGAGAATGTAGCTACATTGTTTATGGGATTTACTGAAGCTGAAGCTGTAAAGTTATTTGCAAACACATATTTAGCCTTAAGGGTTTCTTTTTTTAATGAACTTGATACATATGCTGAACTGAAGGGGTTGAACACTAAGCAGATTATTAATGGTGTATGCCTTGACCCTCGTATAGGTGATCATTATAACAATCCTTCTTTTGGATATGGTGGTTATTGTCTTCCAAAGGATACAAAACAGTTATTAGCAAACTATGAAGATGTACCTGAAAATCTAATTGGAGCAATAGTAGAATCCAATCGAACTCGAAAGGACTTTATTGCTAACCGAGTATTAGAAATGGCCGGGTACTATACAGCTAATAGTGAATGGAATGAAAGTAAAGAGAAATCAGTTGTTATTGGTGTATATCGTTTAACAATGAAGGCTAATTCGGATAATTTCCGCCATAGTTCAATCCAGGGTATTATGAAGCGTATTAAGGCAAAGGGAGCCACAGTTATTATTTATGAACCAACCTTGGAGGATAGTACTACTTTCTTTGGTAGCAAGGTAGTTAATGATTTAGAACTTTTTAAGAAATCTAGTGATTCTATAATTGCAAACAGGTACGATACTTGTTTAGATGATGTGAGAGAAAAAGTTTATACTAGGGATATTTTTCAAAGGGATTAGAATTAAATATTTGCAAGGAATAGAGGTAGATAGACATGAGTAGAGTAACTGCTTTTATATCTCATTTATCAAAAGGGGGAGCTCAAAGAGTTTTTGTGAATGTGATTAATTATTTACATAGAAGTGGAATGGATGTTAAGGTTGTTGTACAAACTCTTGATGACGCAATTTATAAAGAAGAAATTGATAAAGAAATTCAGATTATTGATTTGAAGGCTGCAAGTGCTAAAGCATCACTTCCTAAGCTTAAGAAATACCTTCAAAACAATGATCTTGATTGCGCCATAGCCTTTAGTCCAGAACTTGCGGTAAACCTTTGGTTAGTGAGAACACTGCTAAGGAAAAAATTCGTTATTGTAGGAAGATGTATCAATACTTTGAGCTATGAGCATAAATATGCTGATTCTTTTTTTAGAAAGCATGTTACTCACAATTTAGTAAAGTGGTTTTATCATAGAATAGACTATGTAATAGCTCAATCTACTGGGATGGCAGAGGACTTAGTAAATAATTTTGGCTTTAAAAACAATCAAGTTGCTGTTATAAATAATGCAGTAGCTCCAGTTTTCGAATTTGAGATGAATGAGACTTCTGATGATAGTATTAGAGAAAATGCAATCCTATATGTAGGAAGATTAGAGCAACAAAAGGGATTACAAATGTTGTTAAATGCCTTTGCTAGAATGACCAATAAAAGTGTTAAACTATATATTGTTGGGTCTGGCAGCCAGAAAGAGGAGTTACAGAAATTATCACTTGATTTGAAGATAAATGATAGAGTTAGTTTTATTGACCACACTAAAAAGATTATAGAGTATTATAAAAAAGTGAAAATTACAGCCTTAAGCTCCTATTTTGAAGGTTTTCCTAATGTACTTATTGAATCTATTGCGTGCGGAACACCCGTAGTGGCATTTGATTTGCCTAGTGGACCTAAAGAAATTATAAAATCTGATGAGAATGGCTTTCTAGTAAAGTATTTGGATGTGGAGGAGTTATCAGAAAAGCTCGATCTTGCATTAGAAAAATCATGGGATTCATCTTTAGTTAAGAAAACCGTTGAGCGTTATTGTGCTAAATTCATTATGGATAAGTATAAGAAACTAATCGAGCAAGCGTTGAAAAAGTAATACATCTGAATGCTATGTTACAAGAAATCTAAGGAGATGATTTAATGTGGTATAATACATTATTTATTCTAACAATTTTCATAGGCGTTCTTAGTTTTAGGATTCCGGGCTTAAATTACTGGGATGAGGTTGCCGTAGCGATTATATTTGTTTTGGCTATTAAAAAATCAGATACCCTAACATTTAAGCTTACAAAACAGCAGCTAAAAAGATATGGATTAATTATTTTATTTGTTCTTATAGGACTGTTAGGTAATATATTTCATTAC
>JGI24711J26586_10001846_pt1 | contig 15751 bp, 14 predicted proteins | sample BioPla3DNA1_FD_26586 | JGI IMG/M metagenome (IMG submission 26586)
TGTTTGCTAGCCAAGTTCAAATAAAAGAATAATAAATAAGAAAACTCAATTACTACCTATAATTAACTATAAAATGGTGCTTTTTGATTGAAAATTAACCTAACAATTTTTGTAAAACTATCGTATAAGTAACTTTTGACTTGTAACTTTATAACTTGTAACTTTATAAACTTTGAACTTTAAACTCTTCTATATCGCACCTTTTATTTTCACTGAATTATTTATTAACTCGTGCTCTACATTATCCAAAATCTGTTTTTTATAAGGAAAATATTTTGATTCTTTTATAGTTCTAAGAGTGTTTGAGATGTTTAACGAAGTATTCACATTCGATAGATCTAATTTTCACAAATTATCCAACATTTGAATTATTCATTTCAAATTTCCCAAAAAAATTTCTTGTTGCTCTTGAGCAAGATTTATATTTGATAATTTTTGTAAGTGTTTTAATTGTTCTAAATCCAACATATTTTTTTAATAAAATACTAAAATTTTTATTTCACTACTAAATTAATTTTTCACTCCACCATAGGCATGTTTTCATAAAATATCGAAGCTATAATCACATATTCTCATGGGACTTCATACACCTGAGAAACATCAGTACATGACCTTCCTGGACATTCCAATTCCCTTCAATCTCCAAATTTCCATACAATTTTTGTAGGAGAACCATCCATGTTTAAAGACATTTCTATTCTATCTCAAACATTAGCACTTTGTGCAGGATGAGAATCTAATACTATTTCCACATTTACAATCGGTTTTGTAACAGAAATTCTAGTTCATCATCATATAGTCAATTCACGACCTTTTTTTGTTGTTAAAGTAACCGTAGGATAAAAAACTCAATTTTCTGTTGCGAAATCGTATGTATATGTATGTTCTACAATAGAATGAGATAAATTTTCATTTTTATTTCAGTCTCAAAAATCCCAAGAAAAATAAACTATTTTATCTTCTGAATCGGTGAGTGTAGTAGCAGAAGCATCGAATTTTACCTTGAACGGAGAAATACCAACAAGATCCGGAGTAACCAAAAAACTTCAAATAATATCATCTCTATCTACAATAACATTTATCTCTTTTTCTGAGAAATCGTCAGTATTTGGATCTCAAACCGCAATTTTAATTACAGCTCATTCATTTGAATCTATAACAGTTTGAAAAGAGTTATTTTCTATCAAAACAGCCGAATCATTTACAAATGCTTTTATGTTTGTACCAGCCACACTTGGAATTATGTTTTTGATATCTACTTTTATAACTGTAGGGACTTCTGTAATTCTTATATTTTCCAAATCATCCTGTTTCTCAAAATCAGATTTTGTGGGAGTTTTTGTAAAAACATCGTAATATATCTGAAAATAAGATCAGCCAACATCTATATTTTGACTCTCAGCTGACCCTTGTTTTCCATCAGCAGTAACAAAAACAATTTGGACAGAATACAAGCCATCACCAGGGAAAACATATTGAATAGTTGAGTTTTTAGAAAAAATTGAATCTACCAAACTATTTGTTTGTTTATCGATGATATTAAATTTATACTCAGAAATAACTGGAGAACCTCAATAAAATTGAGCCGAAATATTATATTTCCCTTTTTCTAATTCATCAAAATTCACATAAGCGACAGGGGCTTCAGATTGCTCTATTCTAATGGGAAAAGAATAAATATAATTATTCAAAGAAGGTATTTTAAAACCAGGATAGAAAACACCAACACCCGTATATATGTACATATAATAGGCAAGTCATGTTTTATCAAAAGTTCAATCTCAATCAAAGTCCCACTCTATTTGATAATCATCCAATTGAAATTCTTTAAAAATATCTGATGCATCATATATAACATTTACGGGATTTTTTCAAACAAGCAATTCATTATTATTTGTTTGAATTTCTCATAAATTTGAACTAATATTTATTTGCGATCTAACAACAACATCTCGAACCGAAACATCTTTATTATTTTGTCATTGGGAATCGCTGTAACTTACATTCAATTTTATTGGATAATCTCATTTTGTTTGATAAAAACAAGATCATTGGAATTTATCTCCATTTATTGGCAAAATTTGTCAATTTCAACAATCCAGAGAAAGTCATAAAATTTTTGGACTTCATAAATTTGAAGTAATTTCTCTATTGAATACTTTATAATTTAAAGTGAATTCAATGTTAACTGGGGCAATAATGTACAAATCAGGATCAAGTCAAATTTCTTTTGGTCAATCTTTTAAGATTAAATGACCATGCACCAATTGTGTAGATGGATCTAAATCAATATTTTTAATAACATTAATAGTGAAAAATCAAAACACCAAAGTAAGCAAAAACAAAATACTTCATCATATCAATCACAAAATAGAAAATATTTTCTTTTTGTATGTTTTTTTTATTACTCTAAATAAATTAATAGATAGAATAAGTAGCGAAATAACTATAAGTATTCATAAAAATACAGCTACAAATATTTGCAAAAACAGCATTGCTTGATCCACTGTTAGACCAAATTTTTGAACCTTATCTAAATTTTGTAATAAAGAATAAAGAAAAAATGCCACTCATCATATCATCAAAACCAAACCCGCTCAAATTAAACCCAAGACTAATTTAAAAGAAATCTTTTTTTTCTTTTTTTTGTCTGATGTTTTTGTGCTTTCATTATTTGCCTTATCTTGTCAAATTCAGAATTTAAGTAAAGTTTCTTTGTTTTGAGTATACAATGCATTTAATTTTTGCATTTGCTGATGCACAAGCTCTTTTTGTGATAAATCAAGCTGATGATTTTCATATAAGTTTTTCAATTCTTGATATTTTGCCATTATTTGTTCCTGTTGTTCCAAAATTTTTTGGATTTGCTGAGCCTGCAAAATCTTTGGATCATTTGAGATATCAGAAATATCTTGATTGTCTGTAGTTTGAACATTTTGTTTTATCATTATATTTTTATTAAATTACTAAAGAATTTATTCTTTTTTTTCTGCCTCCTACCACATACCTTCTATCGTTTTATAACAATAATTCAAGTTTATTTTAGTTAAGTACTTACTTGTGATTTACAATACATTACCAGATAATTACAAATAAGATATTTTATTCCAAGCCAACCTTCTAGTAAATATTACAACACTTTAAACAATTTACCCAAGTTTTTCAAGAGAAAATAAGAGAAACGCACATAGTTATATACACATTCACCAGATTATTTACTATAAATGCAGATAAGGAAATAAAAACTAAGTTTGAATCTTTATATTTTGCTTTTAACCCAAAAAATAGTTTTTCGTATCCTAAATATCAACAATGCTCAAAATTCCAGATAACAGATATTCGTCAATTTCTTTTCCAACAAAAATTTCAAAAAATAAAAAAACCAAGTGGCCGTAAACGATACTTATTTATCTCCCAAATAGGAGGTGGATAGCTCATCTTGATTAGATCAAGAATAATCGGCTTCCATGATATTAGTGAGATGTAAATATTATTGTAACACCTACGCACCACTCAGTCTTACACCCAATATACATTTTAAAAAATACTTTTCAATACATTTTATTAATACTTGAAATGCAGGACCAAACAATTCTAAGTAAAATATCTTATTTTACCATCGAAACCTCCGATTGAAACCAAAACAGACTAAACACTTTACCCAATTTTCAAAAATAATAAGATATATCAACTTACTCATATCAATACTAATAATAAAATATCAAATTATTCAACACCCCAAATATTAGTAAATTCAATCTCCCCGCTATACAAAAAACTTGGACAACCTAATTATTGTCCAAGTTTTTTATTTCTGGTATATAATAGTATATTATTCTTCAGATTCTTCTTTATTTTGGATTCTGTCCGGATTTTCTTTAGCAAAATCTACCCTAATCAATCTTTCTCAAAGCTCTTTTTCGTTCATAGCTTCTTTTGCTTTTAAAGCATCTTCTGGATTTACAAATTCCACAAAACCGAATCCTCTACTTCTACCAGTTTCGTTGTCTAATACAACTCTTGCAAATACAACTTCTCCGAATTGTTCAAATTCTTCTCTAAGTTGCATTCATCTCATTTTCCATGGTAAGCCACTAACAAATAATTTTGTCTGGCTAATAATGTGTTCTGACATTAATTTAAACAAAAAAAAATAAAATACAAGAAATGTATAAGTTTTACTCTTCATATTACAAGAGAAAATAAAAAAAACAAATCTTAATGTTATAAAAAACTCAAAAACTACTATTGACCTTGAAGTGAATATTCATATAAAATAAACAGTTTATATTTTAATTTTCTAAAATGACACAAGTAAAAAACCAAAAAAAATGACTTGCCGTTACAAGTTTTGTACTTTCGTTAGTTTGATTACTTCTTTCTATTACAATAGTTTGAGCAATCATCTGAATCCCTATTATAATTTTATGACTAATTTTTGGAATTATCGCATTAGCTAAAAAACAAAAAAAATGATTAGCTATTGCTTGAACAATCATCTCTTGATTAGCATTATTGATAACTAGCATTTTTGCATTTTTCTTTATAAGACACTATGATGAAATTGTATGACCAATCACAGAAATAGCTCAAATGATGAAAGAGGATCCAGAATTAGCAGTTTTAATGACAAATGAACAATTTGCAGAAGAATTCCAATCTAAATTTCAAGAAGTATTAATCCAAAAATTCTGAACCGAACAATTGACAAATGATTGAGAAAGTGTTGAAAACTTGGCAGTACCTACAATTATGGAAGAAATGAAAAATGTACTATACCAACTAAAAGATGAATATTATCAAAAATAAATAAAGAAATCAGAAATGATGCTTTTATACACGAATATCTTTGAATATGAAAATCGTAAGTGCCTGTTTGGCTGGAATAAATTGTCAATGGAATTGAAAATCAAAACCTTGTGAAAAAGTAATTGAATTAATAAAGAAGGGTCAAGCAATTCCTGTATGTCCTGAACAATTATGAGGTTTAACAACTCCTAGATCTCCAGCTGAACTAAAAAATGATAAAGTAATAACCAAAGATTGAGTAGATTTAACTAGTCAATTCGAAAAATGATCTCAGGAAGTCTTAAAAATAGCTAAAGCTTTCAATTGCAATGAAGCTATTTTAAAGGCAAGATCTCCATCCTGTGGTGTTGGAAAAGTTTATGATTGAACTTTTTCAGGAAAACTAATTGATTGAGACGGAGTAACTGCAAAACTTCTAAAAACAAACAACATAAAAGTAAAAACAGAAGATGAGATATAGTTACTTTTTATAACATAATCACAACACCTTTATAGACACGAATTAATTCGTGTCTATTTTTTTATAAAAAACATCTCCAACTTCTATTTTATTCTAAATAATCCCTCTTCTTCCTCTAAATCACCCCAAAAACTCCTTCTTTAATTCTAAATCATCCCCAACCCCTTCTTTTCCCGATAAATCGGGACTCCTTTCAGTCGAAAAAAGGAGGGGCTTTCCCAGTTTTCGCCTACCATTTCCCCCTCTTCTTTGAAGAGGGGGATTAAGGGGCTATTGAAGACAAGAGGAAAGGAAAACTAAGATAATAAGAAAAGTTTAGCCAATCGCACCCGGGTGGTAGGGAGAAACTTTCAACTTTACAAACTTTTTACCATATAAGTTCCATCTAGGCTATATCAAATTTTTTTGAAAAATCATCTAACTCCAACTCATGAAATAACGGACAACCTTTGATATCAAAAACTTTTCGAAATTTGTTCTGCAATGAACATTATTTGAGAACCAAATCACTTATGTTGTTTTTTATATGATGATTTAATATTTTCTTTCAAACTTGCAAGTTGTCAGTAAATATGTAATTCTCTAATAAGAGCCGTTTGTTTTCATAATCATTCCCAATCAATAGTTTCAGATTCTTTTGGCAATAGTAGTCTAGTAAAACCATAAATATATCACTGTAAATCTTCAAAAGAAAGAAAGTATTCGATACCAGCAGAACTCTCGTACTGTCTAATTATAAAATTTACGGAATCTTTTTCTTGTGAATTTTTGAATTTTGGTTTATGTCTGATCTCTCTACTACGAGTATCCAAACAAACAAATTTTCTATAAGTTTCCAAGTCAGGATCCTGTCAAATGATGTATGTATTAATATTTCAATTTTCTAGATTAAGGTTTTTCTGTTTCAAACAAAATGTAATAAATTCTTCAAATGAATCAAATAATTGATAATTTCAATACAACCTAGAATATAGTTTCTTTGCGCTTTCAGAGTTATTTCTAAATTCTTCCAACAACTCATTATGCGTAAGTTGAGAAAGATTTGTAATATTTGATCATGCAACAATTTCATGAGATGGAATATCACGAATCAACCTCTTAATCCTCGTATAAGGAGGAATAATTTTTTTAAAAGTTTCTTTAATTAATTTTTGAATATGCTCTATAAGCAAAGGTTTGTAATGTCAAGAGATATATAAGTCATAAAGTTCAGTGTTTGAAATCACTGATGTTGGATAAAATTTAATTTCATCTGGCTTTATAAACGGATCTGAATAAGTCTTTTCAAAAGTTCATAAATCTTTTTCATAATCAGATTGGTACAGTCAAGGCATAATATGGATAGAGAACTTGAATCCATATTGCCTCAATCTATGAATTCATTGACGAATTTGTTGAACAGAATGTCATCTTTTATTAGCTTCCAAAACATCATCATACAAAGATTGAACTCAAATTTCCAGCCTAGTAACTCACAATTCACGCCAAAATCTACAATTTTCATCAGTAATAAACTCTGGCCTAGTTTCTACGGTAAGACCTATAATTCTATTGTTTGCAGTTTCGTTTATTGTAATCGCTTCTTGAATTGAGGAAGAATATTTTATCGTATCCAAGTTTGTGATATTATATCAGTATCTCTTGGTTTTTATTGCTTGTTGATCTAGATCATTCCCATTCTCTCTCTCCCCAATCCATCAAGAGTCTTTTCAATTGGGAAAAAAGGAAGAGTTTTCTTTATCAATTTGTTCTTTTATACTTTTTGTCTGTTCTATTAAATCAATAAGCTCCTCTTTAACTCAATCAAAATTATTTTCTATATCTTCATTCTTTATTCTTGCAACAACAATTCAATACAGGCTCAATATATCATCTCTTCGAACATCGTATTCAAAACTATCAGGTTTAGAATGGATTAATCAATCAACCTCTATTATAAGTTTTGATCAAGGAATATAAAAATCTGCTATAAAATGATCTATAGGTTTCTGTTTATACACATTTATATCTAAATCTTTCAAAAAATGTTTTCGTATTTTTTCTTCAGCTTTTGTCATATTTTTTCTAAGAATCTTAGCTTTTTCTCTTGTATCCTTATGATAAGGCAAAGTCCCATTTGTAATGAAACCCTGTTCACGAATATATGATTCATTTCAATGAAAATCAAACAGTCAAACTTCTCATTTTACAGATAAATATCTATATTTGCTTACTAAACCATTCTCCTCTTCTTCTATTTTAGATCACCCCTGAGTAGAAGAAGAGATTGTAGAAAAGTTTTCATCCTTTTTATTTTCAATCACCCCCTCAATCTCCCTCTTTAATTCTAAATCACCCCTGTCCCCTCTTTTTCATTCTAAATCACCCCTATCCCCTCTTTGAAAAAGAGGGGAAAAGCTTGTGTAGAGCCCCCTTCTTTTTTCGACTGAAAGGAGTCCCGATTTATCGGGAAAAGAAGGGGGGTTGGGGGATGATTTAGAATCAGAAAATGGGGTTGAGAGAGGATTTATAGTCAGAGAGTGGAGATTATGAGAAATACTCGTGTTGAGCCCCCTTCTTTGCTGGTTACGGAGAACTCCGTAATCAAAGAAGGGGTTGGGGGATGATTTAGAATCAGAAAATGGGGTTGAGGGAGGATTTAAGATCAAAGGAGAGCTAGGAAGGATTTGAGAAACAGCGGAGTTTTCGACGAATCATTCCTCATCTGGTATATTTATATCCAACTGACAAAAAGTATTACAAGCATCATACAAAGATTTTATAAATTTTACCTTATAATCCTTTGGATAAAAGTCCCAAGTTCATCATAATACTATCATCTCAATTTTATCTGTTTGATGACCTGTCATGTTTAACGAAAGCAATCTGTTGTAAACTTGTCTTATAGGATCAAATTGATTGAGTGCAGCTCTCATTGCTCCAGGTTCTGTACTTATATAACTTTTGGGCATTCATTTTTCATTTGGACAAAAAATACACTGCCCAGGGCATGGATATGGTTTTGTAAGAACTTGAACAGCAACGATACCAGAATCTGAACGAATTGATCTTTTTTTGAAAAGATTTTCTATATCGATATTTTTTGAAATTTTTTTCGCTTTTAGAAGTTGATGATATGCACGAATTAGTTTTATATTTGTAGGAATATCTGATAATTTATGTTTTTTAGAAAACATCCTCTTGATATTTTTGAATTCATCTAGAGTAACCTTATTTTTAGAGTTTATTTCTATTATTTCCAATACTAGATTTTGATATTCGTTCATTTATTTTTAGTGTGAAATAAGTCGTATCAATAACGAATATTACTTTAATTAAGAAAGCTTTGTTTTCAAGAAGAAAAAAACTAAAATGATTTTGATTTTTTAGAAAAAATAGAAAAAAATGAAATTACTAATCACATGTTTTCAATGAACAGCTGTAGCTTTAACCAATGAACTCAAAATTTTATGATATCAAATTTTTGATAATTTTAGTAGTGGAATGTATGTAAATTGAAAAATGGAAGATGTTTATAAAATCAATCTTAATTCTAGAATCGCAAATAAAGTTTATCTAGAGGTAGGAGAAAAAATAGTAAAAAATTTTGATCAATTGTTTGAGTTTGTACAGAATATAGACCGAAAGAAATTTATAAGAAAATGACATAAAGTCAGTATCTCTACAAACATTTTTCAATCACAAATAAATAGTAATAAGTCCACACAAAGTATTGTAAATAAGGCTATTTTGAAAAAATTAACTTGATGAGACTGACATTGGCTATCCGATCCCCAAAAAGAACCAATCAGTATTCTTGTTCAGATAATAAACGACAAATGTAGTATTTTTGTTAATACAAGTTGAGANTCTTTACACANCAGATGATATAGAAAAGAAACTGGCGAAGCTCCATTAAAAGAAAATTTAGCTGCTAGTTTAATTAGAATGTGTGGTCGGCATTTCAAGACTCCCCTACTAGATCCAATGTGCTGATCTGGTACAATATGTATTGAAGCAGCAATGATAGCAAAAAACATCGCTCCTGGACTTCAGAGAAACTTTGCTTTTGAAACTTTTGAAGATTTTGATCAAAATAAATTTGATGAAATAAAAAAAGAATTAAAATCAAAAATCTTTGAATGAAAATATCAAATAACTTGATACGACATTGATCCAAAAGTTTTAGAATTAACAAAAAACAATGCTAAAAGAGCTGGAGTTTTAGATACAATCACATTTGAACAAAGAAACATAAAAGATTTAGAGAAACAAAACGACTATATAGTTTGCAATCCTCCTTATGGGAAAAGACTAAAAGACGATGATATCAAGTCCCTTTATGAAAATCTGATAAGAATATACGGTAAAAATTCTAAAGGTTGTTTTATTTCATCAAGCGAATTCGCTGATCGTATGGTATGATACGACTTCAAAATCAAAAATTTAAACAACAACGGCGAAATGGTAAAATTGTATATCAAAAAATAAAAAAGACCACCCATAGATAGCACTGTAAACAGCATCTGAGTGGCAAAAAAAATAGTTACAAGTTGAAAGTTTATCAAGTTACAAGTTGAAAGTTTGTGATAGACAAAAATAGTATGAATATCCTTCCCTTGGGGGAAGTTGTTCTATCGTAGTTGGGGGTAAACCCCCACCTAGCTCCGCAAGCATCCTCCCCCTAGGGAGGAACTTTATCTTCAAACTTTATAAACTTGATGAACTTTACAAACTTAACTACTCACTAACTCACTATCTCATCAACTTGATCATACAAGTCCTGAAAACTTCAATTGTTATCAATCTTGAAATCTGCCTGCAAAACACATTTTGATAAATTTATTTTTGTAGGATCTGTACTATCACTATCCCATTCTCTTGCATTGTTAGCAACAAAAGTTTCATAATCCACATTATCTTTTTCACTTCAACGTAACTTAATTCTTTCATATCTAGTTTTTATATCTGCATCTACAGAGATTAACTTAAAATCATCTAATTCCTTGAGTCAATCTACTTCTCATGGAGATCTAATACTTTCTATAATTGCTTTTCATCATTCTGTTTTAGCTTTTTTGTATAATTCTTTTACTATAAAATCTGCTCAATTTTCTCTTTTAAGTTCTCGTCATACTTGGTACATAGTATCTCTATTAACTTCCATTCATCTTTTTTTAATTTCCTCAGTAATATAGCCACTAACAGAATAATGCTTAAATCATTTTTTTTCTATCAAATAGTCTGAAATTGTTCATTTTCCTGCACCAAGTGTTCATGTAATTCAAATAATCATGACTCATTAGTTAAAAGTTAAAAGTAACAATTTAGTTATAAAGTTACAAGTTTATAAAGTTATTAATACTTGATGAACTTTAAGACTGAAGACATTCTTCCCTTGGGGGAAGCTGAGCCCCCGCCCCGTAGGACTACGGGCGGGGTAGATGGGGGTGGTTGGAAGCAAAACCCCCACCTATCCCCGCAGTACTGCGGGGAAGAACAACCTCCCCCAAGGGAGGAACTACCAACTTTACAAACTACAGCATGCCTTTGATCAGTCCAAATATTTTGGGAAACAAATATATTGCTACAAGGATTGTATAAATAATTTTAATTAAAACTCCAGATATAAATCACAAAAAAGATCAAAATGCCGATTTTAATGCTTTTTTATTGTCTAGTTTTTGCTTTTTATACTTTTGATAAACTATTTCTCATACATAAGCTCACAAAAAAGGTCATCATAACAATCAAATTAACCCAAATGGTCAAATAACTACTCACATAATCGGCAATATTACAACTCATAGGACTAATCATATTGTACTTCAATTTACTCATCGCTTTGTTCATCACATTTTTTTAGTTCAAATTATTGGTATAGCATAATCCATTATCATAAGAAAAACACAAACAACAGCCATAATAATTAAGAATTGTGTAGAAAATGGTTTGTTTGCTATTTGTATAAAAATCAAAGACAAATATGCTAAAGGCGGTCATGGCAAAACTGGCAAAAAAATCCCTATAAATCATAGTATTAAAACAGCTATTGAAAGTGTTATTCGTAGTATATCCATTCTAAGAAGTTGTAATGATTAAATCTCCAACCTTATAAGATATTCTCAAAATAAATCAATTAAAAGATATGGAATTATCAAACACTATTTTCCATTTCAATATCAATTAAAGTATTCAATTCTCACGCATATTCCAATGGAAGTTTTTTACTTACTTGAGAAAAAAATCAGTTTACTATCATGCTAGTCGCTTTACTTATTTCAATACCACGAGAGCTAAGATAAAATAATTTTGATTCATCAATTTTTCATGTACTTGCTTCATGTGAAATACTTGCATTCCCATTATTATCTTTAATTGTTGGTATAGTAATGCTAACAGAATCCTTATCCAAAATAAAAGCATCACATTGAGTGTTACTAACGGCATTATCAGCACTTTTAGATATAGAAACAAGACCTCTATATGTAGAAATTCCTCAATCTTTAGAAATAGATTTAGAAACAATGTTGGAAGAGGTATTTTTCCCAATATGAATGACTTTCGATCAAATATCTTGATTTTGTCCCTTGGAAGCAAGAACTATTCAAAACATCTCTGTTTTACTATTATCTCATTTCAAAATACTACATGGATAAAGCATTGTTGTCTGAGATCACAAGTTTCAGCTAACTCGTTCCATATATGAATTTTCTTCTACTAAAGCTCTTTTCGTGTTCAAGTTATATGTATTAGTTGACCAGTTTTCTACTGAAGCATACTTCATTTTTGAATTTTTTCCCACAAAAATTTCAACCAAACCTGTATGTATCGAAGATTTATCATATTTTGGTGCTGAACATCATTCTATATAATTACATTCAGCATCATCATCTACGATAATCAATGTGTGTTCAAACTGTCATCATGCATAAGTATTCATCCTAAAATATGCCTGCAAAGGTTCATCTACTTTTACTCATTTGGGCACATATATAAAAGTTCATCAACTTCGTACAGCTCAATGCAATGCTGCGAATTTATGATCTGTAGGTGGAACTAATTTCATAAAATATTTTTTTACTAATTCTGGATGAGTTTGAATTGCAGTTGGCATATCTTCAAAGATAACTCAAACTTTTGCCCATTTTTCTTTGATTTTATGATAAAAGTTTACACTATCCATCTGTCATCATGCTCCAGCCAGATATTTTTTTTCTGCTTCAGGAATTCATAACTTATCAAACTTGTCTTTGATTTCTTGTGGCACATCATCTCGATTTGTGGCATATCCAGTATTATCAGAACTTGGTCTTGCATACCAAACTAATCAGTCATGGTCCCCCTTTTTTGACCCCTCTACCGCCTTGGCGGCATCTCCCCTCTCAGGGGAGAAGTTATTAGTATTTATGTATTTTTCTATTTTTTTGCAAACATTATCAAAATTATGTAAAATTTCGTTATTTTCAAATCTTATTACATTAAGGCCATATAAATTTAAAAACTCTGTTCTCATTTGATCGTATTCTTTTTGTGTATAGTGAATTCCTCCATCTACTTCGATAACTAAATTGAGTTTTGAGCAGTAAAAATCTACTATAAAATGATCGATAGGCCTTTGTCTATAAAATTTATATTTTGATTTTTTTAAGAAATCATACCAAAGTTTTTTTTCAGCTTTCGTCATATTTTTTCTTAATTTTTTTGATTTTTCTACGTTATTAGGATTATATGGAAATGATTTTCAATCCCATACTAATCATCTTTTTTTTACATCTTCTTGGGTTAAGTCTATTTGTCGATTTTTGCTACTTTCTAGCTTCTCCCCTTGGAGGAGAGAACTAAAAGAGGGGTCAATAAGGGGGATTATCTCATGTTGTGAGCCCTCAATAAGAGGCATTAATTCACTCAAATCCGGTCACCGCTTTGGCATTGGCATATTATTGTATATCTCCAATGATTTTAATCTGAGTTCCAACATCCATTCAGGTTCTTTTTGATCAGCAGAAATTTTTCTCACAGTATCTTCTGTCAGTCATGTTAGATAAACATCATATTTTATATTATTTGGTGTTTCCAAAGCTTTTTTTAAACTCATGATCAAAATTATTGTAAAGCCACATTTACTTAAATCATTCTTTTTTTATCTTTTCTATTAGTTTCTTATCTCATCTATCTTTAATCTCTCAATTATTCAATATTATCACCTCATCTATATCTATGTTTTGAATTATCTCAAAATGATGAGTAATAAATACAAAACAATTTTCTTGATTATTCAACTCCCCTATCATCTTGGTAATAGATTTGAAAGCATCAACATCCAATCAACTATCTATTTCATCCAAAAAAATATATTTTGGTTTGAGTAATTTAATTTGTAATATTTCAATTTTTCTCTTTTCTCATCAACTAAAACCAACATTCAAATCCCTTCGTAAAAATTCTTTATCCAATCATACCTCTTGAATTAACGGAATGATAATGTCTTTAAATTTCAAAAATGTGGTATTCTCTCAAGTATGAGTATTGTAAATATTTCTTAAAAACTCAAAAAGCTTTACTCCTTCTATTTCTGGAATTTGTTGAAAAGCTAGGAATATTCAAAGTTTTGCCCTTTTATCAGACGACATTTCCAAAACATCTAAACCCTCAATATTCACACTTCAAGTATCTACTTTATAGTTTGGATGTCACATAATCGTCAGAGCCAAAGTAGATTTTCCACTTCAATTTTTACCTAGAATACAGTAGTTTTTTCACAGCTCAAATTTAAGATTTATATTTTTTAATATCTTTTTTTCTTCAACACTTACAGATAAATCATTTATTTCAAACATCATTTTTTCTTATATAAAATACAATATTTTATTGTATACAAAAGCTAGTAAAAAAATCAAACTGAATCCCAAAAATATTTATCAAAACAAACCCATTAAACAAATAAATGTAATTTTACAACACAACAAAAGGCTTGATATTAAGCAAGGTTTCCTTCTACTGCTTAAAACAAAAATAAAATAACAATTAAAATTTATAATTATGGAACATTCAATTCTTATTTTTACAACAATTTCATATATTGCTCTTTCCTATTAAGTCTCAAATTCAACCATGATAGGAAAGCAGAAATTGTTTTATTTACAATAGCTTATGTTTTTCTAATTTTTTCAATAATCTATCCTCTTTTTCTTTCTGGATGGTATAAAAGCCTATACTTAGTAGAACTCGTGATATTGTGGGCCTACTTAATAAATGAAGAGAAAATTGAAAAGTTAATGCACAAAAGAGATGCAATATAGAGAAAGGCTGGATTTTTATCCAGCTTTATTTAATTGTAAAAAACAAATATTTCTGTATAAAAAAATTATTTAACTATACATAATACTATGTACAAACATATTGAAAACGAACTTCTAAAACTACAAAATCCAGATAAGTCTAAAATCCTACAATGATTTTTCAAAACTTGAAAATGAGAATATGGAGAGTGAGATGTTTTTTTATGAATTACTGTTCCACAACAAAGAAATTTAGTAAAAAAATATTGGACAAATATAGATTTAGAAGATATTCAAAAACTACTAGAAAACAAATATCACGAATTTCGTATGACTTGACTATTATTTCTAGTCCAAAAATATGAAAAATCAAATATTACAAGGAAAGATGAAATTTTTCGCTTCTATATAGATAATATCAAACACATAAACAATCGAGATTTAGTAGATTTATCATGTCACAAAATTATATGAAATTTTTTACTAACGAGAGATAGAGGTATTTTATATAAATTTGCAGAAAGTAGCAATATGCGAATACAAAGGATTGCTATCGTTAGTACTTATACTTTTATAAAAAACTGAGACTTCGCAGATACTATAAAAATTTCTAAACTACTTTTAGATCACAAACACGATTTAATTCATAAGGCAGTTTGACGGATGCTTAGAGAGATCGGCAAAAAAGATGAAGATATTTTGATAGAATTTATAGAAGAAAACGCATCCAAGATGCAAAGAACTACTCTTAGATATGCTATTGAAAAATTTGATACAAATAAAAGAAAACATTTTTTATCAATAAAAAAAGCTATCTAAACACTTGCCCAGATAGCTTTTTTATGATAAAAATATTTTGAATGTTATCTATCAAACAATCATTTTTTGATATCATCTTTGATGAGTTCAGTCTTTTTGTGTTCATCATCTACCATATTGATAATTTTGGTTTTTTTACCTGTCTCTTGTGCCATTTTTACTACAGATATAAGACTAAATATCAATCATATCAATAATCGTATTTGTATAAATTTTCCAGCGCCAGATACTATTACTCTGGAAGTAACTCAAGAAGAAACATGGATAGTATCAGTTATGGCAAAAAAAGATGTTGTAATTATAAATAAGAATAAGAAATTAATTAAGGAATCATTTTCTCTAGCTCCGAAATATGATAAAAACAAATTTTTAAACTTAAAACTTAAATTCCGTCATAATAAAA
>JGI24711J26586_10001849_pt1 | contig 15745 bp, 15 predicted proteins | sample BioPla3DNA1_FD_26586 | JGI IMG/M metagenome (IMG submission 26586)
AAAACAAAGAATATTTATTATATGATATTGATAAAGGTAAAATTACATCAGATCCTAATAAGAAATTTAGTTCTCTAAAATTATATAATGATTTTTATTTAGGAATAGAAAATAATAAATTATACTTGTATAAATACAACAATACTACTGCTTATCCTTCTTTAGGTATTGATTTACCTTTAAATTATAAAGAATATAAAGTAGATGTCGAAAATAAAAAAATTACAATAATAGATGTTGGTGGTCAAGAGACTATTTATACATATATAATAGATGCTAATTCAATTATTATTAAGAAAGAAGATGGAGGAGCAGGTGAATAAAATAAAAAATAATCGACTATTTTTACCTTTTTTGCTTATCCTAATTATCCTAATTGTTCCTCTTGCTGGTTATGGTTTTTTTAATGCCAATAAAAAAATCTTTTTAGGAGAAAATCCTAAAAGATTACCTCGAATAGGAAATAAATTATATTTTTATGATGGAAAGAATTTGCAAGGAACATATGATTGTAAAAATGATCCTTGTCATTTAGCTAAAACTTCTTTAATCGAAGAGGAACCTTTGAATATAAGTGTGGGAGATAATTATGAAACTTATATCTATGATACATATGCTTTTATTCAGGATGGTGAAGACATTTATTTTCAAAATATTAAGAATAATATATTGATTTCACAAGTAAAAAGTATTGTTAATTATGGTGGAAAATTAAATAAGAAATATTTAATTGTTGAAAATAAAGAAGGTTATTTTGGACTTTTTAATACAGAAACTTATCTTTTTTCTATTAGTACTAGATATAATTATATTGGTTATTTAGATAATGAAGCTGAATATGTACTTGTTAAAGATGAAACAGGTTATTATTTAATTGATACTTTAAATAACAAGCAAACTCAAATCTTTAATGAACCAATATATGAATATAATTCAAAAGTGATTATTACTAAATCTACTGTTGGGGAATATAAAATATTTAATTTTAATAAAGAAGATCTGTTCCCAGAAGATATTATTGATAATTGTAATATATATAAAAATTATGTAATTGTTCTTTCAAATCAAACAATAAATATATATAATCAAGAATTAAAAAGCGTTATTAAAACATTTTATGATGAAGCTGGTGGAATCTTAGAATATACTTTACAAGATAATATTTTAGATATTAAGTTAGATGGTAAAGATTATAAAAAAATTAATTTAGATAATAATGAAGATTTAGCTTAATTTTAAAGAATTGAAAATGCAAGTTTTTTAATATATAATATTGATTAGGTGATATGTTATGAAAATTACTTCAGTAGAAGAACCGAAAATTGCCGTTAGAGTTAGTCAATATCCGTCTGGTGACAAAGCAGAATTTCTTTTGGTCGGTAAAAGTAATGTTGGTAAAAGTAGTTTTATTAATACTCTTATTGAAAGGAAAAACTTTGCTCGTATTTCATCAAAACCAGGCAGAACTCAAACGCTTAATTTTTATCTTATTAATAATGCTTTTTATTTAGTTGATGTTCCCGGTTATGGATATGCTGCAGTTAATAAGGATACTCAAAGAAAATTTGGAATGATGATTGAAGATTATATTAAATCAAGAGAAAATTTAAAACATGTTTTTTTACTTGTAGATTATAGACATAAACCTTCAGAAGATGATTTATTAATGTATAATTATTTAAAATATTATAATTTAAATGTTGATATTATTGCTACTAAATATGATAAGATAACTAAAAATGGTAGAGTAAAGCAAGATAAATATTTTAATGAGACTTTTAAATTAAATGATGATCATAAATTTATTCCTTTTTCTAGTATGACTAAAAAAGGTCGAGAAGAAGTGCTTGAAATAATATCAAAATATTTATAGGAGGAAGTATGAATAATAAAGGATTAACGTTAGTAGAATTACTAGCAGTTATTGTAATACTAGGTGTTGTGGCAACAATAGGAGGTGTAGGAATAACTGCTGTTAAAAGAAATATTGACGTAAAAGCAACTGCAGATAAAGTAAGTCTTGCTTTAGGTGGTGTTTCCAAGTGGGGACAAGATAATATGGAAATAGTAAAAAGTGGCCTGACAATTAAAACTATTGGAGAACTTATTGATGAAGGTTATATTGAAACGGATTTAGCAGATGGTGAAATTTATAATGAAGTAAATGGTAATAGTTTACGAGATTTAGAAGTCGCATTATATTTTGTGAATCGAAGAGTTTATACTTGCGTTTACGAGGATAATTCTTTATTGGGAGAAGAAGTTATAAAAGTGCTTAGAGCAAATGAGTCGATCTGTCCTCAATTTCTAATATAATATTTTAGTATTGTAATACTTAAAGCAAATAAGGAGGTTTGCTCATAAAAGAAAGGAGATAATATTATGAAAACGGTTTGTTTAATAGGAAAACCTAATGTAGGTAAGAGTACTATTTTTAATCGTCTTATTAAAGAAAGAAAAGCAATAATATTAGATACTCCTGGAGTAACAAGAGATCGGATATATGGAATTGTTACATATAATGATATTAGTTTTCATCTAATTGACACCGGAGGTATAACAAGCGATAACAATGAGTTTGATAATGAAGTTTTAATTCAAGCTAATATTGCCATAGATGAGGCCGATATTATTCTTTTTGTAGTCGATGGAACTGCTGAGATAGATATTGAAGATAAAAATGTTAGAGAAATGCTTCATAAAGCAAATAAAAAAGTTATTGTAGTTGTAAATAAACTTGATAATAAAGAAAGAGCAAATAACATATATAATTATTATGAATTAGGGTTTGAAAATGTAATTGGAGTTTCAGCGGAACATAATATTGGTTTTGATAAATTATTAAATGAAATCATAAAAGATATGAGGGAAACTCCAGTGATCGAGGATCCCATTATTAAGTTTTGTGTTGTTGGTAGACCGAATGTAGGAAAAAGTAGTTTAATTAATACTTTAATTAATGACAATAGATTAATTGTATCAGATAAAGCGGGAACAACAAGAGATGCTGTTGATACTAAGTTTAAATATAATAATGAGGAATATGTTGTTATTGATACTGCGGGTATTCGTAAAAAAGGTAAAATATATGAAAATATTGAAAAATATAGTTTGCTTAGAAGTCTAAAAGCAATTGATCGAAGTGATGTAGTGGTACTTGTTATTAATGCTGAAGAAGGAATAATAGAACATGATAAACATATTGCTTCTTTTGCTTTAGAAGCAGGAAAAGCTTTAGTTATTGCAGTGAATAAATGGGATACAGTAAAAAAACCCAATGAAATGATAAAAGAATGGAATCTTCTTATTAAAGAAGAGTTTAAATTTATATCTTATGTAAATACTGTTTATGTATCGGCAAAAAATAGAAAGAGAATTGGTGAATTAATGCCAAATATTATTAAAGCAGTAACAAATCATCGTAAACAAATAGCTACATCTGTTTTAAATGATATTATTACCCAGGCTGTAGTAATGCATAATCCACCATCATATAAAGGTAAGAGATTAAAAATATATTTTGTACATCAAACCGGATATAGGCCTCCGAAGATTACATTTGAAGTTAATAATAAAAGATTAGTTCATTTTTCTTATAAAAGATATTTAGAAAACGAGATAAGAAAAGCTGTTGATTTAGAAGGAACTCCTATAATATTACAGTTTAAAAATAAAAATGACTAAAATTTAAAAATACTAAGTAAAATGAAATATATTAATTTACTTAGTATTTTTTATATGTTAGAATATACAAGGAAGGAGAAAAACAAACATGAAGTATGTGTATATGTTTTCGGAAGGAAACAAAGAATTAAAAAATTTATTAGGAGGAAAAGGGGCTAATTTAGCAGAAATGACTAATTTAGGATTACCTATACCTCAAGGTTTTACAATTACCACTGAAGCTTGTATAGACTACTATAATAATGGAGAAAAAATCTCTGACAAAATAGAAAAAGAGATCTTTGATAATCTAAAAAAATTAGAAAAATTGCAAGGTAAAAAATTTGGAGATACATCAGATCCTCTGTTACTTTCAGTTAGAAGTGGTGCAAGAGCATCAATGCCTGGAATGATGGATACTATTTTGAATTTAGGCTTAAATGATGTAGCGGTTGAAGGTTTTGCAAAAAAGACTAATAATCCTAGATTTGCTTATGATTCATATCGTAGATTTATTCAAATGTATTCCGATGTAGTTATGGAAGTATCTAAATCATTTTTTGAAGAAATTATTGATGATCTTAAAAAAGAAAAAAAGGTTGAATTAGATAGTGATTTAACAGTAGATGATTTAAAAGAACTTGTTGTTAGATTTAAAGAAGTTTACAAATCAAAAATGAAGGGTAAAGAATTTCCACAAGATCCTAAAGAACAATTAATGGGAGCTGTTAAGGCCGTATTTAGATCTTGGGATAATCCTAGAGCTATTGTATATCGTAGACTAAATGATATTCCATCATCATGGGGAACTGCAGTAAATATTCAAACAATGGTGTTTGGTAATAAAGGAGATACATCTGGTACGGGTGTTGCCTTTACAAGAAACCCAGCTACTGGAGATGTAGGCATTTATGGAGAATATTTAATCAATGCTCAAGGGGAAGATGTTGTTGCAGGTATTAGAACGCCACTTCCAATTTCTAAACTTGAAGAAGATATGCCAAAATGTTATCAAGAATTTATGAATTATGCTCATAAACTTGAAGAACATTATAAAGATATGCAAGATATGGAATTTACTATTGAAGAAGGTAAGCTTTATATTCTTCAAACAAGAAGCGGGAAAAGAACTGCTAATGCAGCAATTAAAATTGCTTGTGATTTAGTAGATGAAGGTATGATTACTAAAGAGGAAGCGATTCTTAGAATTGATGCTAAGTCACTTGATCAATTACTTCATCCAATGTTTGATGCTAAAGCTTTAAAAGAAGGAGAGGTTATTGGTTCAGCTTTACCTGCGTCACCAGGAGCAGCTGCAGGAAGAGTATCATTTACTGCAGAAGATGCTAAAAGAGATGGTAAAGGTGGCAAGGGAGAAAGAATTATTCTTGTTAGACTTGAGACTACTCCAGAAGATATTGAAGGAATGGTAGCGGCTAAAGGGATTCTTACTGTTCGTGGTGGAATGACATCTCATGCAGCAGTTGTAGCTCGTGGCATGGGAACTTGCTGTGTATCTGGATGTGGTGAAATTGAAATAAATGAAAAGAAAAAAGAATTTACTTTGGGGGGATATACATTTAAAGAAGGGGATTATATTTCTTTGGATGGTTCCACGGGTAAAATCTATAAGGGAGATATTAAAACTGTTGAGGCAACAGTATCAGGAGATTTTGGAAGAATCATGGCTTGGGCTGATGAAGTAAGGAAGATGAAGGTTAGAGCAAATGCTGATAATCCAAGAGATACTAAACAAGCTATTGAACTTGGTGCTGAAGGTATTGGGCTTTGTCGTACAGAGCATATGTTCTTTGAGGCTGATAGAATTTCAAAAATGAGAAAGATGATTCTAAGTGATGATGTAAAAGCAAGAGAGAAAGCTTTAAGTGAACTTGTACCTTTCCAAAAGGGAGACTTTAAAGCAATGTATAAGGAATTAAAAGAACTTCCTATGACTGTAAGATACTTAGATCCACCTTTACATGAATTTTTACCAACAGAGAAAAAAGATATTGAAGCACTTGCTAAAGAATTAAAGGTAACTGTTGCAAAATTAAATCATAAAATAACTGAACTTCATGAATTTAACCCTATGATGGGTCACAGAGGTTGTAGACTTGCTGTTACTTATCCAGAAATTGCAAGAATGCAAACCAGAGCTTTAATGGAAGCAGCTATTGAAGTAAAAGAAGAAGAGGGATATGATATTGTTCCGGAAATAATGATTCCTTTAGTAGGGGAAGTTAAAGAACTAAAATTTATTAAAGATATCGTAGTAGAAGTAGCTGAAGAAGTTAAAAAAGAAAAGAAAAGTGATATTAAATATCATATTGGAACAATGATTGAAATTCCAAGAGCGGCTCTTACTGCAGATAAAATTGCAAAGGAAGCAGAATTCTTCTCATTTGGAACAAATGATTTAACTCAAATGACATTTGGATTCTCAAGAGATGATGCTGCTAAATTCTTAGATGCTTATTATGATAATAAGATTTATGAACAAGATCCTTTTGCTAAATTAGATCAAGAAGGTGTGGGCGAGTTAGTTAAGATGGCAGTTGAAAGAGGTAAAAAGGGAAGAAAAGATATTAAACTAGGTATATGTGGAGAACATGGTGGAGAACCATCTAGTGTAGAATTCTTCCATAACGTAGGACTTACTTATGTATCTTGTTCACCATTTAGAGTGCCTATAGCAAGACTAGCTGCAGCACAATCTGTACTTAAGAATACAATGAAATAAATTAGAAAGGTTAAGGTAAAACTTAATCTTTTTTATGTTAAATTGCACTTTAAAATTGTTTTGTTATTAATTTCATAAAAAACCAATAAAACCAAAAATACATGAAAAGAAATATTAGTATATTGTGTAGATATTGTGTAGAGATTGACACCATTTGTAAAATATAGTAATATAACTTTGGTATTGTTTTAGGAGGTTACTAATGAAACAACCGTTAAATCATAAGTACAAATATGATTATATGTTATTTTTTCAAGGAAAAAGTGGATAATTGCAATTTTTTGTGTTATTTTTATAATTTTTATATTTTTTAAAAAACTGAATAGTAATTCAGTGGAAATACATATTGGCTATCAAAGTGTTACATCTCAAACATGGGGAGCACTCGTGATTAAAAATCAAAAAATATTTGAGAACAAGTTAAAAGAGTATTATCCAAATAAAAATATCAAAGTTGTTTGGCATGATGAAATATCTGGTGCTGTGATAAATACTGCGATGATATCTAAAAAAATACATATTGGATTTATGGGAGATATGCCTTTGTTATTAAATACATATAAAGCAAATACGTTAAATAATTATGAATCAATAATATTAGCATTTGATGGAAAAGGTAAAGAAGGCAAAAATCAATCAATTATAGTACCATTAAAAAGTGAAATAAAAAGTATTTATGATTTAAAGGGAAAAAGAATCTCAACTCCTATAGGTTCTAGCGCTCACTTTATGTTGATGAAAATATTAAAAAAATATAAATTATATAATGATGTTGAAATAGTACATCAAGATGTTCCAATTGCTAGCCAATTACTTTCGCAAAATAAGATTGATGCATTTGCAATTTGGGAACCGTATTCAAAATATTTAGAAGAAAATAAAATATCTAAAGTATTGGTGGATGGTACAGAGTCAAATAGTGATTATTTAGCAGGTATAGTTGTTGAAAGAAAATGGTATGATAATAATAAAAACATTTCAGAACTTTTTATTAATTCATTAAAAGAAGCACATATTTTTATAAAAAATAATCCAAAAAAAGCAGCGGAAATTTTTAGCAAAGAAAGTGATTTTGATTATAATACTTCCATTTATGTAGCTAAAAATATCAGTTGGGATTGTAGTATTAATAAAGAAGATATTGAAACATTGATAGAAAAACAAAAATTTTTGATAGAGGTTAATCAAATAAAAAATTTTGATTTAAATAAGTACATTCTTTATGCTAAAGATTAGGAGTGATAAATAATGAGCATTAATATTTTAATAGATGAAATATTAAGTATTGAATTATTTTCAAACATAATAGTTTCTTTAAAAAATGTTTGCCTTGGATTTATAATTGCATTTTTTTTAGCAATGCTGATTGCAATACTATTAAATGAAAGTAAATTATTAAATTATATATTTTATCCTATACTTGAACTATTAAGACCTATACCTAATGCTGGATGGGTGCCGATAGCAATTATAATGTTTAATGCTCTTCAGGAAAGTATTTTATTCATAACATTCATTGGTGCATTCTTTCCGATGTTTATTAATATTTATAGGGCATTAGATAATATACCAAATAATTATTTAATTATTGGAAAATTATATAAATTAAATACAATAGACAAAATTTTTAAAATTAAAATTCCAGCAATCATACCCCATATTTATACAGCTATGATGGTTGGGGTTAGTGGTTCATGGTTAAGTTTAATTATGGCTGAAATGATAAGTGGTAAAAGTGGGTTAGGGTATTATACATGGAAAAATTATACATTGCTAAATTATGAAAAATTATTTATTGGTGTAATTTTTATGGGAATTATAGGCGCTTTGTTTTCTGGCGTTATTTCCTTTTTTTCAAGGAAAGTAAAAAAAATATATAGTTTGAGGTAATAATGTTGGGAAAAGGATTAGAAATTCATAATTTAAATAAAAAATATAAAAGTAATAAAACTCAAAAATTAATATTTAACAATTTAAATATTGAATTTGAAAGCAATAAAATTCATTGCATTTTAGGAAAGTCTGGATGTGGAAAAAGCACATTATTGAGGATTATTGCAGGAATTGAAAAATATGATGATGGCAACATAATTTTTAATGATACCAAAGGCGAAAAATTATTCATATCAATGGTTTTACAAGATAATAATCTATTGCCATGGCTAACTGTTTATAATAATATAAAATTTGTCCTAAAATCAGTTAATAAAAACATAAAGAATTATAATCAAACGATAATGGATTTTTTAAAAAAAGTAGATTTGACTGAATATAAAGATTATTATCCTTATCAATTATCTGTTGGAATGAAACAGAGGATTTCACTGTTAAAAGCATTAATAAATAATCCAAATTATGTTTTGTTAGATGAACCGTTTTCTGCACTAGATTATATTACTAGAGAAGAGATGCACGATTTGTTTTTAAAAGAATATAATAACAAGAAATTCACGTCTATAATATCTACTCATTCTATAGATGAAGCAATTAAATTATCAGATTATATTCATATTATAGGTAAAGATGGAAAATATAAAAAAATTAAAAATACGTTAAAAAAACCAAGAGATAAAGATAGTGATTATATTACTTTCTTTGAATATATTAAAAGTGAATATATGTAAGAGGAGCGTGGTTAAGATGTATTTACAAACTAAAAACAATTTTGAATGGAAACAAATAAATTATAGAAATGTTGATACAATGCTGTCCGTTCAATTTATTTATGATCTTTATGACCAATATAGTTCAACAATTAACTGGTTTAGATTTAAAAATGTTTGTTTATACTTTCAAGATGATAAATTGTGGTCTTATACACCTATTGATGAATGGAATGATGCTTTGGATAATATTGCGGAACAATTTATTAATCCAAAGGAAAATAGCAATCCAGATATAATTAAAAATTGTTTTTGGTACTATAATAGGAAAGAAAAATTGCTCGATAAATTTTTAAAGAGACATAGTAAGACTAATTTATCAAAATTATCTGATATGAAACTATATAAACTTTTATTTAATTGGTATCAAATTACATTAAATCAAATCTATTTTATAAATTTAGCCCCAGTTGAATTAGGTCTACAAAGGGCAATAAACAATTTAAATGTAAATGATTATTTGACTGCCGATGAGATAAGTATTTTATATTCTTTAGATGATAATACAGCTGTTATAAGGGAAGAATATGCATTTTTGAAAAAAAATATCAACTTCTAAGGGAAAAGTTGATATTGATACATTAATAGCATCCCATATTGAAGAATATGGATATATTACTATCGGCTATGGTAGTAAACCATTGAGTAAAGATTTTTTAAAAAAAAGATATGAAAAATTAATTAGCAATGGAGATGATAAAATAGAACAAAGAATTAGTGAAATAGAGAATTATCCAAATAAAATAGCTGAATTGAAAGAAAAAACATATAAAAAATTAGATAATAGTCAATTAGCAGAACTTTTTAATTTAGCAGCTAAATTAGGATATATGAGAGATAGAAAAAAAGCTTATTTGGGTAAAGCTGTTGAATTTAGAAATATAATTCTTGAAGAAATAATCAGTAGGAAGGCAATTTCTAAAGATGAATTAAAATACTATATTCTTGAAGAAATAAAAACTTTATTACTTAATAATAGTAAATTATCATCAGTTGAAATTGATAAAAGATCACAAGGTGTTTATATAGAACATGTATCTTCATTTAATTCCGGAGATATGGCTAGAGAAAAATATTTTGGAATTGTGAATGTCAAAAATGAAGATAAAGATATTTTAAATAGTAGAAAAGGTGTTTGTGCATCACCAGGTAAAGTTACTGGAAAAGCAAGAGTCTGTTTAACTTTTGAAGAAAGTAATAATCTTGAAAAGGGTGAGATATTAGTAACATATGGGACTGATTTTGATTTTATGAATGCTATATTAAAATCCTCGGGAATAATTACAGAAGAAGGTGGAATTCTAAGCCATGCTTCTGTAATTAGCAGAGAATTAAACAAACCATGTGTGATAGCATATCAAGGAATTACTAAAATTATTAAAACTGGAGACATAATTGAATTAGACGCAGAATTTGGTTCAGTAAAAATAATAAGTTCTATTGAAGAAGATTCATCAAAGAATAAAAATAATATTATTGGTGTATATGATTTAACAACAAATGTGGATTCATCAGAAATGGGTAATAAAGCATATAATTTATCTAAACTATATAGATTAAATTATAACGTTCCTGAAGCATACTTTTTAGGAATATCATTCTTTGAAAATTTATTGAAAAATGAAAATAAATATGATGATTATATTAAATATTTAAATGATATAAAAAAATATAAAAACAATATTTACGAGATTATTGAAACAATAAATCTTCCAAAAGAGCTTTTTCATAAATTAGATTTTAAAAATAATACTTATGCGGTTAGAAGTAGTTCTCCTAATGAAGATGGTGAACAAAAGTCGTTTGCAGGACAATTTGTTACAGAATTGTTTTGCAATTCAGAAGAATCAATTTCGAAGGGAATAAGAAATTGTTGGAAGTCACTTCTTGGAGTCGGATTAGAAGAATATCAAAATAATAATTTATTTATGAAATTTGGTGGAATTATTTTACAAAAAATGATAGTCGCCGATTTTGCTGGAGTTATGTTTACAAAAAATCCTGTTAGTAATAATAAAGATTGTATTATAATTGAATCTTGTAAAGGTGTTGCATCAAAACTTGTTGATAATATTGTTGTTCCGGATAGATATTTTATAAATGAGGACACATTGGAAATTATAGATTCGATTGCTAAGAATGATATACCAGTTGAATTAATAAAAAAACTAGCTTTAATAGGTAAAGAATTAGAACAAGAATATAAAATTGATGTAGATATTGAATGGGCATGTAAAGATGGTATAATATATCTTATTCAATGTAGGCCTATAACAACTTAAAAATGTTGATGAGAGGGGGATATATATGTCAACTATAATTAAACCATATCATTTAGAAATGCCTGGAATATGTGAAAAAATGTTTGATATTCCATTTTATCAAAATGAATGTGAAAAAATTTTATTTAATGGAGTTATTAATGAACATAAAATTCAATCTAAAGAAGGAACGGATTTTATATCTTTGGCTCCTAAATTCAAACCACATTCTGATTATGAGATTATGCTTCAATCGACTGATTCAAAACTGAAAAGTTCTATAACGTCTTTATCAGATTTAGCTGTCCATTATATTTTTAGTATAGGATATGATTATATAAAATATTTAAGTAATGAGAGAGTTATTGAAGAATACGGTTTGGATGGAGGATACCCATATTTAGTATTTAACTACGATGAATTTACTACAGATAGACATAGTGGTATGTCAAAAAAGCCTTTTCATTTACATTTAAATTCATGGAAGAAAGAAACAATTAATAATATTAAACCAATTGAATATGAAAAAGTATCTTCATATTATTTAGAATCTGTTATTGATCCTATATTTGATATTACGCAAATACTAACAAGAGATGTTATTAATGGTAAAACTTTAAGCGAATATTTAGAATCAGTTAATGTATACTGTGGAACTAGTGATATAAACTATTCTGCAGTATATAAAATTACAGGCGGTTGGAATACACTTTTAACAAGAAATTTTGTTTTAATTTTAAAAGATATTCACAACAAATTAGAAGAGAGATATGTCAATATTTTAAAAATGTTTACTGGGAAAAATAATGTTCCAGAATTGTATACAAGGCATCTTCTTTTACCTGAAGATATTATTAAAAAATCTATTGATGAAAGCATATATTCCTTAGAGTACAAAGAAGCTTTATACAAACTTGTTCAAAAAGTGCAATCAATAAGTCCAGAAAGATTTAATGAATTATGTAAAAATTCAAATTTAAGAGATACATTGATTCCTTTAAGATGGCTAGCATATTCAGTAGGATTGTTTTCAAACTCATTTATTTCATCTGATAAGCCAATAATAAATCAAGATTTGTATATAAATATTACTCCTAGATTGTTTACTAAAATAGGTGGTGCAAGTATTATGAATTTTCCAGAACAACCATTGGTAAAAATTGATCGTGGAAATGGAAAATTAACACAATCTACTTTTGATGAGCATGTTGAGTTTCAAAAAGGATTTGTTAAAGAATTAAAGAAAACGAGGTGGTGAAATGTTAGAACTATTAAATGAAGAATTTAATTTTATGATTAGAAAATTAAAATTATTAGAGGAAGCATATAAACAAAGTGTTGATCATAATGTTAGATTAACAGTAAAAGAAAAAGTTTTTTTTGATTTATGTGAAAATATAAATGAATTTTATAAAATGTTTGAAATTGATTTTGAAAATTGTAAAATGTCATCTTTACGAGAAATTTTAGAGTTAATTGAAAAAGTTATTAAAGCAGTATCTATTGTTTCACTTCCGGAAATTTCTTCATCAGAAGCCAAAAAAGTCTTGAAATTAAAGGGAAAGCAATTATCTTTATTTGTAAAAAAATATAACGAAGTAGTAAAAAATGAAAAACTAACTTATTATAGTACTATAATAGATAATAAATTTATTATGTTGACGTATAAAGATGGTGAATATTATGGGGTGGTTAGCATTATTCCCAAAAACATACGAATTAAGAAAAATTTATGTTGTTTTTGTAAGCAATTTAGAGATGGAGATGAGATAATGTTTATTCAAAATGTTTTATCTAATTCTTCATCTGGTAAATATAATTCAATAGGGCAATATTGTTGTTCTGATTATAAAAAATGTAATAATAATATTGAGAACAGTGAACAATTGATTAAATTTCTGTCTTATGATAGACTAAAAAATAAGGTAAGGTGATAAAATTGAAAACAAAACTGATATATTTTGTACATGGTACAACATTTGATAATGCAAATAAAAAATGTTCTGGCTGGAAACAAGTGAAATTAAATAATTTGGGTAAAGAACAAGCTAAAAATTTAGGCAAAGTTAATTCTGATATAAACTTTGATGTTATTTTTACATCAGATTTAGTTAGAGCTATAGATAGTGCTAATATAGCATTTCCTAATATAAAAAAAATGCAAGACAAAAGATTAAGAGAATGTAATTATGGAGATTTGGATGGTGAAGCTAAACATTTAATTATTTATGAAGATCATATTGAACAATCATTTCCGAATGGTGAATCACTAAAAGATGTTGAAAGAAGAATTAAGTCTTTCATTGAGGAATTGAAAAAAAAATACAAAGGAAAAACTATTGGAATAGTTGCACATAGGGCGCCCCAATTGGCCTTTGAGGTTTTAACAAAGGGAATTAGTTGGGAAGAAGCAAACAAATTGGATTGGCGTAAAACAGGTGATTGGCAACCAGGTTGGGAATATAATATAGACTAAATAATTAAAAAAAGAAAAAATATATATTAACTTGGTAAACTTCTTAGTCATATTTCATTGTGAACATAACAGCTGCACAAGCAGTATTAAAACAAAAGAAATAAAAATAAGAGATTAAGGTAAAACTTAATCTTTTTTATGGTATGATAATTATAAAAAAGGAATTTGAAGATTAATTGGTAATAATATATATAGGAGGTATAAATGGAAAATAAAGGAGAAGTAATAATATATGAAACTGAAGATGGCTTAACTAAAATAGATATTAAATTAGAAGATGAGAACATTTGGTTAAATCAAGAACAATTAGTTTTGCTTTTTCAATCAAGTAAATCAAATGTTAGTGAGCATATAAAAAATATTTTTAATGAAGGTGAATTAATAGAAAGTTCAGTTGTTCGGAATTTCCGAACAACTGCTAAAGATGGAAAAAATTACAATGTAAAATATTACAATTTAGATATGATTATTTCTTTAGGCTATAGAATAAAATCATCAGTTGCTACTAGATTTAGAATATGGGCAACTGAGCGATTAAAAGAATATTTAATTAAAGGCTTTACGATGAATGATGCTAGATTAAAAGAATTAGGTGGAGGTAATTACTGGAAAGAATTACTAAATCGAATTCGTGATATTCGTTCATCCGAAAAAGTAATGTATCGCCAAGTTTTAGATTTATATGCTACAAGTATTGATTATGATCCTAAAAGTAATGAATCAATTGAATTTTTTAAAATAGTGCAAAATAAACTACATTATGCAGTCCATGGAAACACTGNAGCAGAACTTATTTTTAATAGAGCTGATGCTGATAAGCCATTTATGGGCTTAACTTCCTTTGGAGGAAAAGAACCAAAGCTAAAAGATGTTAGTATTGCTAAAAATTATTTANATGAAGATGAACTTAAAATTTTAAATAATATGGTTTCTNGTTATTTTGATTTTGNTGAAATTCAAGCAATGAAGAAAAAACCAATGTATATGAGGGATTATGTTGAGCATTTAGATTCCATACTATCATCAACTAATAATAAAGTTTTAGAAGATTCAGGTAAAATATCTCATGAACAAGCTATAAAAAAAGCTGAAAAAGAATATCGTAAATATCAAAATAAAACATTATCAGAAGTAGAGAAAAGTTATTTAGAAACAATAAAAGAATTAGAAAAAAGTATAAAAGAAAAAACTGATAAATAAAATAAAAATGATTATTTCAATAACTTGGTCTTAATTCATTGTAACCATGACTGTAGCATAATCTGTACTTAAAAATAAATAAAAGACTAAAAGATTAAGGTAAAACTTAATCTTTTTTGTGATATAATTTTTATATAAAGGAAACTTGGATATTAAACGGTAATAATATAATTATAGGAGGAAGAAAATGAGCCATATAGAATATGAGTTGAGAGTATTAGAAATAGATGAAGAACAAATAAAAGGAAAGTTAAAAAATTTAGGAGCTACTTTAGTAGAAGAGGTTTTTCAAAGAAGATATGTTTATGATTTTAATCCTAAAAAGGAGAATAAATGGATTAGATTAAGAACTAATGGGAAGGTAACAACATTAGCAATTAAAAATATAGTATCTACAAATATTGATGGTACGAAAGAATTAGAAATAATTGTAGATGATTTTGATATTACTAATAAAATATTATTTGAACTCGGATATAAACCTAAGGGGTTTCAGGAAAACAAAAGAATTACTTATGACTTAAATGGTACAGAAATTGATATTGATACATGGCCAAGTATTCCAACATTTTTAGAAATTGAAGGAAAAAATGAAAAAGAAGTATATGACACTTTAGAATTATTAGGTATATCAAAAGAAAAGACAACAACTTTAGGAGTTCAAAGTATTTATTTAAATTTTTATAATATTGATATTGAAAAGGATCCTAATTTGTCATTTGATAAAGAAGAATGTTAG
>JGI24711J26586_10001852_pt1 | contig 15739 bp, 9 predicted proteins | sample BioPla3DNA1_FD_26586 | JGI IMG/M metagenome (IMG submission 26586)
AACTTTGCAACAATAGTCAGGGCCGTTGCAGAGGGCAGGCACATCTATGACAATATTAGAAAGGCAATTATCTTCCTACTCGGCTCAAATCTGAGCGAGGTCATAAGCATCTTTGTGGCGACCTTGGCCGGATTTATAATTTTAAGGCCCGTTCACCTGCTTTGGATTAACCTTGTAACCGACAGCTTCCCCGCTCTGGCTTTGGGTGTTGAAAACTCCGAGGCCGACATTATGAACCGCCCGCCCAGAAAGGCGGATGAGGGGCTCTTTTCGGGAGGCGTCGGCTTTGCCGTAGCCTATCAGGGCCTTACGATAGCTGTTTTGACGCTCCTTTCCTATTTTATGGGACACTACATGGACACCGGCGTGTTCGAGATAGTCGCAAGTGAGCACGGCATAACTATGGCGTTTTTAACCTTGAGCTTTTCCGAGATTTTCCACAGCTTCAATATGCGAGACTTAAAGCGCAGTATCTTCCAGATTAAGGATATCAACAAGTCTCTGCTTTTAGCGGCAGTTGCCAGCATACTCAGCACGACGGCCGTTTGTGAAATACCTTTCCTCTCCGAACTCTTCGGAATAGTGCCCGTTTCATGGGCGCAGTACGGCGTCGCCGCAGGCATTGCCTTCCTGATTATACCCATAGTCGAGACTGTGAAGTTTATAAAAAGAGCGATGGAAAAACCCGTTTTCGTTGCTGTCCAATAAGCTAAAAAATAAGGCAAAGATAATTTTTCAATGATTTTTTGAAAAAAGTAGAAATTTCCCTCGGTCGGATAATCAGCCGAGGGGTTCTTTTTTTCATCTAAAGCCGTTTTACAGAATTTTTATCTCATATCACAGCGCTAACCTTTTGTTAACGCCAATAATATTTATTACACTGAATTTATTAAGGTATTCATTTTGTTTATTAGTCTAGACGAGAAACTTTGTTTAACAACTGATCTTTCCTCCATAATCCGCACCGCAAGCTCGTCAAAAGCGTCGTTTAACTTTAACTGCATATATTCGCTGTATAACTTAAGCTGTCGCATTTTGCTTATGTCGTAGTGTTCCTGTATCAGTTTGTGCACTAGTGTCTCTAGTTGTCCCCAATTATTTTCATAAAAATCCAACCTCATTTGCATACCCAGAAAATCCTGATATTTAGTCATGGAATGTGGATGAATAATCCCCGCTGGCTTGCCATTTGCTAGCAAAGTCATGGCACCATGTAAACTGGTTCCCACATATAGATCCGCATTTGCAAGAATGGTGCCCATATCTAGAAACGAAAGATTGTCGTGCAAAAGAAGTAGGTTACCATCCGAAGCGTCCTCTATATAAGACATCACCCGATGATCCTGCCATGGGCGCACCAAGGGAAGCATTATTACGCGTAAACCCGTAGCCTCTTGTATATGCATTAAAGCGGCGGCAACCTGCTTTGCAGGCGGAAAGGCCGCCATATGTGCTTCGAACACAAGATACGGACTTTCAAACAGACCTTCAACTTTTGCTTCGCGCCCTACTCTTTTTTTGTCGGCTTCTTCCGTGGGGATATAATGCGGAAAAATCCAGCCCATATCAGGAACAAGATGCAACGAAGAGTAATGTGCCTCTGTGTAATTTTCTACTATTTTTTTGGCAACAATACCTCTTAGTGCAATATAATCCAGTTTGTTTAGAGCGCTTGTGATTTTTAGCCGAGTGCTTTCATGCGGTGGAAGCACCCCAACTGAAAACCAAGCTTTAAAAGGTATATTAAGGTCCATCCAGTTAAACACTATATCCGACGGCGCGAAGTCCAGATTTCCTTTTGTCATAGGATAGTAGATAGAATTCCATACTCCTACATCAAAATCATGTACCACTTCTCCACCGGCGAGCACAACCGCATCGTATTGTGTCAACTGTTCTAAATTATATTTTTCGCAAGTTACAGGGCCGAAATTGCACGCCTGGTTTGCCAGCACATCAATTGTATATCCCGGCAACCTCTTTTTCATTTCTTCTACAAAAACATACGGAAAGAATGTATCTCCGTAATTGTCAATATCAGCAAATGTAAGCATAGCCAGTTTTTTCATATCATTTTTCCTTTCGTGATAGTGGTATATTTCCTCATTTTCATCCGATCGCTACGGAGCCAATAACGCCGTGACGGCATCTACATCAAATACGGGAATTTTGTACATATCATAAACCTTTTTCCGTTCCAAAAAGCTATTGTCAATAAAAATTGCCTTATGTGGTTCTATGAAATCTGTTTTTTCCTCGTCCCAACCAAACTGTATAATTTCGTTAAAAAGCAACGAGGAAAGACGAAAATTATTAAGTGTTTCCTCTATATCTCTTTTATGTCTGGTCAGCAGAACCAGTTTTTTCCCTTGATTAACGCATTGATAAAGATATTTAATGACAGTTGTATTCAACTGATTGTTTAGAGCAATGGTGTCGTCAAAATCCATATACACAGTGTCATATTCGTAATCCATTTTGAATACGGCAGATACGGAACGGTCTAGCGTGAGACAGCAGGGTAATTCTATAAAAGTGGTATCCACACCCATAATCTCAAAAACGCCCAACAACGCAAAGTTTATCCCCTTATGGCGATATAGCGTCATAGTACCTGCCTGACGGCATGACACTTCCAGCAAACGGTATTTTCCCTGCGCATCTTTTTTTGCCTGAAAAAACCAAGCGCCAAACATATTGAGTTTATTATTAATTACTTCGGCTATTTGAATAATTTCAGATGTCATGGGCAGTGAAGTTGAACGAAAAGCGAGTCCGTTCTGCACCCTTTCGCGAGAGCGGACACCGGAAAAAACTCGCTCGCCTTTCCGGTTGGTAAAGCAGTCAACGGTAATCTCGTCGCCCGGCAGATATTCGCATATTATAGGGTCGTGTATTTTGTCAATCCACGAACAGCCATCCTCATAAAAGTGGATTACACTAGAGCCTTTTCCACCCTCACCAATGTTGGGCTTAATAAACACCGGATATGAAGAGTAAGGAACTTCCTCCATGGAAGCATATATTCTCGGACAAAAGCCATTTTCTTTAAACAATTCGAACAGTTTTTTCTTTTCTCTGCAAATACTCGCTGTCCTTGCGTCCGCCGTTAAAATCTTGGCGGATATTTGCTCTCGGTTTTGGGCAAGAAATAAAGCAATAGTGTCGTGAGTGGGAATTACAACATCAATATTATTATGCTCAATCAACGCATTAAAAGAAGAGATGAAGGTGGGACTATCTATATAGTAGTCGCCTTCGAAATAGCGGTCGTGCGGGTAAAGATAGCAGGCATGGTCAGACTTCCCAGAAGCTCCATATACACTTACATTTAAATTGTACCTTAATGCTTCATAAATTTCTAAAGCATTTTCTCCACCGGCTGGAAAAACAAGCACATTGACTTTATCCAAAATAACCCTCCAAGCATTGAACTATGGTTCTCATATCCTCGTTTGTGTATCTTTGGTCTATGGGAAGCGGCAATATGTCGTTCACATACGAATATTCCAAATCTGTAGGGGAAAGCCTTATAAGAGCATCTTTCCAATAAATTGGCACATATATTTTTTTGCCGATTAGAAACCTGCGCGCATCATTGCCGTTTTCACACATAAACGGGTAGCACATGGGCCCGGGCGGCATTGCTTTTTTCAGGTTATTCATCCCCTTAAGATTTTTGTCCAAAAAGGCCCAATTTTTCTCCCTCTGCATCTTGACTCTTTTATAATCTATTCCATTCAGCACAGCTTGGGTGCTCTTGCTCATCCGTTTCATGCCGTCTTTGCTCAAAACCTCTTCGTTATGTTTAAAATCCTCGTATGCCTCCGAAGCGCCCAAATCCAAGCGTTTGAACAAATATTCAAATCGCCGATAGGAAGAATCCGTATCCAGAGGGGAAGAAAGACGATAGTTAGTGTATAAATAAGCCCCATCCGGAACGCCGAAAAACTTCCTTGCTGAGTATACCGTTGAAGCTGCTTGTTGCGGCAGCGAAAAAAAGGCTTGAGAATTATCTATCAACAAATAGGGGTATTCCTGAGCCAATTTGTCTTGAAGCTTGCTGTTAATAAGCCCATAAAAATTTATAATGATTACCAAATCGCCTTTGCACGGCGATATATTAACAGGCATGAAATGCTCATCTATGTTATACCAGTGAATGGGAGTATTCATTCTTTTAACGGGTGCCCATAAGCTGTCGCAGCACCACTTAGGTATGTACACAGAAGAGAAAACACCTGCCGTTAAAATATATTCAACAGCGCTTCGGGCTAGATTCAAACGCAGGGCCTGCGTATGGTATTCGCTGCTCTGATTGGTTTCAAAGAAAAAATAGCCGCCTATAGCTTTATCAATTTGAAAATTTTTCATAAAATTTCATAATCATCAATGAGACTTTTTACCTCATTTACGGAGCAAAACATCATAGCGTCAATAATGGAAAGGCCGGGAATAAAGGGTTGCTTGTGCTGATTATAGGGGGACAATCTGTTTTTTGTATATTCCAACTTTATGCCTGCGTTATTATATTTGTTTGGATCATAAAATTCCATTCCTCCGTGCGGGTTAATATATGTAGTATAACCCAATGCCTTTGTTGTATTAAGCCCCCACTCATCTGCGCTCTTTGCCGTCTCCACATTTACTTCCAACTTGGAAAAGATGGAGTAGTTCACATCCAAGTCGAAGTATTTGCAAATTTGTAATGTGCTTTCTATGTTAAGCAAAGACAGATAAGTATATTTTTCTTTTAAAATATCCTGCAAAAGAGAAACAACTTCTTTATAGTGAGGAGCCCTCTTTTTATATACCTCCAGCTGACCAAATATTTTCTGTATCCAGTTTTTGGAATAGCTTATTTTGATTTTATTTATAGGAGTTTGTAAAGGAGCCTTCTCTATGGGGATGGTGATATAATTTGCTCTATCCTTTGGATGTATAATTCTATTGCGGTTTACCCATCCTCCTTTCATATATTGCGGAGTATCGAAGAATACAAAATGATCTGCCGACTTAATCAATGAGAAATAGCCAAGATAAGGCAAAAAATAGGGCTGCATTAATGCCAATTTCATCTTTAGTTATCCCCAATGGTCTGTAGAATAATATCGCATATTCTTTGTTGATCTTCGGGGCTTAAGCCTACAAAAAGCGGCAGGCAAAGGATTCGTTTTGCAATGGATTCTGACACCGGGCAACTTTCACCGCTAATATAACCAATTGTGTTGAGCGAAGGATAAAAATATCGTCTGGGATATATGTCTTGCTCATTCAGCGCCATTATAATGGCAAGCGTTTGTGTTTCGTCTTTAGTTATAATAGGATAATAAGCATAGTTGTAATCCAAGCCTTCGGGCTGTACCGGGCGAGAGAAGAAGGGGAAAAGTCGCTTGTCGTAATATTCTGATATTTTTTTGCGTTCTTTAATAATTTCACCCAAATAGGGGAAATTTGCCAAACCCATAGCGGCATGAAACTCTGAGTTTTTGGCGTTAATGCCTAAGCAGATATGCTCGTCGTTGTTATGTCCGAAACGGCGTTGCAAGTCTATTTTATCAGCTATGCTCTTGTCGTGAGAAATAATTGCTCCTCCCTCCACCGTGTGGAAAATCTTTGTGGCGTGGAAAGAACAGGTAGCAATATCGCCGTAATCTAAAAGAGAACGACCTTTGTAGTTTGAGCCAAAAGCATGTGCAGCATCGTAGATTACATACAAACCATGCTTCCGTGCTATTTTTTCAATTTCTTCCACATCACAGGGCAAGCCGAACACATGTACCGGCATAATTGCACGCGTTTTTTCGGTGATGTGCTGCTCAATTAGTGCAGGGTCTATGCAGAGGCTTTGCCGACTTATATCCACGAAAACTGGTGTGCAGCGCTCCCACAATATAGAAGACGCCGTAGCTACATAGGAAAAAGGCGTTGTAATAACTTCACCCTCATGTATGCCAAGAGCGCTTAAAGCAATTTGCATAGCCACAGTTCCGTTGGAAACATACGAGAGGTAAGGAATATTTAAATAGTTTTTAAGCGTCTCTTCCAACTTTTGAACATAAACGCCGTTGTTTGTAATATGATGACTTTCCCAAAGCGGTTTAAGNATTTGAGAATACTCTTCAAGCGGAGGCAAAAAAGTTTTGGTTACATTAATTTTCTTCAACGTCTAAGCGCTCCTTTATAGCGTCTTCTATATATTTTAAGGTTTCGTTTGTCAATGAAAAAATATTTGCGTGAAAAAACTCGTGACAATAATTAGGCATATGCGCATTAAACACTTGATACATTTTACACCAGTTCCGGTTTGCCTCCAAATATGCTCTTTCTTGCCTGCTTAACATTTTATCAAAACGATTAGCAACCATAGTGTTATATTTATACTGCTTGTCCAGCCAGCTAATGTCGTTCTCGAAGACTTTGGTCGCATTTTTTTTATGTTGCCTATAATATACCACCGGTTTGTGAATGTAGGCAATCCCGTTGCCGTTTTTTATAGCTTCAAGCGCAATCCACCAATCGAGAGAAAGCAAATCCGTTGGGAGAGGCAAAATGTTTTCCAAAAAACTTCTGCGAATTAAGGAGGTAGAGGCCACCAGCAAAGGATTCGCAGTGATATTATTCGTAGTGAAGTAATCTGTAAAATGTATAAGCTTGCTTTTATCTATTTCGTACGCCTCATGCATGTGATCGGCAGGGTGAGGCTTGTCTTCTTCGTCTATCACTGAGCACTTTGCATGGATAATATCGTAGTCCTCAATATACTCAAGTAGAGTTTCAAGCTTATTCTCCATCCATATATCGTCCTGATTACAAAGCGCTATAAACTCACCCTGTGCATGTTGAAGCCCATAGCTAAAATTATATGCAACGCCACGAGGACCGGGGTTGTGCAGCAATTTTACAGGGTGTTTAAAATTAAATTCACTTATGATTTTCAAGGTGTCGTCCGTAGAGCCATCATCGCTTATAATGATTTCTACATTTTTATAAGTTAGACGGTTAAGGCTGAGCAGTTGTTTCTGCAAAAACATTTCTCCGTTAAAAGTAGCCATAACAACGGAAATAAGCGGCTGTCGTTTAAGTGTTTGTTCTCTTAGAGACAGTACCTCGTCATAAGGAAAAGTATATTTTCCTTCATAATAATCCTTAATGTTTGTCTTATACTCCTCGTCGTTATAAACAACTTTATCCAGCGCGATTAATTTTTTCGAAAGCTCTGCATATTCTTCTTCACAATCAAGCCTATTAATGGATTCAGCGATCAAACTATTCATATCTGAATATGAGTTGAAAAGAATTGGCAAATCATTAAAGCGCTCGTCGAAGAACACATTATTGTTCACCGCAAAAGGAATGGTTCCGCTTCGTATACTCTCAAGAAAATAACCATCCAGCCCTTCTCCAAATGTAATCATCCACTTAGCTCTTGAGATTACTTTGAGGTATTCAGCATACTTCATGTCCTTAATCTCAACAAATTTCATCTCCGGAAAGCTGACCTTAAGCGTTTCAAGGACATTTTTTTTGTGGACATTCGCATCATTGGAGTATACAAGCAGATTTTCCTTTTGCCTATAGTCGCGGTAGTGATATTCAACCAGATTGCTTGTAGAAAAAAAATGGACTGACATATCGTAGCTTGTCCTCATCTGACGCCGACAATATTGCTTGTGTGCTATCGTCATGGAGACTTTCGGAAACACCTTTTTCAGCTCGTTTGTTATGTCCACACTAGGCATTAGTACATTGTTCTGGTTCATTATATTTGCCCTACGGTTATGGATGCCAGTTAGCCATAGCAACTCGTAGGGAGTGGCTCGAGTAAGAAATTCATACACATGCATTTCCGGTAAGTGAACCAAGATCTCTTCAACTTGCTTAAAATAGCGAGGCAGCTGCTCAAAACGATAAATATCAAAATCTGTTTCAAACTTTGTATACTTTACAAAGGTTTGCTCCGATGGCCAGGTCACCAGTATAATCTCAGCATCCCTATTTACGGCAAGCGATTTTGTTACTTTTGCAATGGAACAAATAGACATAATGCCTCCTCCAACATAGTCTAGAGGCGGAACCATGAAAACAATCAGTTTTTTAGCGTCCGCAGGATAGTTTTTCTCTATATTGTTGTCCTGAATATGTCTTGATTTTCTGCTAAGAGTTTCCAGCCGGTTTAAAAGAGTTTCAACTTCAGATGCATCGGACGGGGCATTTAACAACATGTAGTCAGTAAAAGAACAGCTACGTCCTTCTTTGGCTCCATAACGCTCATAATGCAGAAGCGGATTTATACCGGATTGCTTTACATCGGGGTTAGCCGTGTAGTAGGCTAGTCCTGAGAACTTTTCAGAAGGAAAATAAGAAATGTCGTGCCCGTGCTGCAGATAATGGATAACTGGGTCTTGGTCATCTTGTAAATCATACATCTTTTTATACCAATTAGCATCAAAAAAACGGGAATGGGCAATAAGCCAATAATCGGAAATAATACTATAAACCCACCGTCTTAATTTAGGCATAAAACGCTCACGATAGAACTTTTTGAGTTTAACAATACCACGCCTTCCGATGCGATAAACGCTGAGACACCAAGAGATCAAGGTTTGAAGCCATAGGCTGTTTTTTTGGACGTCCGAATTCTTTTTTCTTAAGTTCTTCAATACAGTCCACCTTCTAACAGTATATATTATTAATGTGATAAATTTGGAACTCTACTTCGTATCGCACTTGCACTTGCGATATTTTTTGCGTCATTTTTGCTGCTTAACGAGTGTATATGATTTTCTATGTACTGAGCTGAAGAGCCTCATTTGGGCGAAAATCACTTTCGCTACCATAACGTTAATATATAAATTATCTTTCTTTTATTAACAGCATTATCAAGCATAAACCTTAATGTTAATAGAGTATATGAAGCGCCAGATTGTGTCAAGCAAGAGGTGTTAAAAAAGAGTGCAGGAACACCATACACAATGGCTTGAACAGACTCTGTGCTGATGATTAATCCAACGTTATTTGGCAAAGTTCTAAATTTTGGGGCAACCTCACCATTTTAAAAAAGGGCGGTGTTTTGCTTTTAAAAAGTGCGGAATGCGAAGTTTATAATCGTATGGAAATTACTCCATGATTTGTATATCCTCCAGTCGATACTCCGGGTTTTCGTCAAATCCCAATTCAAATAATGCTCTAGAGAAAGTGTTTATACTCGTATATCCATACTTTTCGTCCGGCTCCAGATATGTTCCTTCTGCCCATTCATTCCATGCGTTGATAAACATAAATCTTTCTTCCGGCCCAAAAATTTGAGATGTATAGGAAGCATTATAACTTACCCAATCATAGAAACTTTTTACGTCAAAGTTATCAAAAACCACATAGGAATCCCTCCTCCTTGCCGAGTTGTCCCATCCCAGCATTGCGGTTTTATATACATCTTTTTCAATAACTTCATCTTTTTTAATATGTTCATTGACCGCTTTCTTATAGTCAACTAAATACCCGTCATCTATTGTACCCAGAAAAATAGGTTCAGAACCCGTGTATCGTGGAGGGAATTCAACCATCTTGTCAACGTATTTCCTTAGCTCATTCTCTCTGGCATCATGTGTAGCTTCTTTACATATCCAGATAAATATATCGCCTATTCCCTCTTCCTTTGCATAAAACCTCAATTCTTTAAAAAATTTTGCTGCATCCGGAAGAGCCAAAGCATTGTATATTATGAAAACGGGTTTTCCGTATATTCTTATATATCTATCATCTGAAACATACTTTTTTATATCCCGGACATAGTTAAGAACGTCATCTTCTTGATATTTTTGTTCAATTAACACATCATTCTCTAATCCGTCCCATGTTCTAGTCCAATTCTCGTTTGCCCAACATAGGCAAAACTTAATATCTATTTCTTTATGTTCTAAGAATAAATCAATCGGTTTTTCCATCAGTCTTTTACCCGAAAACCAATAGTAATAAAAGCAAAAACCGTATATTCCGTGCTCTTTAGCTAATTTTGCCTGTTCTATTAAAACTTTATATTCCGAAAGGTCATAATATCCGATATCGTCATGTGGAATTCTCGGTTGATAATGGTTTTTGAATCTTGGCTCTGCCTTTTTTGTATTGGTCCACTCGGTAAAGCCTGTCCCCCACCATTCATCATTTTCCGGGAAAGTATGAAATTGCGGCAAATAAAATACAAGAGTCTTTATTTCTCTATCATTAGGATAGTTTGAAAAGTCTAAATTATCCTGATAAAAACTAATATATCCATGAACAAGAGGTTCATTCTTTTCCAAACTTTCGGTTTGTACAACAGCTTCATCTCTTGTTAAATATCTTTTTATTTTAACAAGTGTTCCTTTTAACCCATCTTTTTTTAAACTTCGTATTCCTTTGATAAATAATTCTGTTGCTTTAAATTTATTTGATGCTTGCCACATAATCCATATTCTTCCTCATTTAAATTCTGATAAGCTTGTTTTTGAGTTAATATCAAAATGCAAACTCTGCGCTCTTGCCTGAATCGATTGTTTGGATAGTATCATAAAAACTGCTAATATATCAAGTCAATAACACCGTATCAATTTATAAAGACTATACTTCAATTATGATTGAATTGTGGTAGAATGTGCTTAAATGTAAGTTCCGCTTTGTTTAAGGGAGGTTGGAAATTGTGGCAGAGATAAACTTCAAAGATAAATATTATGAAATGCTTCGAAAAGAATTGTTTGATTATCAATTAATCAGTTTTTATAAAAAAGAATTAAAAAATAAAAACAAACAAATTGATGATATGTCTGAATATCTCTCATATCTTGAAAATGAGAATAAAGGATACAATAGAAAAATATATAAAATAGCAGAAGCTTTTCAAAAAGTTGTTGATAAACTCATTCCTTTCAAAAGTAAAAGAAGTTGTTTAATTCATAAAGCATATTCTATTTTGACATATCCTTCTAAATTAATAATAAAGACAATAAAAAAAACAATTAAATTTTTATTTTTGATATTACTTCCAAAAAAAATAAGAAGAAAATTAAATCATAAAATTCATTCATCTAGAAATATTTCTAAATTGAAGGATATGGCATACTATTCCAACTTGCCAAGAAGAAAATGTATTAACGATAATGACGATTATTTTTTACTAGATAATAAGATTACGATAGACGGAAAAATAGCTGTACACGCACACATGTACTATGTTGATTTAACAAATGAATTTGTAAAATATTTAAAAAACATCCCATATGAATTTGATTTGTATATCTCGACGATGAGAAAAAAAGATATACCTATCATGTATCTAAAATTCCAAAATATTACAAATGCAGATAAAATAGTAATAAAAAAATCAAAAAATTCTGGAAGAGATTTTGGACCAATGTTTGTGTTGTTTGGTAATGATTTAAAAAAATATGATTATATTCTCCATGTACACACTAAAAAAAGTTTAAGGATTGGTTCTGAACAAACAGGATGGAGAAAATATTTGTTGGATGGAGTGTTAGGAAGCAGAGAACTTGTTATGCAATATTTTGATTTGATGGATAATCATAACGTCGGTCTGGCTTATCCGGGAACATATCAAATTGTTCAATTGCCTTCGTATTCTTGGATATTAAATTACAGGTTTGCAAAAAAATATTTTGAAAAATGTGGATTTGAAATCAAAGATGAATACCTAAATTTTTCCGCTGGAAGTATGTTCTGGTGCAAAACCGATGCTATAAAACAGCTATTTGATTTAAACCTTGAATGGGAAGATTTTGGTGTTGAAGAAGAAACAATAGAAGGGACTCTTGCACATGCTGTTGAAAGAATATTCGGAATAGCATGCAAATATAATAATTATGATTTTGCAACATTTGGAAGAGACAATATATTCCATATTAATGATGATGATTACGGTTTAAAAAAATATACTGAAATTTATTTAGATAATACATTTAATGTGTTAAACGATTATAAAATCATTACATTTGATATCTTTGATACATTGGTGACCAGAAAAGTATATGAAGCTGATGATGTTTTTGAACTTGTTGATGAAAAGGTTTCACAAAGCTTTAATATTGCCAAGGGAGAGTACAAAACTAATAGAAAAAAAGCTGAAGATAATCTCAGAAAGAAAAACAATTATGTCGGTGAGGTCAACATAGATGAAATTTATGAAGAATTCAGCCGCTTATTAAATGCTTCTGCCGAGTTATCAAATCAAATTAAAGAGGTAGAAATTGAAACAGATATAAGTTTAATAATTCCAAGAAAAGACATGCTTGTATTATATAACAAATTAAAAAGTATGAATAAACAACTTATTTTGATAACAGATACGTACTATACCAAAGAAATAATCGAAAGGATTCTTTGTAACTGCGGCTACCTTGGTTACTATGATCTTTTATTATCAAGTGAAACAGGATTTAGAAAAGATAATGGAACAGTGTGGAATTATTATTATAATAAATATCCAAACATAAATTCAATTCATGTTGGAGATAGCGATATTAGCGATATAGTTATTGTTGAAAGCATACTCAAAAAGCCAATCTATCATATATTAAATGGAAAAAAAGTATATGAAATATCTAAATTAAATGTCGGCTCAAAAAACAATCTAGATAACCGGATTATAAAAGGCTTACTGGTAAATAATATCTTGTTTAATTCTCCGTTTAATCTTCAACAAAGCAAGGGGGTAAGAATAGACGATTTAAAATCATATGGCTATTGTCTTCTTGCACCGGTTATTTTTACCTATTTCCAATGGCTGATAAAAAATATAGATAAAAACTATAATCTACTTTTCGTTTCAAGAGAAGGATATTTTTTACAAAAAATCTATAATTTGATATTAGATAAGTCTTCTAAATATGAGAAGAATTCGAATTACTATTTTCTGATTTCCAAAAGAGCAGTATCGATTCCAACAATAGAAACAATGCAAGATATTAAGAATATTTTGTCTTCATATTATGATGGCTCATTAAAAGAATTAATATTTGATAGATTAGGTTATATCCTGCCCGATAATATTGAAAATAAATTTGTCAATTCTCCTAGAGACATTGATGAAATTATTACTTTTGTAGAACAATTTAAGGAAGAAATTATTTTTAATGCAAGTATAGAAAAAAACAATTATTTGAAATATATTGATTCGATTAATCTTAACAAAGATAATAAAAACTGTATTGTAGATCTTGGATATTCAGGGACAGAGCAATATTATTTAAGTAAATTGATGGAAGAAAATATAGATGGTGCATATTTTTTAACAAGCGACAATTTAAAACCATTAGCTTTAAATGGCAAAGTATTTTCATGCTATAATGATACAATTTATGATGATAGTTTCTCTAAGCATGCAATATTTAAATATAGATTCTTTTTAGAGGCGTTTTTAACATCTGATTGTGGACAACTAATCAAATTTGATGAAAATGCTGAACCTGTTTATATGAACAGTGTAAATAATATAGATAAATTAAATGAAATATATGAAGGAATCTCTGAATTCATATCAGATATAAGCGAGATATCAAATGTTGATATTATAGATTTAAATATAGATAAAGAATATATAGAAAAGCAGTTTGAAAAAATTGTAAAACACTGTGCTTTTTCAGAAGAAATAATTAATACGCTGAAGCTTGGGGATTTGTATAGCTCTAATAATATTCTGAGTGTACAAGAATACCAAAACCACGTGTTCTCATGAGTTGATCTATAGTTGAGATTGAGAAACTTATAAAAAGGGCGATGGAAAAGCCCGCACAAGCCTAATATAACAGGTCTAACATCCTAATATAAATGAAGAGCAAAGCACCGACCTTTAAAAAGGGTCGGTTTTTTGCTTTATAAGTAAAATTATGGTAAAGTTTTGTCAATTAGAAAATTTTGTCATAAAGATGACTCTTTGGTGGTAAGTTCTTGTGAGCAGTAAAAATCTCAAAAAAAAGAAAATAAATATATCAGTCGAGCCAGTGAGATAAATTCTGTAAATAATATCTAGCCTCCTATGTTAAAATTAAAAATACCATAGGAGATAATTTTTATGGCAAAGAAAGAACCGTATTGTATTAAACCGCTGAATAAGAACAAGAAAAACATCTTCAAGTCTCTCATTGAAGAGTACGATATCGAAACAGCAGAAGACATTCAGGAGGCACTTAAAGACCTTCTGGGCGGCACGATTAAGAGCATGATGGAAGCTGAGATGACAGAACATCTCGGCTATGAGAAATCAGAGCGCTTGGAAACAGACAACTATCGTAACGGCACCAAGAAGAAAACTGTTCGCAGCCATTATGGTGAATTCGAGCTTGAAGTTCCACAAGATCGCAACAGCAGCTTTGAGCCAAAAGTTGTAAAGAAACGTCAGAAAGACATCTCGAAGATAGACCAAAAGATTATCAGCATGTATGCAAGAGGTCTTACGACTCGTCAAATTTCAGACCAAATTGAGGAAATCTATGGTTTTGAGTGCAGCGAATTTTTCATCTCCGATGTGACAGACAAAATCCTCCAAGATATTGAAGATTGGCAAAACAAGCCTTTAGATGAGATTTATCCAATTCTTTTCATCGACGCCGTACATTTTTCCGTTAGAGAGGATAATATAATAAAAAAACTTGCTGCCTATGTAATTCTAGCCGTTACACTTGATGGCCGTAAGGATGTTATCAGTCTGCAGGTCGGCGAGAACGAGAGCAGCAAATACCGGCTTGGAATTATAAATGAGCTAAAGAATCGCGGAGTGAAGGATGTGATGATTATCTGTGCTGATGGTCTTTCCGGCATAAAGGAAGCCATCTCTGCAGCTTTCCCGAATACTGAATATCAGCGTTGCATCGCACATCAGGTGCGCAATACCCTTAAGTATGTTTCCTACAAAGACAGGAAACCTTTCGCTTCGGACTTAAAAAGCATATATCTTTTTCCGGATGAGGCAAAGGCACTTGAAAACCTAGACTCCGTTACCGAAAAATGGTCATCCAAATATCCGAATGCCATGAAAAGCTGGAAGCAGAAATAGGATGCCCTAAGTCCCACTTTCAAGTTTTCAATGCGCACCAGAACGGTTGTGTACACAACAAACGTAATCGAGAGCCTAAATAGCCTTTACAAGAAACTGAATATGTAGAGATCAGTCTTTCTGAGTGATAAAGCTTTGCTAAAGGCTCTCTATCTATCAACCATGCAGATTACTAAAAAATTGAACATGCCATTGAGAGACTGGGGTGCAGCCTACGGAGAGTTCTGCATTATGTACGAAGGGAGACTTCCGTATTAATTCCACGAAATAACTCAAAGAGCCTCTCTTTTGAGGGGCTCCTTGACATATTATTTATTGCATTTTTACTGATGCCGACTGGGGGAAGTCTTGTTTTTAGACGCTCTAACCCGGAAAATTAAGTTAGTTTATCATAAGAGGCTAATTTACAGAAAAGTTCTCACACTCCCTGCCGAAGTGACACTCGCGCCAAATATGGATAGTATTTTAAATTTTTTCTAATAATTCTTCTACTATTGCATCATATTTTTTTGCAACATTGATTGAATTAAACTCTTCTACATTGTCATTCAACTTATTTGCGCCATTTGCTAATATATATACCAAGTTGTTGTATATATCATCTTCGCTGAATGTTGCCACATTTGCATTAATTTTCCTTAGAATGTCTGCGCTGGCGCCATCCAGCATTGTTATTCCCAATATCGCTTTCTT
>JGI24711J26586_10001854_pt1 | contig 15724 bp, 17 predicted proteins | sample BioPla3DNA1_FD_26586 | JGI IMG/M metagenome (IMG submission 26586)
GCAGGCTCCGAGGCGATTAAAAGCTCTTCAAAGTCCACAATATCCTCTGCCTTTGAAAATTCCACAGGGTAAACAACCTCTTGAAAACCCGCCTGATGGTTCATAAGCTGGCGCATGCTTACGGGTTTTTCGTATTTTAAGCGACTGTTTATATCATCGGAAAAATAATTTCTCACATCCGCATCGAGCTGAAGTTTTCCCGCCTCGCACAGCTGCATGGCCGATACCCAAATCAGCGCTTTGGAAACGGAGCCCCACTCGTAGATGCTCTTGTCGTTGACTTCTATCTGATTTTCAACGTCGATATAGCCATAGTGTTTTTTGTAAACAACTTCTCCGTCTTTATAGACGCCGAGGGAAAGAGCGGCGGTTCCTTCTGCTCTTTCTTCAATATAATCGCCGATTGCCTTGTCCAATTCCTCGACCGAAAGCTCAGCGCCTTTACTACCCGCAAGTCCTGTTGCCAACACGGCGGGGCTCTGCGCCAAAATCATCGTAAAGACCAGCAGTCCAATCAAATATTTTCTAAAACTTTTCATACAAATGCCTCATCCACTTTTAAGTGCCGTTTAAGTTAAAATCCGTTTCCCTAAACAGCCTATAACAGATGATAAAGCATGATTCTTATCTAAAAATTATAAAACATTAACCGAACATTATTTTTGCGCTCCAGCTTAAAGAAAACAGCAAAAATCTGCTCGGTTTTTAAAAATTATTGAATATGAAAATTCTTCAGTTTTATATCTGTTTTTCTAAGCGGCTTCATTTTTCTCCGCAAATTAGGATTTATAGTTTTCTCTTTTCAAAAGAAAACCGAATATCAAAATAAATCCAATATTAATAATTAAAACTATTATACTGCCTTCCATCTTTGGATTACCGCCGGATAATAATATGTGTCCTGTAAATTCTGTCACATACAAATGAGGATAGTCACTCGCTAACGCTACTCCACCGAGAATAATTGCTCCAACACAATTCCAAATAAAGTGCATTATTGTAGGAACAATTAAGGATTGTGTATATTCCAGCACTATTGTCATCAACAAACTCATAGTTAAAACATTCAACACCGGAACAACACCTGCTTGAAAAGCTCCTCCATGCATAAAAGTAAATAATGCTGTCGTAATTACAGTGGCAACAATAACATTGTATTCAGTTTTAAGCATTTGATATAGGTATCCTCTTACAAGCAATTCTTGCATCGTCGCGTTAATAAATACAGAAAGAATCCATAAACACAACATCGGCACAGGATTGCATGCGGTAATTTTCATTGTTCCTAATGTTATTAAAACAATCGCTGCAATTCCTATCCAAACAATTCCTGCGAAAATACCCATGATAATGTTCTTTAACGGCGAGGAAATAATATGTAATCTTATTCTTTTCTTTTCAAACAGCCAAAACAGTATTGTAAAACCAACAACCGATAAAAAAGGGACCAATTCTGCCCAAAATCTCCAGACAGCACCATTTGATGAGTCCGGAATGGGTAACAAGCCCCCAACGAGAGCCCATCCCATAAAAAATATGAGTGTTTTTCCAGTTGTGATAAGCATCTTCTTCATTCGTGTTTTTCCTTTTGTGGATTCTAATTAGCAGTACTCTTTTTTTGACCAGACATTGATATTAATGAAGATGAAAAGTATTAAATAAATAAGTGAAACCAATTGATTATAAAGGAATTTAAACTCAAATTCACTGTCAAAAAATCTTAGAAGATATGTGTAGTTCAGCACAGGCAATAAATGACCGATGCTAGTGGCTCTGGCTATGATTCCTAAAACAATAAACAGGACGATAATAGAAATCCTCGTAATATTTTCTTTGCCGCTTATAGCAAATATTAAATTGGCAATGTTGATAACGGCAAGCGAAGGAAGAATATTCAGATTATAAATCAAAAAGCTTGAAAAGAAGTTGCTTAGGGTTAAATTTACATCAAAAAAGATAAGGCCTGCAATTTGCGAGATTAAGAACATTATCCAAGCTAAAATAAAATAGCTTATGAGCTGGGTAAATAATTTTGATAATATAAATTTTTTTCTGTTATCGACTTTCATAACCTGAAATTTCATATTTCCGCTTGCATAATCGCTGATAAAAACATCAAGCAAAGCAAGCCCGATAATAATAGGACCTATCGGCAGGAAAGGTTTATTTAGAAAGTCTGTCGAAAATAATTCGACAAACTCGTTGGAATCAAAATTGCTGATCTTTCCTTCTGCAATAATTTTGTTATACATATGAACACAAACCATAGAAAATATTATGTATGCTATGAGGATGAATATCAGCACCTTCCTTTTTCTCAGTTTGCTGACTTCATTTCTGTTTAAGCTGCTCATTCTACTAACTCCTTATTTTTAAATATTAGATAGCTTGTAAGGAACAAAACAAAAATTTTTATCATGCTGAAAACACTTAAATGACCTTCCAATATGGCCATTTTAAAGTCATGAACGTATGTATATTTCCCAAGCAGCAATGAAGATTCTGTTAAAAACAGAAATATGAATTGCAGGGAAATCAGATAAACAATATTATTCTTTTTGCTTACCATTGACACCAAAGCAAATACCAATGACATTTCAATAATCGGTATATTTTCATACAAGGCTGCCTTTAGAAACCTCCCGACCACTTTTATATCAAACTTAAATTGAAGTAATAACGAATTAGTCAGATTGAAAGCAATATTTAATAAAATAGCCGCTATAATAAGGCTGATTATTTTATAAATATATATTTTTCTTCTATCGGATCTGATAATTAAATGTTTCATGGTTCCCATGTTCATATCTTTGTTAAAAACAAAATCCGCTAAAAATACAGTAAATATCGGCATGCAATAAAAGATAAGTTCAAAATTAAACTCTGTGCTTATTGTTTGTTTATCATCGAAAGCGAGGTCATCATCTATTCCCTTCAAGGCAAATATAAAAAAGGATAAGGAGATGACCAGTATAACAATCATCAAATATAAAATTGTTTTAGATTTACATAGTTTCTTGATTTCTATCATCATAAAAACAGGCTCTCCATTTCGTCTACCTGACCGGCAGAATCCCCCTTTTCTTTTTTAAACTCAATTATACCTTCATTCAAAAAACCATAAGTATTACATATGTGCTTAACCTCTGAAAGGTTATGTGAGCAAAATATGATAGTTGTGCCTAATTCATTCAGTTGATGTATGATATCTCTTAATTCTAAAACGGCTTTGGGGTCCAGTCCGTTGGTCGGCTCATCCAGTATGAGTAATCTAGGCTTAGATATAATGGCTCTTGATATAGCCAATCTTTGTTTCATACCCATAGAGTATGCCGAAAGCTTTTTATCACTTGCCTGTCGGATACCGGTCATTTCCATCGCTGCATATACGTCATCATCTCTTAATTTTAATAAATTTTTATAGATATCCAAGTTTTCTTTTCCGGTCATATAACCGTAAAAAGACGGTTCCTCAATTGTTGCTCCTACTTCGGCAGCAAAATTTTTTAAATTGTTTTCAAAAAATATGATTTCTCCGGAATTTTTTTTGATTAAATTTAAAATCAATTTAATTAAGGTGCTTTTTCCCGCTCCGTTCGGTCCTATCAGACCAAAAACCTCTCCTTCTTCCACGATTAAATTCAATCCCTTTATAACGTGATTTTTTCCATAACTTTTTTGTAAGTTTTTGATTTCAAGAGCTTTCATATTTCATTCCTTTCATCTTTTTTTCTATCTTGTTCTTACAGCGCTGTTTTACAAATATCTTCGCTTAATGCACCTCGGTTATCAGTTGCCAACCTTTATTTTAAACTCCCCGTCATATTTAATCTTCCAAGTATGAAGCTCTGCAATTCGCTTCACATTAGCCAGCCCCATACCGCGGAAGTGTTCACCCGTGCGGCTTGGGTCAGCGGTAACCATTGGCTCAAATACGATTTCCCGCAGGGATTCCGGTATTCCCGGCCCGTCATCTCCGAGTCGAAGGCACTTTTCTTTCGCATCCCAATCGATATAGATGGAAACTCCGGGCTCATTATGCTGCACAGAATTGCCGAGAATGTTTTGCAGCAAGCGCGCAAATAGGGTGGGATTAAAGCTTGTCATATAGCTTTCGTCATCGTGAAAGCGAATCTCAATCTCGGCCTTACGCTCGCTAAACCAGGTAAAATTCTCTCCCACATATCGACGAATCGCTTCAAGTAAGTCTCCCTCGAGCATGTTTTCGCTCAGCTGTTCTTCCAAGCTTGCATAAGCCATCATGTCATCGAGCCGGTCTTTGAGAATACCGGACTGTCGGCAAATGGTCTCCAAATAATGATTGAATTGTTCGGCCCCCACCAAACCGTCCGTAACAGCCCTGCTATAAGCCATAATCGTGGACAACGGTGTTTTAATATCATGAGCCAGACCTCTAAAGAAGAATCGTTTCTCCTCTTCTTCCGCTTCATAAATCTCTTGAATATTTGTTTCCAAACGAATGTACAGTCTGCGGAAAATAAAGAAAATGCCGAGAAGGTAGAATAGAATTAAGCCGATAGCAGTCAGCGAAAGAAGCCGCTGTTGGTGAACGGGACCGGATTCTATAGCATAAGTCGGCTCGTTGGAGAAAGTATCCGAGGGGTAATTTAAAATCAGCCAGTTTTTCTCCGGTGTTTTATAGATAAAGTTGGTCCGTTCACTTCCTCGCGTCATGTTTTGATTTAATAAATCACCCGGAGACAGAGTTTCAAGGTCGTTGCGGTCTTGACTCTGCCACAGGACAGTTCCCTCTTCATTGACAACATAGCCATAACCGCCCAGTTCATGGATACCCTCCCAATTCAAGGATGCCGGTTCCTGACTTTGCTGAATCGGCACATATTCATACATCGGCCTATCACTTGTCAAAAACATAAGGGCGGCAAAATTTAAAACCACGTAGGCGACGGTCATAAGAATAAAGACCAGCATAAACTTGAGGCTTGCTGAAAGTATTTTTTTAAAGCGCCTGTTTTTATGATTTATCATATTTTGTCTCTTTTCTTAGCATATAGCCCAAGCCCCTGATTGTAATAATTTTTTCGGGCTGCTTTGGATTAACTTCAATCTTATCCCGCAAATTAGATATGTGGACCATGATGGTGTTGTCATCGTTGTAGTAGGGTTCATCCCATAGATATTCATAAATTTCCTGTTTCGTATAGACTCGCCCCGGATGCTTCATAAATAAGGTTAAAATCTGATATTCTTTGGCGCGAAGTTCCAGCGGTTTGCCCTTTTGATAAACTTGACGGCTTTTTACATCCCAGCTCAAGTCGCCGACTCTTATCTGCTCTGTAACTTCTGTTTTTTGCTGCTGAGCGCGGCGCAGAACGGCCATGACGCGGGCAATGACTTCACCGGGATCATAAGGTTTTTCAATGTAGTCATCGGCGCCGAGAGTCAGGCCCCGAATTTTGTCCTGAACTTGCGCTCGGGCCGACAGGAAGATGATAGGGAAATCTCGGCCTTTCTCCTGCCGGTCCAAGCGCTTTAGGAGTTCAAAACCGTCCATATTCGGCATCATAATATCCAAAATCATCAAATCTATATCGTTGGACCTCAAGCGCTCCAGAGCATCCAGCCCGTCAACGGCTTCCACAACTTCATAGCCGGCATTTTCCAAGTAGAGACGCAAAACATCTCTCAATTCCACAGCATCGTCAACGACCATAATCTTACGTTTAATACTACTCACCTCTGCCTTCCTTTATATATTATCCGCCTTATTAATACCTGTTTTTTCGGCACATCATTATATCAAGGATTCCCGTAAACTTTAATCCATATTGAAAAAATGATGAGAACTTGCCGAGGTGCGGACCGGATGCTTGAGTTGCCGGAGCCTCCTTTATTATTTGAATTCCAAAAGATAATCTTCGAATGTCTTGTTTGTTTTAAAAAAATCTGTTTTCCAATCAAGACCTTCTTTTTTATCTAAAATATACGCCTTAAAAAAACCGGAATCATAAAATTTCGAGCTCTCTTTACCGTATCCCGTAATAGAAAATTCCAGTTCTTTACCGCTCAGTCGGGACAAGGCGATATTCTCGATATATTTTGCTGTTCCCTCCGCTTTTTCATAGAGCGCAGAATAAGACAGATACTCTTCGACATCTTCAGTGTCAAATTTGCCATATAAATAGTCCAATCGTTTTTGATAACTTTCAACATAAGCCTCATGGTTTTGGGTGTTATCTTCTTTGGCATAATCAATCAAGCGATGCATCTCATCTATCCAAAGTTTTTGATATTCCGGATCATCATCCAGCTTCCGAGAAGTGGTAACGACTTTGGAATTTTCATAAGCGGTCATTTCTTTTTTAAATATATCGTAAAGTCCTTGATCGAATTGAAAACAGTGAAAAGCCTCATGAATAATGACTGCCTGATAGTAAAGGTCAGCTGACGGACCGTCATAATTTCCGATATCCGACAGACTTCGAAAATCTCTCGCAGCAATCACCATCAGTACCGCCTGCCCATCCGTATCCTCATCCATCGACAAGGCATAAATCGGAGTCTTATCCTTTATTTCATAGAGCTTATCCTTATCATATCGAACGATTGAATCTCTCTTCAGCAGATTTCTCTTATACACTTCAACAGGATATATATCCGGTTGATAGCCGGGCCAGCAGGCCTCAAAATCAAGTTGACGCGCCTGATTGATTAAATCGATTGTGTGGGAATCTATGAGGCGAGGTTGAGTGATAAATAGGGAGATAATTAAAGCGATTCCAATCAGCATCCAAATGATTTTTCTAAATTTTTTCACGGCGGCTCACCCCTTTGCTTGCCAGATAAACGATTGTCATTGTCGACCAGATAAAGATTAGGAAGACGATTAAGTCCTGACCATCATTAAATTCCAAGAAAAACAGACTGCGCGTAAGCCGGTTGAAGACATCCAGCGGCGGGAACAGGTTCATGGCTTTTCCGAGAATTCTTCCCATAAGCTGGCCGTTATTCAGGAACATGCCTTGAATAATTTGGTGAAAGGACCCGATAATGACCAAAAAGACTCCCAGTACGGCAACAACGATGCTTGGCAAAAACATGTTGAGAGCCGAAACGATAAGCGACACAGTACCCGTGGTCATCAAATAAGTTATAAAGGCACCTGTAAACCCTAAAAGATTGGTCGGAGCTTGCTTGAAAATAATGATGAATACAAGAACCAAAGCCAAAATTGCTGAGAGTATCATTGAAACAAGAGCATTGCCGATTGCCAGAGAAAATACCTGCCGGTCTAAACTGAGGCCGTGAAGGGCCAACAGTTCGGTCCGTTTTTCCTTAAGATGTCTCTCTATTGATCCCATCGAAACCGTGACCGCAGCAAAACCCGAAATAATGGATAAAAATTTCCACTGGGTACCGAACTGACTGATAATTTCTTCTGTCGGATTGTTATCTACGCTTATCGACCCGCCCGTCAAAAGAATAAGGCTAAGCAGACCTCCTAAAATTCCGAAGAGTATAAAACTTCTTCCCTTGGAATTTTCTTTTAAGTGTAATTTAATTAAGGCTTTCATAATTGACTCCTTTCGCTGTGTTTATAAACATATCGGCAAGTGATTCTTTTTCGAATTCCCTCTTGTTGAAGTGGCGGAAAGTATGGGCATTGATAAAGAGGTAACCGCAGTCCGCTACTTTCTCCACATCATAAAGTAAGTGAGAGTTCAGTATGATGGTCTTACCTTGGCCTTTCAGTTTATTAATCAGTCCCTGCATTTCCTGTTGACCGAAAAAGTCCAGACCTGCTGAAGGTTCGTCTAATAAAATAACATCCGGATTTCCAATAAGAGATTGAGCGACGCCTAAACGCTGACGCATACCTTTGGAATAGTTTTTAACTAAAGTATCTTTTTTTAAATCCAAGCCAACTTCGTCCATGAGCTTTAAACTTTCTCTCTTGGAAGTATTTTTGTCCATCCCTCTTACTTCCATGAAAAAACTTAAGACTTGCCGGCCTGTCAATATTTCCGGAAAATAAGGAGTTTCCGGAGAATATCCCAGACGGAGATTGCCGTTGAAAATAATCTCTCCTTCATAATCTCTATCCCAAGCCAAAACCATCCTCATCAAAGTTGTCTTGCCCGCTCCGTTAGGTCCGATAAGCGCAAAGACCTTTCCGGCTTCAAATTCAAGATTTAAATTATGAAAAATTTCCTTGCTTCCGAAGCGCTTGCTTAAATTCTTTATTTTAATCATTCTCTTACCTCCGCATTTTTAATGCCTGCCTTGAACCTGCATACAGTATAAAAGCTTAAGCTTAGATTAAACTTCAACGAAGCTTAAACTAAGCTTAAATAATAAATTATGAATGATATTCATCAGCAGCTTATTAATTTTATGGGATGAAATGAGAGATAAATTCTATCTTGGTCCAATAACTTACGAAGACGGGAGACCGATATGCTTTTCCCTCCACAAATTGGAGTTTAGCGTTCACTCATATACCGTATGATTTCATCAGAAGTCAATTTCCGTATTTCTGTATCAGGATACTCTTTGTATTCATTAACGCTAAAGATGGGTGTCATCAGCTTACATTTTTTGCTCTTATTCTTTTTCAAGAAAAGGATTAAGTCATCCTTTCCCGAAAAAATTTTATAAGATAATCTTCCCTTGCTGTCTTCTATTTCGTAGATACCACATGCTTTTTTTGTTGTATAGTCAGCTGTTCGCAAATATAATTTTGCAATCTCCAGTGATTTGAAAGGAAAGTTCCACCTTTGCAGTCCTCTGGTTGGATCACGTTCAATACAAATGCATCTCCCACAAGTTCCGCATATATATTGAGTATGATTTTCTAAACAATCTAATGGATTTAGTAGAGGAGTTATTCTATTTTCTACAGAGTAGCATTCTTCACACATTATATTTTGACCTCTCTTCCGCAAATTCTGATTTGTTTAACTTTTCCTTATTCATCGATTTCAAAACTTCAAGTCAAATTAATAAATCTTAAGCGTTCTCTTCGCGATGTATCTTGATAATCTCAGTCAATTTGCCGCTCACCAGCCCATCTCTTCAAGCCATCGGATCGTTCTTTTCTCGCGTTCTTTAGCATCGTCATGCGTGTATTTCCCGAGTTTCAGCTCCCCTTTAATCTCACCGTCCAGGATATATAAAATCCTCTCGCAAATTCCGGCAATTTTACTGTCATGGGTGACTAGCAGTATTGATGTCCCTTCTCGGTTGATCTTTAAAAATGCCTCGATTACATCCGTGACGGCAGCCTGATTAAGCGCTCCGGTAGGCTCGTCCGCAAATATGATTTCAGGTTTCATCATCATGCTGCGGCAGATACACGCTCTCTGCAGCTGTCCGCCGGATACTTCACTGACTCTCCTTTCGGCAAGATTCCCTATTTGAAAATCATCCATCAGGGCCTGTGCGCGTTCATAATGTTCCCGTTTCTGTTTTTTATTCGCATGAACTGCCGGCAAAACAATATTGTCAATTATATTCAAGTTTGTCAATACATTCATCTGTTGGAATACAAATCCCATTTTGCTTAGCCTTAAGCGCGCTTTCTCGTCTTCATTAAGGCTGACAATGTCCACGCCGCCAAACAGGACCTCTCCTTCATCCGCCTGATCCATTCCGGATACATTGTAAAGGAGTGTTGATTTGCCGGAACCCGAAGGTCCCATCACTGCGACCATTTCCCCTTCCTGCATTTCAAAGCTGACGTTTTTAAGGATGTTCCCCTTGCTTAAGTTTTTGACTTTTAGTATTTCACTCATAGTTCTCTCTCCTCTTTAGTAAATACCTGAGCGCGCTCCGAGACACTCGTACGCTTGAATCCTGCCGATTTCTTTAAGACTTACCCCTGTTGCAAGAGCCGCCGCTGCCGCAATCACCGCAGGCGCAAACACAAACACGCTTATGGGGTTTAAGATAAAACGAAATCCGTATGCTCCCATAGAGCCCAACAATACGCCCGCCAAGCCTTGCCCCGGGACGATTCCGGCAAAGATTCCAAGCGCAATGCCGGGTAAAAGATACTTAAATGTTTTCTTCAGATACTCTTCTTTGATATCTGCCGTTGTAAATCCCAATGCCTTCTTAAGCGAGCTGTCGCTTCGCTCTCTCCAGATTATAAGGCGCAGGAGCAGGAGCATCACCACAAAAAGNATAAGACATGCCGAAAAAGCCGATACGACTGCCGCTTTTCGGATGTTGCGAATAGTCTGCCCATAGGTTCCCGCAATATAATCCGCTATTTTAACTGCCCTGATTCCGTCATCATTTGAAGAATACTTTGCGCGGTAGTCCTGAACCCATATATCCGTAAGGCTTTCATCCTTAAGTGACAGATAAATAACGCTCCACATAACCGCTGTCTTGTCATCGGAATCGGCAAAGCAGGCCTTTGCAGTCTTGCCCCCGTTTGTTATATCCGAATATATTCCGCAGACCTTGCAAAATACAGGGGTTGCCATACCGCCTTCCGAGTCTTTATAGACGCGTATCATATCCCCTATCTTGACATTCATCTCCTTTGAATTGAGAAGCGATAACGCTATTTCATCCGCCTTTTCAGGGTAGTCGCCTTCAAGATAACGCAGTGGAAAACTGCCGTGGTCTCCGTTTTCAATCATCAAGTTATATGAAGTCCCGTCATTTAGCTCAATCTTGTAAGAGCCGGTATTGAGCAAGGTATAGTCCTGCACCCGATTGTCCTGCTCTATCTCTTTTTTAACAGCCTCCGCAGATTCTTTAATATTTTCCGTCTGTCTGATATCGATTCGAATCTGGCTCTCTCCGATTCCCATATATGTGACAAATTCGGGGGCGGCGATTGTACTATTTATGTTCCACGGCATCAAAATCATAAATACTGCCGCCACAGTGATGATTCCAATCGGCAAATAGAGGTTTTTCTTCTTTCCGAAGCTGCCGCGGCCATACATAACTTCGACAGCGGACATCTTTTCCATTTTGCCGAGTGTGCTATATACGGATAATAGAATGATTCCCTCCACAACAAGAGCGCCCAAAATCATCAAAATATAGATTAGGCTCATATTTCCCGCATCGCCGTAAAGTTCCCGTATCTGTGTGCCAAGCGGCTCCGCGACAATCAGCGCCGCTACTAAACCGACAAAACCCCCAATTACGGACAACAGCAGATACTTTGAAAAATACAGGCTGCGAAGATCCCTCTTTGAAATACCGACGGCCTTCAACATTCCGATTTCGCGCTTATCCTTTTCAAGCTGTGTAAGTATCATATATCTGATGCAAAGCAAGGATATAAAAAGTACCACAGCGCCGACAAGCAGGATAACGAGAATCATCATACCGTCGGAAAGCGCATTCATCATTTTGATTAGCGAGTATGTGATTGTAGGGCCGTTCCCGGGAAGACCCGCATCCTTATACGCCGTGGCGAATGCATTGGTATCGCTTCCCTCTTTGAGCTTAAATTCTATGAGATATTCTTCACTACCGAGAGGTTTTATCCTTTCATAGTCCGCTTCGTTAACCAGAAATCTTTTGGAAGAAGCCATCATTGAATTCATCTGCGAATCTCTCAGAAATCCCGCAATGTTGAGCTTTTCCGAGGCTATCTGCATCAAATCCCCTATCTTAAGCTCATACTCATTTTTATAGCAAACAGGGACGTACACTTCTCCCGGAAGAGGCTCTATCTTCTTATTTTCCGCATCGATTAAAAAGTCAAACAAGTGACTCTGACAGCAGAGTCCGTTATCCTGCGTGTTGCTTATTAGGGAACTCCCGCCAATCGTCAACTGGGAATTTTGCAGATTCAAAAATCTGCATATCTGCATTGCCTCCACCTCGCTTCTCTTTTCCGAAAAGCGCACGATTTCTTCCTCATTGATTTCACCGACGTGCATTTGCAAAAAATCCGGTGTCTGCGCCTTCAGCATCAAACTGTCGATGGCGCTTGAAAGGCTCCCGAACAGAAGTATCGAAAGCCCAAGCAGCATTGCGGAAGCCGCCATAAAGATACAGGTCGATATGGCGACCAGCTTGTTTGCCTTAAAATCATTGAAAATTAAACGTTTTTTCATTTTACTCTAAATCCCTCACATCTTTTAGTCGATACAGCGCCAAGGCAACTGATGCAAGAAGCAGACCCGAGATTGCTATCACCCCTGCCGCGCCTCTTCCGACGTCTATCTGCCTTAGTGCGGCCAGCTTATCTGCCAAAAATCCCGCAGAACCGTATGACGCGACATAGCCTATCTGCGTTAGGAAGCCTATAAGTCCCCATGCCGTTCCCTGCTTATCGGCATCTATATTTGTTCTGAAAAGATAGTCCATGCAATTGTTGGCAAAAGGCAGCATGAAGAAAAATATAAATCCGAAACAGCAGATAAGATAGATGTTTTCTTTCAGACCGAAGCCGACCATTGCAAGACCTGCCAAAATTAAAGAAAGGCTCAGCGTTCTTGCAAAATCTTTCTTTAATCCCCGAATTCCTATAAGCAAACTAGACACAAGCATTCCCGATGCGCACACGGCCTCGGCTATGCCGAGGACAGCGCTGTTTGCAAAATCAAGAATCATCGGCCCCGACAAAATTTGAATCGCGCCCATAAAGCAGGTCACCAGGGAAGAAACAAGAATGAGAATAACAATGCCGCGCTTTCCCGTAACGGCGCTCCAAGCTTCTTTAAAGCTTTCTGATAATGCCGTCTTTTTTTCAGGCGCTTTTGGCTCAAGGCCCGCTCTTACGACAGCCGTACATATTGCCGTTAAGAAGAATGTGCATATATCGATGAACAGCAGGAGTTTAATATCGCTTACAGCAAGCAAAAACCCCGCAATAAGCGGTGAAACGAGATACCTGGCGCTTCCCGCAACGCTCACCATGCCGCCTGCCTTCGAATACTCCTCCTTGCTGAGAAGGTCGGTCACGCTTGCTCTGTAAGACGGCTCGAGAAGCGATGAAAACACCGAGCTTACAAATACTCCTATGCATATCTGATACAGCGCCGCCTCGCCCTTAAGCATACAGACGAGGACATAAACAAGACCGAGCGCCGAAAGACCGTCGCCCACAATCATCAGGAGCCGCCTGTCATACCTGTCGGCAAGAATTCCCGCCGGAACGCCGAGCAGCAATGTCGGCAAAAAGGCAAGCAAACTCACCAGCGCCACGCTTCCGGCGCTTCCCGTTTTTTGAAATACGTACACGCCGAGCCCGAAGGCTGTGAGTCCTCCGCCTATTGCCGATATCAGTTCTCCGCTCCAAAGAAGCAGAAATTTGCCGTAATTTGTCTTCCGTTTCACATCTCTCTCCGAACACATTTTACAGACCGACTGCCTGTCGGTAACTGCTTTCAATATATGGGGTCTACCACCGACTGCGATAGGCCCCGTTTTCCTATCCTTATTTACTTGGAAAAAATCTTCATAATTGCCGCTGTAAGGCTGCCTTCCTCTGCGCCGAGAATTCTTTCGGTATGATAGATAAAAGCCTTGCTCTTTTTTTCGATTTCCGCAGGCGATAAGCCGGCAAGCTCATCGAAAGCAGTGCTTGAATAAGTAAGAATCATCTCCACCGCCTCCAAAGGGTATTTAGTATCAAAGATACCTGCTGTGTTCCCCTCTTCAATCAGCTTCGCAATCACAGGGGCAACCCCGTTTACAATGCGCTCCTGTATTTTCTGATGAAGCAAAGCATTCTGAGGCTTATGAATCTGCTCCAATACCTCGACACCGACTTCGCCTTCAATATTCAACGCCAAGACCGCTCCAGTGAGGCGCTCCAAAATCGGAATTTTTCGATCTGCGACTATTGCCGCCGCCTCTGTGATTTTTTCGCACCTTATTCTCTCTACAATTGTGTCGAGAATATCTTCCTTGGATTTGAAATGGTAATACAGTGTTCCGCGCGCAATGCCAATCTCATTTATAATATCGTTGGTGCTGGTATTGTCAAAGCCTTTTTCTACAAACAACTGCTCCGCCACATCAAGTATTTCATTTTTTCTCTCTTCTGCGGACTTTGCAACTCTCATGGCTTTTTTAATCCTTCTACATTTTCACCGACAGGCTGTCGGTCAAGCTCAGTATATCAGCTTTTTCTTTTTTGTCAACCCCAATTATTTGATGAAACACGATTTTACACTTTTTGCGGCATCACATCACCAAGACAGGCTCTGATTTATCTAATCGGTCTTCCTATTTTAATAAGTCTCGGCCGCACTTCGGACATTTTTTTAGAACAGCCCCTTTTTTCCTCAGCAAGGACGCTTTGCACTTAGGGCAGCGGAAAAATATTACAGCTTGAGAAAATGCAATAAACATTAGCCCTATGCCGACATATCCAAGCACGTCTTCTCCCGAAACCTTTGCGCTAACGAGCAGGGCTATTGCAATTAAAAGCCCCATAATCAATATTTGTTTACTTGTTTTAAAATTCATGTTTTCACCTCGACATTAGAGTTTATCTAATCGGCTTTCCAATATTCATCTCTCGCCGCCAATCGGGAGCTTTTTCGTCATCTGCCCAATATTCGTCCATCTCGATAATCAGACCGTTTTCCATCTTCAAAAAGCTGACGACATGAAAAGAAGCGCTTTTATCTTTCGGGTAGACTTTTACGGCTGTGATTATCGTGTCGGCAGTTTCTTCAACCCGTTCAATCTCGCCGCCCCACTCTCCGGGGTATTCGCAATTTGCCCTTATATATTCCGAAAGCGTGAAAAGCTCGTTGCTGCAATGCCATCTGATAACGGCATCTTCATGAAAATAGCCTCGCAGCTTTTCTTTATTCTGCTCTAAAACACCTTTCCAAAATTCTTTTATGTCCATACTGTTTTCTCTTAAGGCTCTCAAGCTGAATTTATTTTTCTTCCTTCTTGTCCTTTATCAAATAAACGGATACGCTTGTCAGTCCTATTCCCAGCATAGTATAAGCGGAATTTGTATCCAATTCCCCCAAAATAGATAATACCGTTACTGCCACTCCCATAGCAACGCCGATTCCCTTTAATATAATATCCACGATTTCATCCACTTTGTTCCGGCTCATGTTTTCTTTTGTCTCTGTTTTTACCTGCATCAATTCATCGACAGAGATTTCAAATATTTCCGCTAACTTTGGAATAGAACTTATATCGGGAAACGACAAATCTCTTTCCCATTTAGAAACTGCCTTGTCGGTTACTCCCATTTTTTCGGCAAGTTCCAATTGAGTCATTCCCTTTTCTTTTCTTAATGATGAAATCATCATGCCAAGCGTCTGTTTTTTCATTTGCTTGTTCCTCCTTATATTTGATGATTGCATCGTATCACTTCCTTTTAAATATACTCAACCGACTTGCAGTTTAGTTTGCTCGACTTATAGTTTACCTCCGGTTTCTCTACTGTAAACCGAAAATAAACCGGGTTTTTACGCTTTTTTTATCGGATGTCTGATGACGGTTTTCATCTTCTCCGGCACGGTCTTTCGTGGGTCTGAAAGATAAATTTCGTGATGTTTTCTGTTTTCGTTTATATCGCTTATATATCCGTTCTCTTTCAAAAACGCATTCATTGCCGCAACGGTTGCCGGCTCGTCATCATATGGGCCGATATGCATCATTTGAACGCACAAGCCTTCATGAATTGTCAAAAATTCTGCTGACGAACAGTCCGTTTTCTTCTTTTTCGATGCCGTTTCTACTGCCCAGTTAAAATTATCCTCCGTTATAAAATCGGGAAGTCTTA
>JGI24711J26586_10001855_pt1 | contig 15720 bp, 10 predicted proteins | sample BioPla3DNA1_FD_26586 | JGI IMG/M metagenome (IMG submission 26586)
GGATATACCGTTGACCAATTGNTGAAATCCAATAAGAANTTTGTATACTTTGCCTCTATTCAGGATTTAAGGGAATCCAAGAGAGTAGGTGGTAAATACGAAAAAAATGATGATGTATTTGATACTATTTGGGATTTTGTCATAGTTGATGAAGCCCACGAAGGTACAACTACGGCATTAGGAGATACTGTGATAAAGAATATTGTCAAAGAAGATAGGGGATATGAAACAAAATTCCTTGCTCTTTCTGGTACTCCGTTCAATATTCTGCGTGATTATGATGATAACATATATACTTGGGATTATGTTATGGANCAAAGCCGCAAGCGTGAATGGGATAGTTTGTATTTTGGAGATTCAAACCCTTATGATGAATTGCCAGAATTAAGAATTTTCACATATGACCTAGGAAAAATCATAGCAGATAATCGTTATGTTGAGCTGGAAGATAAAGCATTTAATTTCCGTGAATTTTTTCGTGTTTGGACAGGAGATATNAAGATTGACCGTAAACCTCTCCCAGTAGGAGTAAAAGTGGGNGATTTCTTTCATGCAGAAGATGTGTGGAGTTTTCTTAATCTGATTACCAAAGATGATAAGGACAGTCAGTACCCCTACTCTACTGAAGAATATCGTTCTTTATTTAAGCACTCACTGTGGATGGTTCCAGGTGTAAAGGAAGCAAAAGCTTTGAGTAAGATGATGAGAAAACATCCCGTTTTCGGTAATGGGGTTTTTGAAATTGTTAATGTTGCAGGAGATGGTGACGAAGAAGAAAAATCTGAAGATGCTTTAAAAAAGGTTCGCGATGCCATTGATAGTGCAGGAGAAGATGGTTACACTATAACACTTTCCTGCGGTAAATTAACTACAGGAGTTACTGTACCAGAATGGACAGCTGTATTTATGCTTTCAGGTTCATTTTCTACTTCTGCTGCAAATTACCTGCAAACAATATTTCGTGTTCAATCACCTTGTAATAAAAATGGAAAAATAAAACGTTATTGTTATGTATTTGATTTTGCACCAGATAGAACATTAAAGATGGTTGCTGAATCTGTTGCAATATCTACTAAGGCAGGAAAAGCAGATGAATCTGACAGACGCATAATGGGGGAATTTTTAAATTATTGCCCTGTTATTGCTGTTGATGGAACTTCTATGAAAAAATACAATACAAATAGATTGTTGCAACAACTAAAACGTGCCTACGCTGAACGTGCGGTTAAGAATGGATTTGATGATAACAATCTATATAATGATGAATTACTAAAGCTTGATAATATAGATTTAGAAAAATTCAAGAATCTAAAAGGTATTATAGGTGCATCCAAAGCAGCCCCTAAATCTAAAGATATCGAAATTAATCGTCAAGGCTTTACAGATGAAGAATACGAAGAAATTAAACGAATTGAGAAAAAACCCAAAAGGGAGCGTACTCCGGAAGAGGAAGAAAAATTAAAAGAAATAGCTGAGAAAAACAAACAAGCGGCAAATGCACGTTCTATTCTCCGTGGTATTTCTATCCGTATGCCTTTACTGATTTATGGTGCAGACATTAATTTTGATGAAGATATTACTATGGAAAAACTGGTCGATATAGTTGATGATTCTTCTTGGGATGAGTTTATGCCAAAGGGTGTGACTAAAGAAATATTTAAGGATTTTATCAAATATTATGATCCTGAAATCTTTGTAGCTGCAGGAAGAAATATTCGTAATGCTGTAAAAAGTGCTGATGAACTATCTCCAAAAGAACGTGTACAAAAGATAGCACAGCTTTTCTCTTGCTTTAAGAATCCGGATAAAGAGACTGTCTTAACACCATGGAGGGTTGTGAATATGCATATGGGAGATTGTCTTGGTGGCTATAATTTCTACGATATGGAATACAATGAGCCCATAGAGGAGCCAAGATATATTGACCATGGTGAAGTTACAAAAGATACTTTCAATAAGGATGCCAAGATACTTGAAATCAATTCCAAGACAGGTCTTTATCCACTCTATGTAACATATAGCATTTTCCGTAGTAAATGTGCTAACTACTCAGAAGATGAACTGACTGCTGAAACTGAAGAAAAACTTTGGAATGAGACGGTTCAGCAGAATGTGTTTATTATCTGCAAAACACCAATGGCAAAATCCATAACAAGGCGTACTTTAGTGGGATTTAAAGATGTTCCTATAAATTCACACTATTTTGATGATCTTATTAATATGCTGAAAAATAAACCAAAACAGTTCATTAACAGAGTTAAAAAGCCAAGCTATTGGAAAATGGAAGGAGAGAAAGAAATGAAGTTTGATGCTGTGGTAGGTAATCCCCCATATCAGGAAAATATCAGTAAAACACAAGAAAACTCAGCATTATCTAAACAACTGTTTCCTATATTTATTAAAAACTCAATACTACTTAATAGCAAATATGTGTCTCTAATAACCCCATCAAGATGGTTTACTGCAGATGCACAAGATAAATCATTTATTAAGTTACGTGAATTTGTAAAAGAGAATAATCATTTNTCTAAAATTTATAATTATCCTGATAATAAACTACTTTTCAATAATGTTGAGATTGCTGGTGGTGTAAATTATTTTTTGTATGATAAATCATATAGTGGTGATGTTAAATTTACAGAATGCTATGAGAATGAGTGCAATTCATCTTTACGACCGCTGTTTGAGGATGGTTTAGATATCATTATTTCTATGAACCGTTTAGTAAGTATATTAGATAAGGTTAGAAAGTCTGATGGATTTACTCCAATGACTACTATAACATATGGAAGAAACGCATTCGGAATTGTTGGAAAGAAATCAATACTCAATAAAATCACATCAGAGGAATACTTCCCAGGTGCTGTTGAAGTGCGTTGTGCTTATGAAGAAATTAGATATACAAAAAAATCAACCATTACTAAAAACATAGAACTTGTTAACAAATGGAAAGTATTCACTTCTAAAGGTAACGGGGGTGCTGGAATACTTAGCGACAATAAGGCAGTATCAATTTTAGGAAAAGCATATATAGGAAAACCACAGTCTGTATGTACAGATTCGTTAATACCAATTGGATCCTTTGATACTCAGTTTGAAGCAGAAAGTTTACAAAAGTATATGACTGGAAAATTCTTTCGATTTATGATTGGTATTTTAAAGGTCTCTCAGAATGTCTCTCAGAATGTCTATCAGTTAGTACCATTGCAGGATTTTACAAGTAATTCTGATATTGATTGGAACAAAAGCATTTCGGAAATTGATCAACAACTTTATGCAAAATATGGGCTAGCAAAGGATGAAATTGATTATATTGAAAGCAAGATAAAAGTAATGGATTAATAATAATCTGTTTTTGAAAGGAGCATAGTGTAACAGAAACGAAATGATTCAAAATCAACTAACAAAAGACTAAGACTGTATTTATATAAGGGGAGTAGATAGAAAAACACGAGAAAATCAAATACTAAAAAAACATTGATGTTTACAAAAGACCAGTAACAATTAAGCTTAATGGCATAATTGTTACTGGTCTTTTCTGCTCCGCTTGAAGCTGTTCATTTAAGTTTTTCTTCAATCCCTAAGTGAACGCTTCTTTTGCTCCTCTTTTTTTTTGTATTAACTTTATGCTATATTTCAACAGCGGATAATGGCTTTGTGGATTTATTGCATCCATGATAGCATTATAGTAGCAGTAACAATAAAGAAGGTGCAAAAAATATCAAGGGATATAGCATGTTTGGTATTTAGTCAACAGATGAGCTGTGGTTTTTAGGATTAATAGGTATTTGATGATTTTCGTTAATAGCAGGAGGGACAAAATGGTTATAAATCTCATCAAATGCTGTATATTTAGCACCGTTATAATAAAATTTAAAGATAGGGCAGTAAAGGGGCTTTTACCTTTCATATTGCTTTTTTTGAACCGTCACATGTTGCTGTAATCAGCTGTTTGCAGCTAATCTTTTTATGTAGCTACCATGAGGTTGGGATAATAATGAGGAGAGCGCCAATAGCAATAAAAAAGTATAGTATAGAAAGTGGTGCCATTTCTTTCATTTTAGCTCTTACATTATCTCCACCCCACATATAAAGTCCGGAGATAGTGGTTATTAAGATACCTATGGCAGGGGAAATTAGAAACCAGTCCTTTGCAGGAGTAAATTTAAAATCCTTTACAGATGGTATGAAAAAAATAATAAATGATAATCCTAATCAAAAGCATACAGCAGTTAAGTAGTCAAGATAACCGAAAATAAATATTCCTGCTACTGGAGCCAAGATTACAAATATAGAGGGGGATAAAGCAAATGCGTTCGTTTCAACTATTTCGAAACGAACGCATATTTCTTACAGCATTAGCTCACAAATTTTATTGGAGAAATCAACAGGGTCCTCAATTGACATACCCTCAATCAGCAAAGCCTGATTATATAGCACATCACTATACATAGCTAGCTTGTCCTTATCACTTTCGTACAGACTTTTTAGCTTTTCTAAGATTGGGTGGTCGGGGTTAATTTCAAGAATCTTATCAGCCTTAACCTTCTGGTCGGTAGGCATAGCGTTGAGAATCTTTTCCATTTCGACAGAGAGCTCACCATCGCTTGTAATGCAAACAGGATGGGACTTCAAGCGTTGTGATAAACGCACCTCCTTAATCTTATCGCCCAGCTTGTCCTTTATGAAATTAAACAAGTCCTTATTTGCCTCATTCTTAGCCTTAATTTCCTCTTTTTCTTCGGGGGTATCTATATCAAGGTCACCTGCTGAAACGGATTTGAACTGCTTTTCGTTGTAATTCATAAGCATTTTGATTGCAAATTCGTCAACATTTTCAGTGAGGTACAGTATCTCATAGCCCTTTTCTTTTACAATTTCGGTTTGTGGAAGATTATCGATACGGGTAATGCTTTCACCGGTTGCATAGTAAATATATTTCTGTGCTTCAGGCATTCTTGAAACATATTCTTCAAGCGTAACCAGCTTGTTTTCCTTAGAGGAATGGAACATAAGCAAATCCTTGAGTGTATCCTTATTAATACCGAATTCGTTATACACACCGAATTTAAGCTGTAAGCCAAATGCTTTATAGAACTGCTCGTATTTTTCACGGTTATTTTTAAGAAGCTTAGTCAACTCGTTTTTAATTGTCTTTTCAAGGTTTCTAGCAATAATTTTTAGCTGTCTGTCATGCTGGAGCATTTCTCTTGAAATATTGAGTGATAAGTCTTCGGAGTCAACAATTCCCTTGACAAAGCTGAAGTGGTCAGGGAGCAAATCAGCACATTTATCCATAATCAAAACGCCGTTGGAGTATAGCTGCAAGCCCTTTTCATATTCTTTTGTATAGTAATCAAAAGGAGCTCTTCCGGGAATATATAACAATGCATTATAGGTAGCACTACCCTCAGCCTTTATATGCATATGGAGTAGTGGGTCGGTATAATCATAGAACTTTTCTTTATAGAACTTATTATAGTCCTCATCAGTTAATTCATTTTTATTTTTACGCCATATTGGAATCATGCTGTTGAGGGTTACTGTTTCTGTATAGTCCTCAAATTCATTTTCAGTACCCTCTTTAAGACGACGCTTTTGCATATCCATTTTAATTGGGAAACGGATATAATCGGAGTATTTTTTTACAAGACTTTGAATTCGATATTGGTCGAGAAATTCACTATAATTTTCGTCATCAGTATCATTTTTTAAATCAAGAATTATTTCTGTACCAACACTATCCTTATCACATTCTTTTATTGTATAGCTTTCAACGCCCTCTGATTGCCATTCGTAGGCTGTATCCGAACCATATGCTTTTGTTTTGACAGTAACCAGCTTTGAAACCATGAATGCGGAATAGAAGCCTACACCGAACTGACCGATTATATTCACATCATCTTTGAGGTGGTTTTCAGTTTTAAATGCAAGGGAACCGCTATTTGCAATCATACCGAGGTTATTATCAAGCTCTTCCTCAGTCATACCGATACCATTATCAGCTATTATCAGCTTACGGGCATCCTTGTCGATAGTGATTGTTATAGCGAAATCGTCTTTATTAAGTCCGACCTTATCATCAGTAAGTGATTTAAAATATAGCTTGTCTATCGCGTCATTTGCATTTGAGATTAACTCCCTAATAAAAATTTCCTTATGTGTATAAATTGAATTAATCATCATCTCAAGCAAGCGTTTAGACTCAGCTTTAAATTGTTTTATTTCCATTTATGACATTCACTCCATTCCAAAATTCTAGCACTCTAATGCTTAGAGTGCTAATTATAGTATAACTTGAAATTATATAAAAATCAAGAGTGTTCATAAATTATATAGTTTTTATTTACATNTTGTTAATAAATTATTTAAATTTGCAATTACAAAGCTCAAGATACTCTTTTAAAGTAATGCCTTTTCGGGTAATTATTTCTGCATGAGGACAGCCTACATAACGAAAATGCCAAGGTTCGTAGATAAAGTTAGTAATTTGAGTTTTGTCTTTGGGATAGCGAATTATAAATCCAAAGCGTGGGGCGTTTTTTTCAAGCCATTTAAAGGTTGAAGTTTTTTCGAAGTTATACCAGTTATCACAGTCCCAATCATCACCCTTAAGGTCGGCAGCAAGGCCGGCATTATGTTCACTTCTTCCCGGCAAGGCTATACTGCTTGCTGTTTTTTTATACGCCTCTTCATAGCTTAATCCCTCACTCATATTCCACTGCACATCATCATCAAAGAGTTTTTGCTGGTAATCATATGTTCTATATGCAGAGAATACTTCTATTGTGATGCCATCTTTTCTTGCTGCTTCAAGTAGTTTTTTCATACATCGTGCTGCGTTCTTCTCCATATAGTAACCATGTTCAACCTCCTCAAGCACAGGCTTATATCCAGCAGGTATAGGGTTATCTTTATCTATTAACAATATTTTCACTTTAATCTCCTCTTTCTTTCAGGCATTAATTTTAATGATATTAGGTACCATGAAAAATAATTATAATAAATATTATGAAAAGCCCTTGACATTTATTACAGGTTAATATATAATAAAGCCGTAAAAGAACATATGTTCTACAATCTGTAAAACTTAACCCTAGGACATATTCAATTCATCTGTAAAACTTAACCCAAACAATATATTATACATAAAATATAAGCAGCAGTGTTTGACAGGAGGGATTGCAATTATGAAGAGAGTACCGATGTCTGTGTTGGAATTTGACGAGAAGATAATAGAGATGGCGAATGCCGAAAATGCAAGTGATAATAGCGAAACAATAGCAAAGGTGAAAAAAATTATGGTTAAAATAATAAAAAATGACTTAACTCCGAGACAAAAGGAGTTAATTATGTTATACTATTATAAAAATATGAAGGTTACTGAGATAGCAGAAATGCTTAATATAGACCATTCGACAGTATCAAGAACACTTTCGAGGGCGAGAAAAAATATAATGGAACGGCTTAAATATTATTTTTAAAGGACATTAAAGGTGATAAAAATGCAATTACCGATTTATGATTTTTTACTGAAATATTATAATAAGCAAGAATTGCGTATGCATATGCCTGGACATAAGGGTAAGGTTGGCTATAATATTTTGTCAAGTATATATCCCTTTGATATAACTGAAATAGATGGTGCAGATAGTCTTTTTGAGGCTGAGGGCATTATTGCTGAAAGTGAGAGGAACGCATCAGTACTGTTTAAGACTAAGGCAACATTTTATTCAGCACAGGGCTCAACTCTTTGTATTCAGGCAATGCTTGCGTTAATGAAGCAAGAGAATCGAAGAATTATTGCAGTAAGGAATGCACATAGGGCATTTTTAAACGCCTGTATATTACTTGATTTAGATGTTGAGTGGATTTATCCAAAATACGAAAACAGTATTTTATCCGGAGAAATAGATATTGATGATATAAAATCAGCATTGCGAAAAACTACTAAACCAGCATGTGTTTATGTAACATCCCCTGATTATATGGGTAAAATGGCTGATATTGCTTTAATATCCACTGTTTGCATGGAGTATAATGCAATTTTGATTGTTGATAATGCACATGGGGCACATCTTGCTTTCACAAGCCCCACTGTGCATCCGATAGCACTTGGTGCAGACCTTTGCTGTGATTCGGCACATAAAATGCTGCCAGCACTTACGGGTGCTGCGTATTTACATATTGGCAATGAGAGGTATGTTGATAGGGCAAAATCAGCAATGTCTCTTTTTGCATCAACGAGTCCGTCATATTTAATTTTGGCGTCGCTGGATTTATGCAATCTATATCTTGAGCAGAGCATAGAAGAGGACATAAATCGTTGTGAAAAAAGCATATTATTATTAAAATCAGCATTAAGCAGTAAATATAAATTCTATGAGAGTGAGCCTTTTCATCTTACTATTGTGGGCAAGGACGGAGNTAAGCTAGCTGGAAGGCTAAAGGAACAGGGGATTCAGCCTGAATATTATGATGGGGAATGTGTTGTACTTTTGATATCGCCTATTGTTAGCGGGAAGGATTTTTCAAGGCTTGAGAGGGTGCTTATGGGATTAGATTTACCTGATACTGTTGTTGAGGGTGGGGAGATTATCTTTCCAAGGCCTCAGAGAGTGATATCAATGAAGGATGCTGTATTTTCTGATTATGAGGAGATTGGGGTTGAGGAGAGTGTTAACAGGATATGTGCGGGGGTCAAGGCACCATGTCCACCTGCTATACCGATTGTGGTGAGTGGGGAGGTTATTACGGGGGAATGTGTAAAGATTTTAAAAAAGTATGGTATTTCTAGAATTAATGTGGTAAAATAAAATCGCCATGTGGCGACAGAACAAAGAAATAAAAGGAGGCCACCATGAAATTAATATTTGCAATCATAAATAAGGACGATAGCAACGCTGTCTCAAAAGCCCTCACAAAAGCAGGCTACTTTACAACAAAGCTTGCTTCAACAGGCGGTTTTCTTAGCTCAGGCAATACAACTTTTCTCATTTGCACTGAAAACGAAAATGTTGACCATGTCATCAAAATTATCGAGGAGAAAAGCCACAAGAGAAAACAGTTTGTTCCCTCAGCTTCATCATACGGTGTCGGAACCTATTCCTCCTTTCCAGTTGAGGTTTCAGTCGGTGGCGCAACAATTTTTGTAACTGATATAGAAAGATTTGAAAAGGTATAGCCTGATGAGCATAAAAATCTATTCAAATCAGAACACTCTGAACACACTCAAATCCATGCTTGAAAGTAACAGGCTTGCCCACTCATTTTTGCTTTATGGAGATGTTGGTGTGGGTAAAAAAACGATTGCTAAATATTATGCAATGAGTTTAATGTGCGAAAATTATCAGGATAACCCCTGTCAGAAATGCATTACCTGTAAAAATATTTTAAACGATACCCACCCCGATGTCATATGGGTTGAGCATAGCGGAAAGCTACAAGGCTTTTCTGCCGAAACCGTAAGAAATATATGTACTGATGCATTTATTAAGCCAAATAGTGCGGATAAGAAGATATATATTTTTGCTGATGCTGATAATATTACCATTCAGGCACAGAATGCTTTGCTTAAGCTAGTTGAAGAGCCACCTGATTTTACATATTTTATCTTTACTGCAAAAGATAAAAATGTCTTTTTGCCAACGATAATCTCCAGAATTATATCACTTGGAGTATCCGAATGTGTAGAGGCTGAATGTAGACAGGCATTGGAAGAGAGGGGATTTCTAAGTGATGAAATAGACGATGCAATAAGCTGCTTTCATGGCAATATTGGTTTGTGCATCAGCTATATACAGGACGAAAAGCTAAGGGAAACGGTTAAATTGACAAAATCCATAACCGATGCTATAATTAATAGGAATGAGTATGAGTTAGCTGTGGCTTTTGCTGGTTTAGAAAATGATAGAAATATGGCGAAAACTGCTTTAACGCTTTTGGACAAGCAGTTTCATGATGTTTTGATTGCTAAATTTGCTGATAGATTTATCGGTTGCTATCCAAGCGGTTCTAAAAGGTTATCTCAGAAAATTACAACATCAGCCTGTGAGGAATTGCATTTGCTTGTGAGGAATGCTATATCACAGATTGATTCAAATGTAAATTTAAAACTAATTTTATCCGCATTGTGTGGTGAAATAATTGATGCGACTTAAGGTTGCACAATTATTTATTTAGGAGGAAAAATGGTTGAAATAATTGGAATACGCTTTAAAAAGGGGGGCAAGGTTTATTACTTCTCACCCGGCGACATCAAGGTTGAAACAGGTCAGCATGCTATTGTGGAAACATCAAGGGGGATTGAATGCGGCGAAATTGTGATTGCCAACAGAATGGTACCCGATGAGGAGGTTGTTGCACCATTAAAGGAGCTTATCCGTATTGCAACGGAAGAGGACCTAAAGATTGTTGAGCAGAACAAGATAAAAGAAAAGGAAGCCTTTAAGATTTGTGAGGAGAAAATCGCCTTCAGAAAGCTGGATATGAAGCTCATTGATGTTGAATGTACATTTGACAATAACAAGATTTTGTTTTATTTTACTGCTGAATTAAGGGTCGATTTTAGGGAGCTTGTAAAGGACCTTGCATCAATTTTCAGAACCCGTATTGAGTTAAGACAGATTGGCGTTAGAGATGAGGCGAAAATGCTTGGAGGAATCGGTATTTGTGGTCGTGAGTTTTGCTGTAAGAGCTTTTTAAGCGACTTCCAGCCGGTTTCAATAAAAATGGCAAAGGAACAGGGCTTATCCCTTAATCCAACGAAGATTTCGGGAGCTTGCGGAAGGCTTATGTGCTGTCTTAAGCATGAGCAGGCAAGCTATGATGAATTGCTGAAGGTTACGCCAAAGGTTGGTGCATATGTTAAGTATGCAAATGGAAAGGGAGTAGTAACGGAGGTTAATTTGATAACAGGTAAGTTAAAAATTACACCTGATGATGAAAATGCTATCCCTATCATTTTAGATAAGTCGGAGGTAACTATAATCAAGGACGCTGAAATTCGTCTTAACAAAGAGGAGTTAAAGGAATTAGAGGGACTCGAAGATAGGTAGAATAAGTAAAGAAAAAGCAGAGCTTGTGTGTTTCAAGTTCTGCTTTATTATATGTCTTAAATTGGGCTGGTGTTATTTTTTTACATCTGGAGATGGCGTTTTGCTCTGAGAGTATAAAATGCCTAGGATTATCCAGAAAAATGGTGCAACAGTATTAATGCTTATTCCGAATAAGCTGATGATTATATAGGCTAAAACTGCAAATAAAAGTCCTGTCTTAATCCACTCCGTTTGCTTGCTCATAAACTCCTTAGCACCCGTAAATGCTTTCTTTAATACAAGCAGGAGTAATGCAATATAGCAGAGTAAAGACGGAATCCCCCTTGTTGCAGCAATATATAGATAGTCGTTATACGGCCTGTCAAAGCTGTTGCGAGCATTGAACATATCGGAGGTGTTTTCAAGCTGTGTATAAATCAAGCAGTCAGCACCCACTCCAAAGATAGGGTTTTCCTTAATTATGTTCAATGTCTTGCCCCAAAGAAATGAGTAGGTCTCTGTTGGTTTTAAAATATCAAAATCAGATTCCTTCATGGAATAAGGCCCCGATGTTCCTAAGCGGAAGAATGAGTCCTCCCATACTATTGCTCCGTCATATAGGTAGTAGCTGTTTTCAACTGGTTCATCATTGAAAAGACCAGTGGTATTATAGATTTGTGGTGAAAAAAGGTTGAACACAATTGAGAGTGCGAAAACAGCAGTAAGTGTAATGAATTTGACTAAAACCGGCTTAAGAGTAAGGCTGCCATCCTTTTTAATTAGTTTGATTATGGCTATTATGAGTGAGAATACAAGCACAAGGATAATTCCGATTAGGCTTATAAGAGTGCTTGTTTTGATTAAGAAGAAAACAAATACATTAGAGGATATTCCGTAGAAGATTCGTCTTTTCTTGGAGCTATCGTAAAGCATGCCTGTCAGTGAAATAGCAAGAGCAATACTTAAAAGCATAGCAAAGGCAACTGGATTTCCAGTGGTTCCGCTTGCAAGAAAGACATCTTTTAGCAATACCGTATAAATATCAGCATAATCGTATTCAAAGCCTATATTTAAAATATGAAGCAGTGACCATAGGCATTGGAATAAGCACATGCCAACTATAAAATCAAAGAATTTGGTTATGGATTCTTTTGACTTAACGAGTGTGCCCATAAAGAATAAAAACGCATAGAATATTAATGTAAGCAGACCCTCATTTCGTCCATCCCATCCATAAAAGGCTGTATCAGGGCTTATCGCCATCAGCATGGAAATTGCACCCAAAACCATCAATCCAGCGATAATACAAAAGGGGGCAATAAGGCTTTTATCTGCAATCTTCTTAACAACTGCAATTAGCACGACAATCATTGACAAAACGCCTATGATAATTATGCCGACATCGGGCTTAAAGATTTCAGGAAGCTCATTTATCTTCTCAAGCAGATTTTCACTGCTTATAAATTTATGTGCATTCCTGTTGAAGATAACCAAAAGCTCTGAAATAACTGATAATGCAGGAATGATAATACAGGCTGTAATCAGCGTTTTTATTACCATCTTATCCAGCGTTTCTTCTTTCATATTCAGAATGAAATTTGACTTTTCAGTGGTATTAAAAATAGTTTTTGCCATAATCTGACCCCCATTAAAGCTTTCTGTTTTATTTATATAATATTAATCAGTTCAGTGAGATTATATCTAAACTAGTACATATCCTAAAATACCCTACGATTTACCGTAGGGTATTTTAATAATATTCAATTATTTTGCATACTCAACAACACGACTTTCACGAATTAAATGGACTTTAACTTGTCCTGGATATTCCATGTCGCCTTCAATCTGTTTAGCAATATCTCTGGCAACAAGAACCATTCTTTCATCATTTATAATTTCAGGTGAAATCATAACTCTGATTTCACGACCAGCTTGAACAGCATAGCATTTATCAACACCCTCATATGAGGAACAAATCTCTTCAAGTTTTTGTAATCGCTTAATATAGCTTTCATAATTTTCACTTCTTGCAGCAGGCCTTGCTGCAGAAATTGCATCAGCTGCTTGAACAATACAAGCAATTGCTGTTTTAGGCTCAACATCATTATGGTGAGCTTCAATTGCATGAATAACCTCAGGATTTTCTTTATATTTTTTGCAGACATCAACACCAATCTGCACATGGGAACCTTCAATTTCAGCTGTAAGAGCTTTACCGATATCATGTAAAAGACCGGCACGCCTTGCAAGGTTAGCATCAACTCCGAGTTCTGAAGCAAGAACACCGGCTAGATGTGCAACTTCAATTGAGTGGTCAAGAACATTCTGGCGATAACTTGTTCTAAATCGCAAACGCCCTATGAGTTTAATCAATTCATTGTTAATTCCGTGAACATTTGTTTCAAGGATAGCCCTTTCGCCCTCCTGTTTAATTCTATGCTCAACCTCACGCCTTGCCTTATCAACCATCTCTTCTATTCTTGTTGGATGAATTCGTCCGTCGGCAATGAGTTTTTCAAGAGCAATTCTTGCAACCTCTCGTCTTACATGGTCAAAGCAAGAGAGTGTAATTGCTTCAGGAGTGTCATCAATAATCAAATCTACACCTGTCAATGTTTCAAGAGTTCTGATATTTCTTCCTTCGCGTCCAATAATTCTGCCCTTCATCTCATCATTTGGCAATGAAACAACAGAAACAGCGACATCAGAAACCTGTTCAACAGCACATTTTGCAATGGCAAGTGAAACATAATTTTTAGCGATTTCATCGCAATCATCTTTTATTTGCTGTTCATAGTTAGTGACCTTAACGGCTTTTTCATGAGTAAGCTCATTTTCAAGCTCCTTAAGCAAATATTCCTTCGCCTGTTCTTTGGTGAATTCTGACAGACGCTCTAAAATATCCATCTGACTTTTCTTAATTAATTCTGCTTCTTTAAGCTTTGCCTCAGCGGATTTAAGTTTATTTTGCAAGGACTCTTCTTTTTTCTCAAGATTTTCATTCTTTCTGTCAAGAGTTTCTTCCTTTTGCTGAATACGCCTTTCCTGACGCAAGATTTCGTTACGCCTGTCCTTTATTTCTTTTTCGGCATCAGAACGAAGTCTATGTATTTCGTCTTTAGCCTCAACAAGAGCAGTTTTTTTCCTGGTTTCAGCGTCTTTGCCAGCAGCCTCAAGTATTCTTTCGGCCTCTTTTTCAGCAGAGCCTATCAATGATTCAGCAGCACGTTGTCTATATGCAATGCCTAATTTAAATGATATTAAGCCGGAAATAACGGCACCTATTATTAAGCAAACTATACACAGAACAATAGCTAAAGTTAAATCCATATATCCACATCTCCCCTTTCGTTTAAAATAGTATAAAATTCATTGAAAATAATATTATCAGAGTATTTAAATTTGATAAATGCAATACTTCTATTGTAAGGCTTTTTGGCGATATTGTCAAGAACTTTTTTACCATTCGAATGTTTTTGTTATTGTTTTAAGCATTTTACATATGATAAATCAGGAATAATAAAGATAATTTCTGCATACAAATTTTATAGTAGGGGAAAGGGACAATAATGCAAGATATATAACATTGTAGTAATATTGAACAAAATGTCATGTAATAATTTGTTGAAGTAATACAAGATTTAGCGTTAATAATAAAATATAAAAAAATACTTGACAAATGTGTTTTGTTATGATATACTATTTTAGTACTTCAGTTATGGTTGATTGTCACTGAGTGCCATATATCGCGGGGTGGAGCAGCTCGGTAGCTCGTCGGGCTCATAACCCGAAGGTCGTAGGTTCAAATCCTGCCCCCGCAACCAAACTTGTGTAATGTTCCCCTAACAGTTATATGGCTGTTGGGGAAACTATATAACCTTAATTATTACAATATCTGCATTCTTATTATGTTATAATAATTAAGGCTATATAATGAACAGGGCAGATGGCAGGACATCCACCCTGTATAATTACATTATTGGCTTTATTGCCTACACCACTCATAACTACTTTTTCTTTTGACATTCGCCCCCTACGCCGCAATCAATGCTATGTAGATTGTGTTGCCCCTTTTCTCTATCTCTAAGGTAGCTCAACCTGCTAAGTTAACGCTGGTATATATGCTCGCTATGGTGTGAACCAATGACGGCGTAACTGTTATAAAGATAAAGAACTTGTTCCTCGTTATAGTGGCTATTCAATTTTAATGTATATCAAAAGTTCAAGCCCCTCAGTTGTTTTACAATCTGAAAGGCTTGACAAGTATCTATCTCATGTGTTATAATAACTATTAAAGTTTTATAACTACCGAATAGCATTCTCATAAGTCTATCAGATGCAGTCACATCTTTTAGATGAAGAATATATATCCGTCTGAACAACAGATATATATTCGAGAGGGTGCTGTTTGTTTTAATATAACATTTTTAGTATATCATAATTATAATCAAAAGTCAATACATTCTAATATAATTAACATATAATTCATTTTGATTATGATATAGCACAAATAACTTGCTTTTTAGAAGTGGTTATTTGTGAGTTCTCATATTCAGATTGTGCTATATGTAGCACATTTTTCTTTTTCTGATAGGATTCTTTTGTGCTATATGTAGCACAATTTACTTATTGAAGTATCACTGGAAGAAAGAATTGTAAAAGACAAGTTGCACAAAGAAATTAT
>JGI24711J26586_10001865_pt1 | contig 15666 bp, 15 predicted proteins | sample BioPla3DNA1_FD_26586 | JGI IMG/M metagenome (IMG submission 26586)
TATATTTTAAAAATTAAATTACCTATAAAATCTATTCAAAAGATGGATTAAATTTTAAATTACAACTATATTATAAAAGAAAAAAATATCTACCTTATTCTAACATTTATATCTTGTTTTTTCAATTAATATAAATTCAAATATCAATTCAAAAAAAAATCCTTCTCCTATTAAATAAGTCGAAGGATTTAGGATATATTTTTAAAATTTTATTTCACTATCTTCATTCAATCAATTTTATTTTACTATTTTTTCCTTTTAATTCTTTAATAAAAATAGATAGCTCTTCAAGTAATTTTTCCTCATTATTAAGATTTTCTGTTATTTTATTAATTACAGCACTACCTATTATTACTGCATCTGCATAACTATTAATCTCATCAACTTGCTCTTTTTTAGACACACCAAATCCAACTCCAACAGGTACATCTGTTTTCTCTTTTACTTTTTTTATTAAATCTGGTAATTTATTATTAACAACAGTTCTAGTACCAGTTACACCAGCCACTGATACAAAATATATAAATCCAGAGCTATTTTTAGAAACAATATCCAATCTATCATCTGTCATTGTTGGAGCTAATAAATATATCATATCTATATTTTTCTCTTTTGTATATATTGTAAGTTCGTCTGCTTCTTCAGGTGGAAGATCTGGTATAATTAAACCATTTACCTCTACATCTGATAAATCATTTGCTAAATTTTGTAGTCCGTGATTAAATAATACATTATAATAACTCATGAAAGTTATGGGAATATCTACATTTTCACAACGTAACTCTTTCACCATTTGAATTGCTTTATTTAAAGAAAATCCGTTTTTTAAAGCAATTTCAGAAGCTTTTTGTATAACCGGTCCATCTGCTACTGGATCTGAAAAAGGTATCCCGACCTCTATTATATCTGCACCTGATTCTGCTACGGTTTTAATAATTTTTTTTGACAAATCATAATTTGGATAACCACCTGTAATAAATATAATTAATGCTTTTTCATTTTTATCTCTTAATTCTTTAAATTTATCATTAATATTCATTATAATTTCACCCCAAATACTCTTGCTATTGTCTCCATATCCTTATCTCCACGACCAGATATATTTACAACAACAATATCATCTTTTTTCAATTGATCCTTCATTTTAATTAAATGTCCTATAGCGTGTGAACTCTCTAATGCAGGTATAATCCCTTCATTTTTTGTTAAATATGAAAAACCTTCTAACGCCTCATTATCATCTACATATACATATTCTGCTCTACCTATACTATGAAAATAAGCGTGTTCTGGTCCTACCCCAGGATAATCTAATCCAGCAGATATAGAATGTGTTTCTGATATTTGACCATCTTCATTTTGCAGTAAATAAGTTTTATTCCCATGTAGTATACCTATTGTACCTTTATTTATCGAAGCTGAATGTTTATCCGTATCTACCCCTAAACCTGCAGCTTCCACACCAATAAGTTTTACATCTTTATCATCTTTAAAAGGATAAAATATCCCCATTGCATTACTTCCTCCACCAATACATGCAATTATATAATTAGGCAGTCTATTCTCTTTTTCCAAAATTTGTTTTTTTGTTTCATTTCCAATTACACATTGAAAATCTCTTACCATCTCCGGATAAGGATGAGGCCCTGCAACTGTTCCTATTATATAAAAAGTATCGTGAATATTAGTAACCCATTGTCTTATGGCTTCATTCATTGCATCTTTTAATGTTCTTGTACCTGAAGTTACTGATTCCACTTTTGCCCCTAATAATTTCATTCTAAATACATTTAGAGCTTGTCTTTTTATATCCTCTTCACCCATATATACTGTACATTCCATTCCAAACAGTGCTGCTACTGTTGCTGTAGCAACTCCGTGTTGACCTGCACCTGTTTCTGCAATTACTTTTTTCTTACCCATTTTTTTGGCAAGTACAATTTGACCAATAGTATTATTAATTTTATGTGCACCTGTATGGTTTAAATCCTCTCTTTTTAAGTATACTTTAGCACCTAATTTTTTACTTATATTTTCTGCATAATATAATGGATTTTCTCTACCAACATACTCTTTTAAATAATAATTAATCTCATTTTGAAAATCCTCATTGTTTTTATATTTATTATAAGCATCTTCTAGTTCTTTTAGTGCTGGCATTAATGTTTCTGGTACATATTGCCCTCCAAATTCACCAAATTTACCTTTTTTCATAATATTTATCCTCCAATACTATTTTTATATTTTTCCAAGTTAGAAAATAACTCTTTTATTTTCTTTTCGTCCTTAACTAACTCTGTCTCTACTCCCGAGTTTACATCTAATATATTTGGTTTTACAATTTTAATTGCATCTACAATATTATCTTTATTAAGACCTCCTGCTAATATAATAAAATTGTCTTTTGATAGATTTTTAACTATATCCCAATTAAATGTTTTCCCTGTACCACCTTTTATATCCCCATCTGTATAAGTATCAAGTAAAAATCCATCAATATTTCTATAATGATTTATATTAATTAAACTAGATTCGTTTTTCACGCTAATTGATTTCCATACTATTGCTTCTACCCTACTACAATATTCATCGGACTCTTCTCCATGTAATTGAACAATATCTAAATTACAAAATCTTATTATCTCATTAACTTTTTCAATGTCTTCATTTACAAAAACACCAACTTTTTTAATATCACTTCTTAAATTTTTAGTTATATTAACCACATGTTCTGGTGTAACTTTTCTTTTACTATTTGCAAATATAAATCCTGCATAATTAACAGGGAATTTACTTAATATTTCAATATCTTCTTGTCTTTTTATACCACAAATCTTAATCTCTATATCCATTATATCACCTTTTACACTTTTTTATAAGCACTTTTAAATAAGTTCGCTTTCTCTATAATATTGTCTGTTCTCATAAAACTCTCTCCAACTAAAATTGCATCCATTGTTCCATTTAATTTTAGTATATCCTCTTTCGTATCAATTCCACTTTCACTTACAATTATTTTATTTTTGGGAATGTATTTTGTTAATTCCAGTGTTCTCTCTAAATTCACATCAAATGTATTTAAATTTCTATTATTTATCCCTATTATTTTAGCTTCTGTTTTTAATACTTTTTCTAATTCCTCTTTTGTATGTACCTCTACTAGAGCATCTAAACCAATACTATGTGCTGTATCTAAAAATTTTTTTAATGTATCTAATTCTAAAATAGAGGCAATTAATAAAATAGCACTTGCACCAATTACTTTTGATTCGTATATCATTGACTCCTCTATAATAAAGTCTTTTCTTAATAAAGGAAGATCAACATTATTACGGATCTCTTTTAAATAGTCAACATGTCCCATGAAAAAATCCTCTTCTGTTAATACAGAAATTGCATCCACACACTGTCCATACTGTTTTGCAACATTAATTGGTTGGAAATCATGTGATATTATCCCTTTAGAAGGGGATGCTTTTTTTACTTCACCTATTATAGAAAGTCCATCTTTTTTCATAGCATCATAAAAACTTTTTCTAGGTTTTACATCTTTTACAAGTTCCTTTAATTTATCTATATCTAGATTTTTAAGTTTTAGTGTTTCCTTTTTTTTACTAACAATTCTATTTAATATCATTTAATACACCATCCATTTTATATTTTAAATATTTTTTGTATATTTTATAAATTCATCTAATTTTTTCATGGCCTTACCGCTATCAATTATCTCTTTTGCCAATTCTACCCCTTCTAATATTGAATTTGCTTTTTTTCCAACATATAGAGCAGCACCGGAATTAAGTAAAACGACATCACGTTTAGCACCTTGCTCCACACCATTAAATATATCTAAGATAATTTTTCCGTTTACGTCTCTCTCTCCACCTTCAATCTCTTTTCTTACTGCTCTTTTTATTCCAAATTGTTCAGGATTAATATAGTAGTTTGTAATTATGCCATCTCTTAATTCAGACACTTTTGTATCTTCTGCCAAACTAATCTCATCTAATCCATCTAGCCCATGTACAACTAGAGCTTTTTCAACATTAAGATTTTGCAAAACATGTGCCATTACATCAGTTAAATCTGGATTAAAAACTCCCATTACTTGTGAGTTCGCACTTGCAGGATTTGTTAAAGGCCCTAAAATATTAAATATTGTTCTTACAGCAAGTTCTTTTCTAACTTCTAATGTATGTTTCATAGCTTTATGAAAACTAGGCGCAAAGAAAAAACCTATTTTTATATCTCTTACACATTTTTCTACTTTTTCAGGGGTAAGTGTAATATTAGCACCTAGATATTCTAGTACATCTGCACTTCCACTACGTGATGATACAGAACGGTTACCATGTTTTGCAATATAAATATCTGCTGCTGCTGCTACAAAAGCTGTGGCTGTTGATATATTAAATGTATTTGCACGGTCTCCACCAGTGCCACATGTATCAAGTGTGTATATATCATCTAGATTAATTTGATGGGCTTTGCTTCTCATAACTTTAGCTCCACCTGTGATCTCCTCTGCTGTTTCCCCTTTTATACGTAATCCAGTTAAAAAGCTAGTAATTAAAATATCAGAAGCTCTCCCTTCCATTATATCTTCCATTGCAGCAATCATCTGACTTTCTGTTAAACTCTCCATTTTTAGTAATCTTGCTATAGCATCTCTTATCATTAAATTATCCTCGCTTTCATTATACAATATTTGATTTTCTTAAATAGATCATATTATATTTTTCTAAAAAAAGTTCCTCTTTATACGGTACATAACCAATACTTTTATATATTTTTACATTTTTATAACTCTCTTTTCTAGTGAACATCTCATATGATTCACATTTATTAAATTCATTTTCAATTGATTCAATTAATTTTTTACCAATACCAATGTTTTCAAAATCTGGATGAACTATTAACTTAGTAATCTGACAAATATTTTTTTCAATATGTCCTCTTACAGAACCAATAATTTTATCTTTATATACTACTTTTAATATTGTTTTATTCTTAAATTCATCTATTATCTCTTCTTTTGTTGATTTAACTGGTTCAATTGTAAAATCATTAAATAATGAGATATCCACTTCAAAACATATTTTTTGTAATAATAAAATTTCATCTAAATCACTTTCTAATGCATGTTCTATTTTTAATTGACTTAAACTTAATATCTCTTTTTTTAAAACAATATTTTTTCTTTTTTCCCACTGATATTCATTGATTTTTCTAAATACATCCTCTACAAACATCATCGTTAAATCTTTTTCATAGCTATATAATTTTAATTTTTCTAAATTTTTATTTAATACTGCATCAAGATATGGTTCATCAATTAAATGAAATTGTTGAAAACTATTTACAATATCCATTCTCTTTTTTATTAAAGAAATTATTTTTTTATCAATTTCATACATCTCTTCATCATTTTTATTATATATGTTTTTACTAGTCAAAGTTATCACCTACATTTTTATAAAATTTTCTATTATTTTCATTCCAAAGGGTGTATATATTGATTCTGGATTAAATTGTAAGCCAATTAAACAATAATTTTTATGTTTTATTCCCATAATATCACCATTTTCTGTTTTCGCAATCACATCAAACTCTTTTGACAAATTATTCGAATCAATTATAAGGGAGTGGTATCTTGCAACTTGTGTTGGTGATTCTATCCCTTTAAATATCCCTTCACCTGTATGTGTTATCATTGATGCTTTACCGTGGGAAATTTCGTCCATTTGTATAATTTTTGAATTAAAAGCATACCCTATTACCTTATGTCCTAGCGAGATTCCTAATATTGGTATTTTATTATAAAACTTTTTAACTACATCAACAGATATACCTGTATCTTTTGGTGTTTTAGGTCCTGATGATATTATTATTTTATCTGGATTTAATTTTTCTATCTCTTCTATAGTTATCTCATCATTTCTATATATTTTTATATCTGATTCAAATTCAGCAACATATTGATATATATTATATGTAAATGAATCATAATTATCTATTATTAAAATCATTTTTATTCCTCCTATTTTAAAATTGCTCTCATTAGAGCTCTTACTTTATTTTCGCACTCTTCGTTTTCATTTTTATCAATTGATTCATGAGTTATCCCTGCACCAGCTTGCATATATACTTTCCCATTAGACATAACCATTGTTCTTATAGCTATACACATATCCATATCTCCATTAAATCCAAAATATCCCACAGCACCACCATAAATACCACGTTTTTCTTTCTCAAGTTCCTCTATTATCTCCATTGATCTTACTTTTGGTGCTCCTGATAATGTACCTGCTGGTAAAAAATTAGATAATATAGAAAACATATCCTCTTTATCGCTTTTTACCCCTTCAACAACCGATACTAAATGCATAACATGTGAATAATATTTTACCTTCATAAATTCAGTAACATTTACACTACTCACTTTTGACACACGTCCCATATCATTTCTTGCTAAATCCACAAGCATAATGTGTTCTGATATCTCCTTTTCATCATTTAGTAAATCTTTTTCTAAAATTTCATCTTCATTTTTATTTGCACCACGTTTTCTTGTCCCTGCAATTGGACAAGTATAAATTTTATTGTTACGTAGTTCAACTAACATCTCTGGTGAACTACCACCAACTTGATAGTCACCAAAATTCATATAGAATAGATACGGAGACGGATTAATAGATCTTAAACTTCTATATAGTGTAAATGGATGCTCTTTAGATTCCATTGTCCATCTTTTAGATAGAACTACTTGAAAAATATCTCCAGCATTAATATAATCTTTTGCTTTTTTCACCATCTCCATATACTCGCTATCTGTGGTATTTGGTTTTACATTACTACCAATGACAGTTTCATCATCTTTATATAATTTATTATTTATATTAGAGTTTATTAAACTATTCTCAATGGTATTAATTTTATTATTTGCACTATTTTTCCCATTTTCATTTTCCTCTTCCAATACTATTATAATTATTTGCTGATGATAATGGTCATAAACAATCATCTCTTTAAAAAACATTAGGTGTGCATCTGGTAGTCCAACAGTATCCTCTTTTAAATTTGGTATATTTTCATACTGTTTTATTATATCATATCCAACTGTTCCTATTGCACCCCCAATAAAAGGTGTATCGCCTTTATCTTTTATCTCCACTTTATTAATATATTCTTTTATTATATCAAGAATTTTCCCAGTTCTATAACTTATATTTTTATTTTCATCAATTGTTATTTTATCTGAAATAGTATTAATATTTAAATATGGATTTTTAGCAATAATTGAGTATCTACCTTTAAGAAGATCTCTACTTTCTAATAAAATACCTACCTCTTCACCTACATATTTTTGATATAATGTTATCGGCGTATCTAAATCTCCCATAATTTTTTTTATGTATGGCACTAAAATTTGTTTTTCCATTTTAACCTCCTTTTAGAATTATACTTTTTTAGTATTCTTATTTAAATTTATAAAACAAAAAAGAACCTATATAAAACAGGTTCTTTAAATTAACTATATTATAATTTAATTTTAAATTAAAATTTATTTTAATTTTTCTATAATAACTATCTTTATTTACAAAAATTATATAAACTAAAATAAATCTTGCCTGATTATATTTTTCATATCAGTATTCAATTGATTAATTTTTAGTTTGCTTTGCCAATTTTTAGTAAATAAATTTTTCATGAAATTTCTCCTTTTTTTCTTATTTTCTTTATAATATCATATTTTTTATTTTTAATCAAGTTTTTTTAAAATTTATTTTGTATTTTTACAATTTTCTTTAAATTGCTTCCTCTTCTAATAATTCACTCTCTATTTTATACTCGGTTTCATAATAAAAATAATTTCCTACTTTCTCTAGTGCATATCGAATTGCAGTATTTATAGGATACCTCTTTGTTGCTAAATCTAAATCAATAGACATTAATTTATATGCGTATTCAGACATAATCGGTATTTTTTCTCCATTAAGAATCATATCATTTACTTTATTAATAGCATTGCTATTTTTATTTTTTAAAATTTTACATGGATAAAATATTTTCTCTCCATTTTTTAATAGATTTCCCGAAAATCCAAACAATCTACAAATTAAGCCTCTTTTTTCATAAATTGTACATTTACCTCCATCTATAATATCTGTATTTTCCTCAAAAAAAATACATCTACCACGATATTCGCTATTTTTTATCCTATTTAACCAATATTCACTCAGATTTTTTTCCCATAAATATATAGCTAACGGGATAAAACTAAGAATAGTATCCTCTACATCCTCTTTATAGCAGCAATGTCCACAATTTTCAATACATTTAAGATTTGATTTACATTTTAAGCGGTATACCTCATCTTCTAATTCACCATAAANTTCTTCTACCTTCACTGCTACTTCGTAATAATTCAAAATAACCCCCCTTATAGTATGAAATATTTTGAATTTTATCACTTTTTGGAAAAAAAAACAAGTTTTTTTTAATTGATTTATATATTTTTGTTATGTAAATATACTATTTAAAACTTCCCCAATACTATCATTAAATGTTAAATATGCTTTATTATCATATTGTGTTACAGATTTATTTATTAGAATCAGTTTGTCATTATTATAGTATTCAACTAATCCTGCTGCTGGATAAACTGTAAGAGATGTTCCCCCTACTATTAATACATCAGCTTTCATAATCGATTCAATCGCCTTATTCATTACTTCCATATCTAGCCCTTCTTCATATAAAACAACGTCTGGTTTAACTATTCCATTACATTTTTCACATAAAGGAACTCCCTCTTTTTTCATAATATAGTCTAAATCATAAAAAGCATTGCAATGTTCACAGTAGTTTCTATGAACTGATCCATGTAATTCAAGGACATTATGAGTCCCAGCCAATTGATGTAACCCATCTATGTTTTGTGTTATTAAAGCTTTTAATTTANCCAATTTTTCTAACTTAGTTAATGATTTATGAGCTAAATTAGGTTTTGCATCAATATAAATCATATTTTTTTTATAAAAATCATAAAAATCTTCTGTATTTTTCCTATAACAAGTATGACTTAACATATATTCAGGTGGATATTCTTTATTATTTGCAGTTTTATATAGTCCAGTTGATGATCTAAAATCAGGTATATTACTTTCTGTGGATACTCCTGCTCCACCGAAAAATACAATATTTTCAGTATTTTCTATTAGTTTTTTTAATTCTAAAATACTCATTTTATCATCTCCCATATATCTAATATATTAATTATAGCATTAAAAAAAGTTAAAATCAAATTATTACTTTTTTTCCATTTTACTTTCTACCTGTTTTTCAGTTTCCTTTATCGCTTTATCATGTCCTGTTAACGCTGCAAATGGTGAAAATTGTGCTGCTCTATCTTCGATTTTCATATTATCCCGTTTAGAATCTGGTCTTTTTAAATGGATAATATCATTATAGTTACGATTATGCATTATGACCCCCTATTTGATTATTTCTATCTAAAGTAGTTGCTTCCTCTTGTAAGTTTTTACCTTTTAAAACTGCATTTTTACCATATTTTTTCTTAATATCTAGTATTGTTTCTTGGATTTTTCTCTCTTTATTTTGTTTCTCTATATCAATTTTACTAATGCTATTTTTTTTATTATTACTAAATAAATCAAGTTGTTTCACTTTTTTTTCTGGAATATATTCATTTTCAGAAATTATATGATTCGCCGAAATATTTATCCTTCTAACCAATAATTCTCTATTTATAATTTCTTCATATAAATTTATAATTGCTTCTGTAATTAATCTAGTAGAAGATGTATATCCATCTAAATTAGTTGTACCATGTGACGATTTTGGGATATCTCTCCCATAGGGATCTTTTGTAATTTCGCCATTATATCTACTACTTATATCCAAATCAGTTAAACACTCCCTATCATATCCAATTGTAAGAACTAATTGATTTGTTAAAACTTTTTTCTCAACTAGATCCAAAGAAAGATTATCGCCCATCTCCCACACTATTGTTTTAGCTTGTGAATACGTATAGCATGTGTGTAATACTTGCCCTGAACCTATACTTTTTGTAATAGGTTTATAACTTTTTATATCTTTAATTGTACAAGGTTCTATCCCCCACGCATGGTCAATAAGTAATTCTGCATTTACACCAAATGTCTTATATAGCAACTCTTCATTATGATAATCCGTATCCTTTCCTAATGAACACCTAGCTATATCTCCCATTGTATATAGTCCAATTGATTCTAATCTTTTTTCATAACCTTTTCCTATTCTCCAAAAATCTGTAATTGGTGTATGGTTCCATAAAAGTTTTTTATATTTCATCTCGCTTAAGGTCGCAATTTGTGTAGTATTTTTTTCAAATTTCATTTTTTTTGCTTGTATATCCATTGCAATTTTTGCTAAATACATATTTGTACCAATACCAGCTGTTGCTGTAATTCCAGTCTCTTTTAATACATCTAAAACAATTTTTTCTATAAGTTCTGTTGGTCTTAATTTATATGTTTTTAAATAGTTTGTAATATCCATAAATACCTCATCTATTGAATATACATGTATATCATCTGGTGAGATATATTTTAAATATACATTATATACTTTCGTACTATAATCAATATAATAAGCCATTCTTGGTTTTGCAATTATATAATCTACCATTACATTGTTTGAGTTTTTTATCTCATCTATTATAAAGCTAGATCTTATTCTATTTTTATTTGTAGCTCTCATTTCACGATTTTTATTCAAATCATTTACTTTTTGAATTACCTCATACAGTCTTGGTCTACCTGATACCCCTAGTGATTTTAAAGATGGTGATACTGCCAAACAGATTGTATTTTTACTTCGCTCCTCATTAGCTACAACTAGATTTGTAGTTAATGGATTAAAACCCCGCTCTATACATTCTACAGACGCATAAAATGATTTTAAATCTATTGCCGCATAATATCTTATACCCACAGTATCATCTCCTATCCCTACCATTTTTTACCACCATTATATCTTTATATTCAATAATATCCTATACAAGGAGTTTAGATATATTAATTATAACATATTTATTATATTATGTAAAAATTAAAAATTAATATAAAATAAATATATAATAAAAAAACTCTGAAATTGATATTTTTATCATCTCAGAGTTTTTCTTTAATTTATAATATTAAAAAAATGGTACATAGATAGGATAATCATACCTATAACAAAACTTAATATTGTCGACGGTAATCCAAATTTAAAAAAATCTTTAAACGATATTTCATAAATTTCCCTAGCTCTTTCCACAACTATTATATTTGCAATGGCACCAATAATAGTTAAATTCCCAGCAATTGTACTTGTAAAAGCCAGTACAAACCACATAGTTTCAGAATTATCTAATGCTTTTATACTTTCTGAAATAACTAATACATATGGTACATTTGCAAATAGATTCGAACCTATAACAGTAAATCCCCCTAAAATCCACATACTTATTATATTTTTATCTAGAATATTGATTAGATAATTAATAGTTTTATCGGTAAATCCAGATTGATGAAGCCCACCTATTACAATAAATAATCCAGTGAAAAAAAGTAATAAATTCCAATCTACTTTACGTAATATATCCCCCTCATCTCGTCTTGCAAGAACTAATAATAATGTAGCTCCTGTAAATGCAACCCATGCAATATTATTGAAAATAAAAAATCCAATTATAATTAAAATTGTTATAAAAACTGAACGTCTTAAAAGTACTCCCTTTACTATATTTTCTGGGTTATCTATATTTATTATCTCTTTCACCAATGAATTTTTATACATTTTCATTAACAGTAGATAATTTACATATAAACATGTAATTCCAATAGGTAGCATTAATATAAAAAATTTAAAATAAGGTATGTTTGACATTGTACCAATTATCATATTTTGTGGATTTCCAGTAAATGAGATTGCACCACCAATATTTGTAGAGGTAGCTAATGCAAGTAAAAATGGTAATGGAGGAATTTCACGTTTTTTTATCATTAAAATCATTATTGGCGTAAAAAAAATACAAACTATATCATTTACAAGAAAACCTGCTAAAAATCCCAATCCAAATACAGTTATAAACATTAGTTTCTTTTGATTATAATTTTTTTTATTAATTTTACTTGCTATTATCTCAAAGAAGTTTGCTTCTGCTAAATGCTCTATTACTATCATCATCCCTAAAAGTAATAATATTGTATCCCAATTTACTAATTTATAAGCTTCATTTGCTTTTATAGTTTTGGATAATACCATTAATACTACCCCCACCATAACTCCTGCAGGTCGCCCTATCTTTAGAAAATTTAGTCGCCGTCCAGTAATTACAACATAAGTAATTAGAAAAATAAAAAATGCTTTTATCATATAAAAACCACCTAGTTTTAGAATATTTTAACGTCTAGTGCTCAATCTCTGAAAGGAAATTTTTGCAGAAATTTAGACTTATTAAATTATTATCTCATTTCATGTTTTTGAATATTATTTCATAGTCTTCATTTATTTGGTATTTTATTTAAAAAATCATATATGTACGTTTTATCTGCTAATTATCACTATTTTTTATAATTTTTTTGCTAAGCACTTTTAACAAAGTTCTAAGCTCCAATCTTCCCATTTAATCCGTGTGAATCAATGGTTAAAAAATTATATTTTGATTTTTAAGTTTTATTAATCATATAAAATACCCTTATAGGAAGATATATTTTTAAACATTAATAAATTTTTCATAAATTAATTTTCTTATCATATCAACTGGAATTATTGAAATAGACATTATAATTATAGTACTCCACTCTTTAAAATTCAGTACATTACAACGTAGAATTGCGCCACCGAAATAAGTCATTAATATCTGAATCAAAATTATAAGTATAATAATCTGTAAAAATCCTTTATTGTTTTTTATATTTTCGAATATATTTATTTTTTCAGTTCTTGCATTAAATGCATTGAAAACAGAAGAAAATATAAAGAAAGTAAAATATCCAGTACCTAATTTAATAAAATTATCATTATTTAAATCCCACATATGTTTACTATTTGGTAAATTAAAGAATGTATCTGGAAAATTATATCCTGTGACAAATATTTTTTGTAAAGGTGTAATTGTAAGAAGTGCCAACCCTAAAATTGATACCCATATTGCCCCTGTTAAAATACTACTCCACATATATCTATTTACAATGTTTTCAGAACGACTTTTCGGTTTTTCATCCATAAATCTTCTAAGAGCTGGTTCACCACCAAATGCTATTGCTGCTAGTGTATCCATTACTAGATTAATCCACAATATTTGAATCACTGTAAGAGGACTATTTATTCCAAGTAATGGTGCAATAAATGATATTATCACCGCAGCTACATTTATTGTAAGTTGAAAAATTATAAATTTTCTTATACTATTAAATATTGTTCTCCCATATAATATTGCTTTCTCTATTGAATTGAAATTATCATCTAAAATTACAATATCACTAGCTTCCTTAGATACCTCCGTACCACTGCCCATTGCAAAACCAACATCAGATTTTTTTAATGCTGGTGAATCATTCACACCATCACCGGTCATCCCAATTACAAGACCTAATTCCTTACCTATATTTACAAGTCTACTTTTATCACTAGGTAACGCCCTTGCTATTACTCTAATATTTGGTAAGATTTCTTTTATCTCGTCATCTGTTAGTTTTTGTAATTCATCTGAAGTTAAAACTATATTTGTATCGTCAGTAAGAAGTCCAGATTCACTTGCAATAGCTATGGCAGTATCTTTTCTATCCCCTGTAATCATAACTACTTGTATCCCAGAATTTTTAACTTCGTTTATAGCAGAGATTGATTCAGATCTAATTTCATCTCGTATCCCTAAAATTCCTATAAATCTCCAGTTATTACTTTTAGGAAGTTTATCTCCATCTAAACTCTCTTCTGTTATTGCAATTGCAATTACTCGAATAGCACGATTTGCAAGTTCATTTATCAAATTATCTATTTTTCCCTTATTTAACGCGAAATCTATTTTATCTCCATTTTCATTATAATAATATTTACATCTATTTAGAATTTTTTCCGGTGCACCTTTAATAAGAGTAAAATTGTACTCACCTTTTATCTCTGTAGCAGAATATTTATTTACACTACTAAATGAAATTGTTCTTACTTTATCAATATTTTTGATATTTTCTACACTGGAGATATATTTTAAACAAGCTTTTTCTGTTGCATTTCCACCAATTACACTATTATTAGAAATAATTGCATCTGTGTTATGATAAATAGATATACTTAATAGCTTACCAAGTTCCCCTTTCACATCACATACATTTAATATCTCCACAGTATCCCCGTTAAAAAATGTAACAACTTCAAGTTCTCCTTTAGTAATAGTACCTGTTTTATCACTAAAAAGTAAATTTAAACTACCTGCAGTTTCAATTCCAGTTATTTTTCTTACTAAAATATTGTCTTTTAACATTTTGCTCATATTAAGTGATGATACAATTGCGATCATTAAAGGCAAGCCTTCTGGAACAGCCATAACTATAATAATTACTGCTAATATAATTGAATTAATTAAATCTGTAAAAATTGTTATACCACCTAAAGAGATATACTCCATTATTCCACCAGCATTTAATACATTCCTAATAATTACAGCAATTGCAATAGATATACCTCCAATATATCCAAATTTACTTATGTCGTTTGCTAATTTTGATAGTTTCAGTTTAAGTGGACTCAATCTTTCCGAGTCCTGTTGTAGTTCACTTGCAATTGTCCCGTATATAGATTTATCACCAACAGATATTACTTGCATTATAGCGTTTCCACCACATACAACACTCCCTCTAAATACACTAAAATTATCTAAAAAATCATACTTCGCCTCATTTAAATTGATTGATTTGGATATTTTAGTTATCTCTTTTGATTCTCCGTTAAGTACAGATTGATCTACTTTAATTTCCCCATTAATTATTATTCCATCTGCTGGTATTTTATCTCCTGTTTGCAATAAAACAATATCTCCTACGACAATATTATCAATTGAAATAAGAGTTATATCTCCATTACGATATACTTTACAGTTTATTTTTGATGCTTCTTCTTGTAATTTATGAAATGCATTTTCATTTTTATATTCTGAAAATGTAGATACCAATGTAGCAAGTACAATTGCAAAACCTATTCCAAATGGTTCATACCATTTAATTTCAGAATGTATTATCCCTATTGCTCCTAAAATAAATATAGTTATATTTATTAAAAGTGCAATATTTAGTAAACGAATCATTGGATCTTTGAAATTATCTATAAATTTTTCAAGAAAAGTCTCCGTTTCTATTTCGCTTAATCTATTATCACCATATTTAGATTTGGATTCCTCCACTTCCTTATTGCTTAATCCATTCATTTTCATATTAAATTTCACCTTTCCACTATTATTTAAATTATAATATAGATATTATATTATGTAAAAGAAATTTATTTGTACTATTTTATTATTTCAACTAATTGTACTTCATAACCATCAGGATCGTTTATATATAGAAATTTAATATTAGGATTTGGCGAAAACGGCCCTTTTATCACATCTAT
>JGI24711J26586_10001886_pt1 | contig 15514 bp, 13 predicted proteins | sample BioPla3DNA1_FD_26586 | JGI IMG/M metagenome (IMG submission 26586)
CCTTTTGGTAGAGCAATTGTCCTTTTGGTAGAGCAATTGTCTTTTTGATAGATAGCAATTAAAAAACTAGTCGTAAAAAATCATCAAAACAAGTTGAATAAAGGCTCGAAATCTGCAAGCAATTTAAAATAAGTAGTTAAACGCACTGTTTTGTAAAAATAAAAGGTTTTGAAATTATATCAAAACCTTAGTGATAGCATGTGCTTACACTCACATTTTGATACAATCCGTACACCTCGTAAAAACTCCGTACACCTAACAGACTTTCCGTACAGTTAGCAAAAATTCCGTACACCTCAAAAAATTTCCGTACACCTATTCTAACCACTTGTTTTTGTGTAAAAGAGTGAATTTTGTATAATTGGGTAAAAATAAAAAAAAGGTACGAACCATCATAGCCCGTACCTCTGTCTAATAATATACTAACCTTCTAATTAAACTGGATCTGGGAATGTTGCAAAATCTTTAACTTCTAGAATGGTGTAGGTTTTTTCTTTGATGGTTAGGTTGTCGATTATATCTTGATAATTTCCACTTTCTTGAATAATGAGATTGGAATAAACCCTAACTTCTACTGTTTTTTGGTTATTAAAATCAATAAATTTTACATCAACACTCCTTCTATTAAACTCTCGTACATTAACAACACTTGCAACATCTATCCACCCTCTTACATCATCAGCTATAACAATGTCCTCTGTCGCCAAAACATCTTGAAATGCTTGGTCTTTGACGATTGTGTCTAAAAATGTGTTATATGAATCTTCTGTTACCTTATTTAGGAAATCCGTTCTCATCTTAAAACTTACAATATTGCTCTCATTAAAGTTTTTTAAGCTGTTATTGTATAAATCGGAGTAAGTATCATAATCAAATACATTTTCTGTAAATGTCATTGCACCAAACCTAAAATCTCCTTTCAAATCCCCTGTAAAGTACACTAAATTGTTTAACTTGTCTATAATTTTAAAATCGACATTTGCCAATTCGAAATCAGGACGATTGGTTTCAAAATAATTTTCTATAATGTCAACCAACTTATCCTCACACATCTGCTTATACTCCACCTCTGTATATGCTACAACAGGTTCTTCTTCTAATGGCTCCTCTGGTGTAGTTGTCTGTTCTTCTTCTGTTGGCTCTTCATTCGTAGTATCGTCAGGATTGTCTATTGGATTATCCGTTGTATTCTCATCTGGTGTTTCTATAACCTTTTCCCTCTTTGGTCGTATGTTGTTATCAGCAGGTGTTTCTTCCTCGCCACAAGCACTTAAAAACATCACTGCGCCCATACATAGACAAAGTGTAATTACCATTAATGTTATGAATATTTTTCTGTTTTTAACCATAATATCCCCCACAAAGTAGTATTATTAAAATCAGGCTATTAACTGGTTATATTCTACCCCCCCCACCCCGACCAAAGTCAATACTAGGTTATCCACACTGGTTTTTATAGCTTGAGACATATTGAAATCACAACTCCTACACACTATAATACTATTAATTGAATTTCAAAATATTGGAGGTGTTTATGTATAATCCTAGTTTAGAAAATTCTTTAGATAATTTATTAAAAGAATGGAAATTAAAATATCCAGATAGCGTTTTTATTTCAGATGGAATTGTTAATAAAGAAAAATGGAAAACACAAAAAGTTAGACCTTTATTTTTACTAAAAGAAGCTTATGGTGGGGATAGCGATTGGGATTTAATTGACGACTACCTTTCTAATTTTATTAATGATAGCGATAATACCCCCATTAAGAGTAGAACTTGGAGGAGAGTAGTCCAATGGACGCATGGGATATTTAATACAAACAAAACCACATTAGCACAACTGCCTTCATCTTTCTCGGAAAATTCTGCTGAATGGTTAAATTCAATTGCAGTTGTAAATGTAAAAAAAGTTAATGGAAAACGATATTCTATAATGACAAATATTAATAAGTATGCAGAATCGGATAGAGCTTTTCTAAAGAGACAAATAGAACTTATTGACCCCACTGTAATTATTTGTGGATATACCATTAAGTCTCTCAATATTATTTTGTATAACACAAAGAAAAAGGGTGTAAAAAATTATAAAAAACCGCATAAAGACTGGCATTATTCTACAAAAATAAATGATAAAAATGTTATTGTTCTTGACTTTTATCACCCTGCAAACTGGCTCGCTGGTGGAGATTTATGGAATTATTCTAAAATTACCGAAATATATCAAAAAGCTTTACAAAGCATCAATAGCTAACATCATCCAGCTAGACAATACATTTTGCTATGGGGCGATTAAACTCAACCACTTACGCTTATTTCCGCCCCATTCCTAAATAAAAAACTAACCGAACCATCTCTGTTCACTGTTGCCCTTTCGACTAAATAACACCAAACAATCTCATCGAACTCTTGCAAAGGTTGTTCTTCTTTTTTCAATTCTTTTACAAAGGCTTGCAAGCACAGTGCTTTAGATTTTCTGTCTTTGATTGTTTGTTTCTTTTTGTTTATTTTTTCAGTGACGGCAATATGCTCGGCATTATACTCGTTATATCTTCTCTCAAACTCATCAGGGTTCATAGCTTGAATTGCATTTTTAGAGATTAGGTTTTCAGCAAGTAGGATAACATCTTCATCTTTTGCCTTCAGTATTCCTATGTCTTTTTCTAGTTCTGTTGTATCGCATAGGATTTTAACCATCTCATCTGTATCTTCAATTATTTGTTTCTTATCACCTATGAACTTTGCGTAGGCTTTTAGAAAGAGACCTTTTAATTCATCTTCAGTAAAAGTAGGCGTTTTGCATTTTGGTTGGTTTTTATCAAACTTAGCATTGCATTGATATACTTCCCTTCTGTACTCACTTGTAGAATGCCAAACCTTTAGTCCGTATAATTTCCCACAATCACCACAGAATAGCCTTCCTGAAAATGTACTACTGCAACTGTAACTTGAACCGAGTTCTTTTCTTCTTTTCAGTTCATCTTGCACGATTTCCCATTCTTCTCTATCTATTATCGGCTCATGGTGTTTCGTTACATAGAAACTCTCAACTTCGCCTTTGTTTTTTATTATCTTTTTGGTTAGATAGTCTGAAACATATGTTTTTCTAATGTGTGCGTCGCCTTTGTATTTTTCGTTTGTGAGTATACCTGTGACTGTTGACACACTCCATTTGTCTTTGCCTGTTGGAGTTTTTATACCCTCGCTTTCAAGTAGCTTACAAATCGCAGTTGGAGTCTTCCCTCTCAAGAATTCTTTGTATATTTTTCTAACCACCTCAGCCTGTTCCTTATTAACAATAAATCCNATTTTGGGATCAGTTGGATGCTTGTCATAACCTAGAAAATGCGAGTAGGCAGCGCTTATAATCCCTTGTCTATATCTCTTATCTTTTCCCCATTTGACATTGCTTGAAATTTGCCTACTTTCTTCCTGTGCTATTGAAGCATTGATGGTTAGGTTTAGTTCACCGTTTGGATCGAAGTTAGTGATGTTGTTTTCTTCAAATATTACCTCAACACCAGCTTCTCTTAGTTGTCTTGCAAGCCCTACGGTATCTAAAGTGTTTCTAGCAAATCGTTGAACCGACTTTAAAACTATTAGGTCAATCTTGCCGTCAAGTGCGTCTTCTATCATCTTGTTAAACTGAACTCGATGTTTTCTTGATGTGCCAGTTATCCCTTTATCAGCATACATTCCTACAAAGTTCCAATCTGGTCTAGAAGAGCAATATGCAGTGTAATGGTCTATTTGAGCATTGTATGAGTTTGTCTGCTCTTCTTCTTTTGTTGATACTCTTGCATATGCAGCTACATTTTTCTTTCGAGCCTTATTCTTTGGCTCATGAGTTAGTGGATGAATTGTTTGTGGAATTACTGTAATCGTTCTCATATCCATTACCTCCTTTTTTTAAACTTCGTTGCCTTGCTTTTTCACGCATTTCAGGTGTCCATGAATCTCGCCTTGAATAATCTTTCCAGACTATCGTTTCTACGCTATCTTTCAAATGCACCTCTAAAACATTATTATCTTTTACTACTATCTGCCTTACCTTCTGTCGCATCTTGGTTTCACTGAATGTCTTTAGCTTTAGTAGTTTAGTAATCTCAGCTATTAGTATATCTTCTGGTACTGCTTTTGATGGGCAGTAGTCTTTTCCTAAATCGTTATATGTCAGGCACTCGTATTTGCCTTTATCTCGTACTTTCTTAAACTTGTAACTTTGACCACACTTATCACATACAAGCAGTCCTGCAAATGGATGAATTGATAGACGAGTTACTTGTTTTGCNCGCCCACCNCTANATCTTTCTTTTTGTACCNTTTTNACATTCATAAAAACTTCCTTACTAACGATTGGCTCGTGGTTATTCTCAACTAGATATCTATCCTTTTCGCCGTAGTTAATTTTCTTTAGTTTTGAAAGATAATCAAGTACATATGTCTTTTGTAGCACTAAATCGCCTGTGTAATTGTAGTTGTTAAGAATGGTCCTAATAGTATTCTTTTTCCATATTTGCCCTGACTTTGATGGGACTCCTTCATCATTTAGAATTTTTGCTATTTTACAGTAACCGTTCCCTTCCAAATATAGTGCAAATATCCTTCTTACAATTTCCGCCTCTTCAGGAACGACTAGGTAACATTTATCTACTATCCTGTATCCTAAACAATCTTTACCACCGTATGGGATACCTTGCTCAAAGTGCCGTTTTACACGCCAAAGCACATTCAAACTACAGTTCCTAGCTTGCTCCTGAGCTGACGCTGCAAACAGTGTGATTAGCATTTCGCCATCTGCTGACAATATGCTTATCCCTTCCGACTCAAAGTAGATATCTACATTGATTTCTTTCATCGCTCTTACCCATTGGAGAGTAATTTCTGTGTTTCTTGCAAATCTAGTTATGGACTTTACAAGTATTAAATCAATCTTGCCGTCTTGTGCATCTTGAAACATCTCTTCAAAGTCGCCCCTAGTTCCTCTTGTGCCAGTCTTACCAAAATCCGAGTAAACCCCTACATACTTCCATTTAGGATTAGACTGAATGTATTTTGAGTAGTAACTTACCTGATTGAAAAGACTATGCATCATGCTCTCTTTATCAACTGACACCCTTGCGTAGGCACAAACATTTAGTCTTCTAGGCATTTGCTTTTTTGCTTCTAATGTTTGTATGCATCTCATCCTGCTTGTACCTCACTAGTTTCTAACATATATATGTCTCTAAAGTTAGATATTATCAAGTCATTAACTCTATATAGGCTTAGTGCACTCAACGAGTACTTTTCTGCCATTTTATTTTCAATTTTTATAAATTCTTTTTCTGTAATTAAACCTTGCTTCATCATGCTTCTAGCTTGAGCCATAGCATTTAAATATTTGATTTCATTGTCTTTCATGACTCACACCTCCGTATCTTCCTTTCAGGTAACAATCCCAAGAGCAGTACTTTTTCTTTAGACTCTTGTATGTCTTGAACTTTTTATGGCAATACGCACATTCCGTTTCGTAGCTCATATTCACATTGTTGTTTCCAAACTTTTTGTTGTATGAGTGTCTACATTTATCCGAGCAGTACTTTTTCCTTCTATGCCCTTCGATATGAACTAGTTTCTTTCCACACTCAAGGCAGCAGTTTGGTGGACTGTCCAGCGTCTTTAAAAATGTACTTATGGTACTCCTTGAAATGCCGAGCTCACTAGAAATTACGCCATAGCTACACCCTGCATCTCGCATCTTCTTAATTTGCATCTTTTCTTGTTCGGTCATTTTTCTGTACCTCCTGAAATGAAAAAGCCTACCAGACATTGAATCCAGTAGGCTCCTATTAACCTTTTTAATTTATTTACTTTCTACTTATCTTTACTCTTGTTAATTTGTTTAAATATTTGATTAGTGCCTGTAGCAGATAAGCCACTTGCACCGCCTACAACCATTGCGATTACAACATTTTTTGCTGGTATGATATTTGGAATGAAGTAGTAACAAATTACACCAGCAACTATGCCAAGTGCTAAACCGATTAATGGATAGAAATGACTTAGCTTTTCGTTGTATTTTGCAGCTTTTTTAATTACCTCAATTAGTAAATAAACCGCAGTTGCGATTGCAGGAATTGATATTAGATTTAAATATTCCATCTTGCACCTCCCTATTTATGTGCTTGTTTATTTAGGTATTCTTCTATGTCTTGAATTGCAGTTGTAACTGGACCATCACAACCTTGTTCTTCTAATCCTTTAAGACATGCGAGAACTCCTTTAGTTAAAATTTTCTGTTCTTCCTTTATTTCCTTTATATCTGCATCGTGTTTACTGGTGCTTAAATAAAATCTATACACACCTAAAACGACTCCGAGAATTACCCCAAGAGCCGTTATAACTGATGCAGTAGTAACAATATATTCTGTCATAGCTATTCCTCCTTTGGTTTTTTAATCTGCTCTAAAATTGATAGTAGATCTATCTTTATTTCACCCTCAAGTTCTATATACTTTGCCATTTTTTCACCTCCTACTGTAACGATACATTCAATGCACCAGCTCTAAATATTGGAATGTAGCCAGATGGTACTGATATCGATGTTGTAAGTGCACCCCACATAATTGGCACGGTTGATGTCTTACTTGTGAAAATACCAAAGTGTGTTATCGTCCCCCAAGCTGATGTTGCCTCAGGGAAGAATATGATGTTTTCTGTGTTTGATATCGTTCCTGCAGTTGCTGGTGACATTAGCATTGTGCTTGACTGGTTATAGTTTCCAATCATTACCTTTGAATATCCAGTTGTTGCATCTGGTTCTGTAAAGTTGTTGCCACTTGCATCTGGTAGCGTTGTTGATAAGCCGATGTAGCAAGTTGAAGCTAACATGGCATATTGTGCTCTTCCAAAGAATGCGTTTAAAATTGCGTTTGCTGTTTGTTGTGTAATCATTTTTCTATCCTCCTAAAATTCGTATTTTATTAATCTTGAAGCTACCGTATCTGTTGAGTTTCCAAACTGGTAGTCAAAGATAAAAGTTAATAAAGTTGCATCGTTGCTATAGCTTGAATACAACTTGGTTCTTGCAAGCATATCGTTGCTTCCATTTGGTCCGTACATGGCAGTTCCAAAGTATGTAGTAGTTGAGCTTGATATACCAATTTTTGATGGCATACAGATAAACGGATTGTTAGCGTCCCAACCAAGTGCTTGAATGACTCTCCAGCCATAACCAGTTGTAAGGTTTTTATAGTATGAAAGCTGAGTCTTATCTACTTTTCCATTTTTATAGGTTTCAACATCTCTCGAGGTATAGTAAGCACCTGTAACATCTGGTAGCCACATCGCATCGTTTCCTAAAAAGTCCTCAATGCCTCGATACTTCATTCTATTATTTGCTGTGTCATATCCAGTAGTTGCCATAATTCCATCAGTGCCACCAGTTGTTTGGTTAGCTCCTACATAGCCGTTCATTATGTTTCTCGACCTTTTATTTGCAAACTCTATTAGCCAGAGAAACGATAAAATTGTATGCTCATAGGCTCCATAGGGTTTGTATCCAGTGCCATTTGCTTTTGCATAGTCTGTCCATTGAATTGGTGTATAGGTTTGGTTAGTTAATTTTCCAGTCATTGAAACCATTTTATTGCTCTCTTGAAATGATATGTACTTACCCACCAAAAACGCATCTGACTTATACCAATTCCCAGCACCCTTTTTCCCTCTTGCAACTGCGATGTCGGTGATGTTGTCGTTTTCATCTGTACCTATTCTCCACCACATCTCTGGGATTGAAATAAATACACTATCGTCTATGGTAACTTCAACCATTTCGTTATATGGGAACTCGTCGTCAAAGTCGCTTGTAACAATACCTGTAGCAGTATCAATATTAAAGGTCTTACCCACCGCTTTATCTGTTCTTGTAAGTTCAACAGCTTGGTCGTACATGCCACTAACTCCCAAAACTCTACTAGTTATAATTTCATTACTTTCAAAATCTCCATAACCAGTGTGAACTACCACTTTAAAATGATTTGTACTATCTTCAGTTACCGTGGTATTTGTAAAGTCAATGAGCACATCGTCGGTTAAGGTTTCATCGTGGCTGATGGTTTTTTCTAGCACTTCATCGATATATAGATCGAGGCTTGAAATACCAAGTAGCACATTAGCTACAAGTATTCCATCGTCTTGATATTCGATATATGGTTTGTTGGTATAGGTTTTCAACACTTCATTACTATTTCTAAAACCCTCACCCATTGCCACCACTTTTATCTGGTGTAAGCCGTAGGTTTCTATGTATTGTTTTAAATCTAGTTGTATCGACATTTTAAATTCCCTCCTTTTCTGTATAGATTAAATTATCGTCTGCATAGACTTTATGGGTAACATTTGCTGATATTCGGTTTTTATAGTACGGGTTTCTTAGCTTCAGCACATAGTCTGGTGTTATTGCAATTTCATCGTCTGCCATCTTTGGTGCTACATCAGTTAGTGCAAGGTTGAAAATAAACATATCCCAGCCTGCATAGTTACCACCATCTTTTTTATACTTCACCTCATAAAAACACTCACCAGTTGGCACATCAAGTATCAGCTCTTGTGGTGTTTGCATGTTTTTCCCATAGCCTGAAAGTAGAATATTTGCTGCTGGTTCATTGAAGCTATTTAACATCAAGTGCGTATTTATTTTCCCAACCATACCAAAGTCGTAATAGTGCTCAGAAAACTGCATCCATAACATCTTTACAGTTGTAGGCTCACCTTCGTTTGTAAACTTTATTCTACAAAGTGAAAAGCTACTATTTACCCCAGCATTACTTGGTTTGTAGTAGCCATCTTTTTCATCATATAGAAATGTATGTACCGCACCTTCCACTGGTAAAACTGCAACACTTAAAAGCTCCTCTGCTTTCACCTCTTCATGTATAATTTCATCGCCGTGGTAGATTAAAAGCCTTTGTGCATATCTTGGTAGTTTGGTTGTAAGTAAATGTGTATAGTCATTAATCTTTAACTCTGGACTTTTAATCTGCGGTTCTGTGTCTGCATTAACTTCAATCCTTACATTCCCATTCATTGATTTAAATGTGATCCGACCGTTGTACATTGAATACTCATACTGATCGGTTAGTAAATACTCATCACTACCATTTGCCTTTTTGTATACCTTAATATTCTCTGGTAGCCAGTAGCCAAACTCACTTTTTACAAGGAAGGTATATCTTAATCCATCAGTTATTTTTGTAGTTGTGTCGAGTGTAGTTATATGCTCATCAAACACTTTCTCAATTGAGTAAATGGCAAATAGTATTGAATTACTTTTATTAGATTCATTCATTAATGGGTTAACACAACTAGCTTCTATCACATGGTTTTTCTCAACTTCAAACTTTGCAATTAGATCTATCTGATATCCAGTTTGATAAAACGCAAGCTCACCATTTGAGTAGATGTTAAAGCCTTTATTGAAGTTTCCATTACTGCTTGGATTTGTAATTGTTACAGTATTACCATTTCTTGTCATTGCTGGCGTATTTAGTGTTGGCACTTCCTTTGCACCCTCAAATATTCCCTCAATTCCAGCAATTACTACACCTTCCGCAATGTTTTCTGCAACGAAAGTATCTGGCTTTAAAATAACGACTTTGCCATACAGCTCGTCTAGTGAAGCTACCACCTCTTGATTGCCAGCTGTGAAGTCTAAGATTATGGTTTTTTCTGCAAGATTTCCAAGTGAGAACACCTTTTTATTGCCATCTTCACCATCAAAAGAAACCGTCTCAATATCGCTATATACAACATCTACTCCACTTTTGTTTTTAAGTTTTATATTCGTCTTTCTCATTTTTCCACCTATTGAATATCTAAGTTCCCCGCTACTTGCTCTGCACCATACACCTGATAAATCTCAAGCAGGTTTTCTATTTGTACTGGGTTATACCACGAAGCCTCGTCAAAGGTAATGTCTGCAAATGAAAAAGCATCGTGAGAGATATTTCCTACAACTATAGAGGTTAAACTCACAATGCTAATATTTGTATTTGGTATAACTACTTCAAACGCTTTTACATCTACCTGCATACTTTCAGCTGTATTTAAAACCTCAAGCGATACATCACCACTATCATAAATCACCTCGTTTATCTCAAGTGAAGTAGCTTCTAAACTAGTTATATCGCTGTCAAAATATAGCTCAAAAGCGGTATTGGTTTTCAAGTAATCATCGCCATAGTTTATTGCATCAAGGTTTGAATCACCACCCATTAGAAAAGTCGATATAACTTCCAGTGTGCTTCCAGAGATGCAAAGGTCTAAGCGAATGTTGTCTCTAAACTTTGATGCAACCACCGATTCTTGAAGTAACCTTTGAAACCTTTTAGCCTCTGATGATATATTTGCCTTATGCTCTTTTGTATAGCTAAGTAATCTAATTAAGGTTTTCTCAATTTCACCGCTTTCGCTTAAAATACAATTAACTGTTGACGCTGTTTTTCTTGCTTTTCCCTTTTTCATCAGGCTTAGAATATCAGCCATCATATCTACATCACTACCAGTATTTGTGGCAACTCCCTTTACCATCTCGTTTTCAATATTACATACACAATCTATGTACTCTGATAGCATTGGGTTTGCAACACAGCGAATTAAATCTGGAATTGACATTATAGCTTCACAGGTTATTTGTGATGAGGCTTTTCTCGCCACCCTAGTTATCGCATTTGCATTGTTTCTTAAGATATGTGCAGTGATTGAAACAAAAGTCGATCCTTTATAGTTATCAATACTTGCTGTAAATGTCATTTCAGGTTTTAATCTAATCTTTAGTAGCCTCTTTCCTTTTACACTAACCAAAGCCTCTGCAATCATTTGAGAAAGGTATTCAGTTTCTAAATCAAGTGGCTCAACATTACCCAGTGTTGCATCTGTTAAAGCGTTTAATATACTATTTGCAACAAGCCTACCAATATCTGCAAAGTCCATGTTAGAGGTTTCTGTTAATACACTTGGCACCTCAGCTCTTAGTTTTACACTGTTGTAGTTTATTATTAACTTTGCATTTGTTACTGCTAAATGATAGATGGTTGAGTAGAGATTACTGTATAACCTTTCAAGCTCCATCACCGCGTCATAGAAGCTATAGTTTTTCAAATTAACCCTTATTGTACCTCCAGCATGTTTTAATTTAATGTCAGCTTGTGGCTTAAACTCAACACTCTCATTTATGCTAAACTCCGCTGCTTCGTGGTTAGATACCGTTACATCACTTTTTAAAGTTTCTACTAAAAAGGTGTCAAATGCACTAAGTTCTGGCACTGAAAGAATAGTGTTTGAGCTAGCTTCTAAATTTGTATTGCTTGCTTTATTCAGTGTATTTGCTTCGTCTTTTAAGATGTCGATTAAGAGATTAACTTTTCTTGTAAGCTCAATTAGTGCAGAGCCATATACGGTGTCTGGTGTAAGGGTTTCTGTAAAGCCACGGTAATTATCTCTTCCAACAAAGCCTTCATAGTTTGTGTCATACTGCCAAATAAATGTTGAGTTTATTACCACTTTCACATTGTGGCTTATTGCATTAAATCTTCTAGCAGTAAAGTTTACAGGACTTGAGGTTAGCTCAAACTTTGTATCTTCATAAGAGCCAAACTCATCACTCCATGTAAGACCTACTTCAACAAGTGCGTTTTTCAAACAATCTACTATGTCATTCCATACAGTCTTTTTAAATAGCGATGTGTTTTCCCTATATATGAGTGCATGGTGGGCTTGTTGTCTGTCAGCGTTTTTATTCCAGTCAAAGTTTGGATAGTCTTTTCTTAGCTTTAGCTCTTTCATATCTATCACCCAAATTTTGCAATGGCAGCACCTGTGTAGATGTTTTTCATATCAGTATCTTTTACAACATATGCAGTGTTATCGCTAAACTTGAAAAATATGCCGTTGTATCCTGTCATTGGTGTGAATGTGCCTTGATCGTCTGCTGGCACTGAATTGCCTATCCAAAGACCGTCGGTGAATTTCTTAACCAGCCCAAAGTCTTTAGTTGCACCAAATCCAGATCCTAGTTGTAAAAATGGGAAGTCCTCATCTTCCGTGGTGTAGCCAAGTTTTAGCTTTAAATCACCATCACTGTTATACACCTCAAAACCGTTTGCAGTCATTTGTGAAAAGCCTTCATCTCCTCCTGGCATTCCTGCATAGTATTTCCCACCGTAGATTGTTGCTTCACCAGACATGTAGGCATTTCCATTTGCGTCAACAATAAATCTGTCGTTGATGTTTATACTTCCACTTTGTACCTCAATTGAACCTTTAAACTTGTAGCTACCACTTTCAGGATCGAAATATAGCTTATCTTCTAAAACCCCTTCATCATCTAGTGCCTGCATTCTAAACTCGTCAGCGTTCATTATGACTTTTGCACTCTCATCACTTCTTTCAATTGTTAAGCCACTAAGCTCTGATACTTTAACACCGTAGTATGATGTGTTTTTAGTTACCGTTTGTTTTGCAGCTTCTACAAGATCAGCTTCTAGTGATGTTTCACTTTCTCCAACTTCAAGCTCGAGATTTTTTGATGTAAACGGTTTTCCCCTAATGCCAATGAGCCTTACATTTTCATCAATACCAAGTTTTGTAAATTTCAGATGTAACTCATCCCCTACTATGATGTCTTGTCGTTTTCTAATGGTGATTTGATACACTGGTTTTTCCTTTCCCGTATTTACAGTTTTTGAAATTGACACCACGTTATCGCAAATTAAATCAACTGGCTCAGTTCTACCTTTATGCGTTAGTAGAGAAACCGAGTAAAAGTCAAAACTAACATCCATATTCAATGTGTCTGCAAGTTTCAACACAAGGCTTCTAACTGTTGCATCTTGATTTAACTCAAATGTGGATATCTCTTGTGAGTCAACTATACCGATTTGAAAGTTTGTGCCTTCGAGAATTTTAGTTAGTATTTCTCTTGGTGTGCCAGTTTCAACAAATGTGGTTTTAGTATATTCGTTTAATCTATATGACACATGCTCACAGCTGATTTTTACCTGATAAAGTCCTCTTGTAAGTGATTTTGCAATGGATACAATGTCGTAATAGTCGCTAGCATATTCAACAACTAAATCTGCTTGGTTTAACTTTGAAAGTAGCTCGTCAGTTAGTAAGGTTTCAAAATCTAAAGTCTTAACACCGCTTAAAGTAATGTAGGTTTCACAAGATAAGACTTTTTCTACAACAGTTTGTAAAGCACCATTTTTTGAATAAATTGAAAATGCCATGTTACACCCCCATTGCTCGCATGTATGCTAAATTCCTCGTGCTTTGAACTCTACCAGTTGCAGTTGCGATTAAAGCTTCGTCAAGATATACTGGAACACTAACCTCTATCCTTTGAGTAGACTCTTGCATTTTGTACATATCTCCAGGACCAACTTTTAAGCTGTCTTTTAAATATAAATACACATTGCTGATACTATCTAATATAGACTTCTCGCTTTGACCATCAATATTTGTATGCACTTTAAAGTTTGCCTCTTGGTTTAGATTATTGAATGTATCATTTAGCTTTTCAGTTACATCGTCTGCAGATTTTATTGCTTCACCCGCACCCTCGTCTATTCCCTTTGCCATTCCTTGCATTAACATATCACCAATCCATGCCATTTTTCTTGAAGGTGATTGAATACCAAACAGTCCTTTTATTCCAGACCATAAGCTGTTAGCCCATGAAGATACTTTGTCTTTTATCCAACCAGCAAGACTTTGAATACCACTCCACAATCCTCTTACTAGATTTTTCCCAATTTCACTCATCTGGTTATAGCCACCACTAAACGCTTTTACAATTGAGCTTAAGATTTGTGGCACCGCTTTTACTACCTCTTGAATAATTGTTGGTAGGTTTTTTACTATTGCTGTAAACAGTGAAATTCCAGCTGATACCATTTTGCCGATGTTTTTTAATAATGCATTTACAATACCTGTAATGATTTGTGGAATTTGAATAACTATTGTTTGTATGATTACTGGCAGGTTTTCAATTAAAGAAACAAATAACTGTATTCCAGCTTCTATGATTTGTGGAATTGCCTCAAAAATTGCTCCAATAATGCCGTCAATAATCTCAGGAATTGCTTTTATAATAGCTGCAATAATGGTGGGTAGTGCTTGAATTAAACTAGTAAATAACTCAATTCCCGCACCTACAAGCTCTGGTATCGAGTTTAGTAAAAACCGTATAACTGCAGTAATAAGCTCTGGTAATGCTTCAATAAGGACTGGTATTGCCTCGATTATCCCTTCAGCAAGTCCATGAATTAACTCAAATGCAGCTCCAAGTATTAATGGCAAATTTGAAACCAGTGTTTTTACAAGTTCTATAACCACTGATACCACTGCTGGTGTTAGTTTTGGTAAGGCTCCTGCTATTCCTTCAGCTAAAGTTACTATTAATACAATTGCAGCTTCGAGAATTTTTGGAAGGTTTGAAAGTATGCCATCAGCTAATGTCTTTACAAGTTTAATCGCACCTTTTGCAAGTCTTGGCATCGCCTGTAACATTCCCTCAAGTAAAGAAAATACAATCTCTGATGCAGTGTCAATTAGCACATCAAGACTATCAATTAAAGCAGTTGCAAATGATTCTACAATTGCTGATGCCATCTTCATAATTTGAGGGACATACTTCAATACCAGCTTTAGAAACTTTGGTAGCACCTTTCCTACAACCTCTGACATTTTAGAAATATCACCTTTGCAATCTTTTATACCTTTTGTAAACTCACCAAGCATTGATACTCCATCAGTTGCAAGCTCAGTTAATACAGGTAATAGGATTGTGCCCATTGCGTGCTTTAATGCAGTGGTGCCGTTATTTAAATATTGCAGCTGGTCGTCTAATTCACAATATGCACCAAGTAGCTCATCAGATAAAACATAACCCGCTTCATGTGCCTCTTTTCCTAGCTCTTTCATTCTTTCAGCACCTGTTGTGATTAGTGGATTTAACTGCTGGGCAGATCTACCAAGTATTGTCATTGCAAGTGCATCACGTTCGGTTTCATTTGTCATTTTCCCAAGTGAGTCAATGAGCTCCCAGTAAACCGTGTCTGAATCTCTAAGAGTCCCATCTGCGTTCATGATTGAAACACCAAGCTGGTCGTAGGCGTCGATTACATTTTTCGATCCGTCTTTTGCAGCCTTCATCGATTTAATCTGTCTTGCCATTGAACCAGTTATAGTTTCAAGCGATACATCAACAAGCTCTGCAGCGTATCTATACTCTTGAACTCTCTCACTTGAAATTCCAGATACCACACCCTCAGTAAATACAGTATCTGCAAATGCTGCACCTTCTCTTGTCATGTTAACCAGTGCTTTTCCAGTTGCCATAGTAGCTGCACCGACCGCTGCAAATGCTGTTGCCATGGTTGCTCCTACAGCTTTACAAACACCACCAAGCGACTTTAGTTTTGATGATGATTTCTCTGCTTGTTTTCCACTATCTTCAATCTCATCACCCATC
>JGI24711J26586_10001887_pt1 | contig 15503 bp, 16 predicted proteins | sample BioPla3DNA1_FD_26586 | JGI IMG/M metagenome (IMG submission 26586)
AAACACTTATTCAATCAATAAGTTGTTTATAGCAGATAGGTTAAGTGAAAATATTGGAAATAAAAATATAAAAATAAAATATTCTAAAATAATAATTTCTATTGTATTAATTTGTGGATCTTTTTTTCTTTTAACTATTCCTAACAATAATCCAATGGTAATATTTTTTGCCATACCCATGATTATCTTATCAATTATTCTTTTGTTTAATACTATTATTCCATATTTATTTATTTTGTTAAACAGTTGGAAGAAATGGAAATATAAACGTGATAATCTGTTTATCCTTCGTTTGTTTACTTTTAGACTCGATAGAATTAAAAAGGTAATAGCAATTGTGACCTCATTACTTGTGGCATCAATTACTTGTTTAGGAATAAGCGGCGCTTTTTTTAGGGCATATCAAGCTACAGTTAACGAGGACATTTTTGATTTATTTATCATAAACTATAGGGTAGATGAGGAAGAATCATTAGAAAATAAGTTATTATTAGAGAGATATTTTCCTAATGCAAAGATCGTTCACTATATGATTTATTCCGGCAACAATAAAGATTTTAAGATAGTTAGAGATCATTCCCTCAATGAATATCTAAATAAAAATGGATTTCCGATTGATGCTTCAGAGTTATCTTATGCAGAATTTCAAGATGATAAGTATATGAGCATATCTGATTATAATATGTTAAGACAAAATATAGGTTTAAAGCCTATAGAATTAAACAACAAAGAAATAGCTATCCATTGTTTACCATACTTAGAAAATTCGTTTAGGGAAAATGTTAGTTTAAGAAAAAATTATAATATAAAGCACATTAATATTGAAAGTTTTTCTCAGTATAAAAACTATGCAAATGGGCAAGATTTTATTGTAATAGTTAGTGAAGAACAAATTGCAAATTTAAAAGAGGAGTACTCTATCATAGGAATAGAGTTGGGTGACAAGGCAAACCGCATAAATATAGATAGATTATTGACAGAACTGGGATTAAGCAAAATAAACTATGGTATGACCTTTTCTTTAGAAAATGGACCTACATTATTAAACCGAGATGGAGATTCATTTCTTGGAGGTAAGATTGTTAAAATATCCCAGAACAATAGTTTTCTCATGATTACTTCTTTATCTTATATTTCAATAGTTTTAGCAATTATGGCGTTAGAAATACTATTTTTTGAATTTATAAATCAAATGTCTATATATAGAGAAAATTATAAGAAAATCANTTTNTTGGGATATGANAGGGTAAGGATGAAAAAAATAATAAGGAAGCATACCGGATTGTACTTTTTAGTTATAGGAATTCCTACATGTGTCTTTTCATATCTTTCTATTTATACTTTTTCAAAAGCATGTTGGATAAAAACTTATGAAATACCATTAACTAATATCAACATAGAAAGTAATATTATGTCATTGATTATAATATTAACATTCATCTTAATACAAACCATGTTATGGGCATATACCTATATATCTCTAAAAAAACGGCTGATATGGGATATAGAGTAATGAAGAAATTATAAAAGAGATAAGAGGAAGCATGGAGTATTAAAAGTATTCACAAAATGTTCGTATCATCGAAAAGTTTTAGTACCAGAATTTCTTTAGTGAATGCAAGCTAAGCTAAAATTATACTAATATTAATGATTAGTAAATGGAGATTAAAGTGAACAGACAAATAGAAAAATTTGAGAGATTAGGAGGAGGATAAAGTTTAATGCTTTTAGAACTTAACAAAATATCATTTTCATATGGGGATACAAAAGTCTTAAAAGAAATAAGTTTTACCGGCGACAGAGGACAAGTAATTGCTTTGATTGGTGAAAACGGTGCCGGCAAATCGACCACAATTAAAAATATTGTGAGATATCTTACACCTGACAGTGGAAACATCCTTTTTGATGGAAAAGACATTTTCAAAATTAATATTGAGAATTATCCTCTATCGTATGTTCCAGATACACCGATTTTTTACGAAGAGTTATCCTTATTGGAACATCTACATTTTATGAAAGCAATTTATCCGCATAATAATGTCATAGTAGATGATATACTCGACCGCATGGAACTTCGTGAACATTTAAACAAAATTCCGTCTGCTCTTTCTAAAGGAACAAGACAGAAGCTGATGATAGCGATGGCTTTGCTACGGGAGTATGAAATAATTGTTCTTGATGAGCCTTTTTCTGGTCTTGATCCGAAACAGATTGCTATGTTAAAAGACACAATATTACAAGAGGCTGAGCAAGGTAAACTTGTTTTGTTATCAAGCCATCTTCTTGACTTGGTGGAAAATTTATGTGATCGATATGTTATTATAAAGAATGGCACTATAATTGCTGATGGAACGAAAGAGGAACTACTGTCTAAGGCTAATATGGATTTTGGCAGTACAATGGAAAGTGTATATTTAAATCTGGTGGGTTTATATGATGAATAGAAATGCTAATATTCTTATCTTTAAAAATAAACTTCGTCTTTTGAAAGGTAGCATTCGGCATGGGTGGCCTGCATTTCTCGGCTTATTGATTTTTGTCGGTGTTTTATTTTATCAAGTTATTTTTGTGTTTTCGAATATGCAAAAAGGAGTACCTTTTAGTCCTTTGCATGTTAATTATGCCTTTTATGCAATTATAGCTATTAGCTTTATAAGGATTTATATTAGCGACATACCGAAATTCAAAGTATATTCCGCCACATTGCTATACACATTTAATACCGCTGTTTTTCAAAAACTTTTAAGAAAAAAGCAAATTATATCACTGCTCATTTCAGTTTTTATTGCGTCTGTTATTGCCTATATTCTACAAGGCTTTGTCGTAGGAAACGAATTTTTCCTGATGTTGTCTGTGCTTGCCATGTATATCGGAAGCAGTACGCTTATGGCTTGGATTTATTATCACGAAAAGCATAAAGTAAAGATTATAATATCAATTCTCTTTGTATGTACAAGTGTCATATTTTATAAAAGGACGCTTATTAGTGTTATTTTTCTTTTAATAATTTTACTCGCATTAGAGATATGGTCATGGCATTTTTTAAAATTGAATATTCCAAAATATTATGAAAGGCTTAAAAAATTAGATGTTGTAGAAGCTGCCCAAAGTCAAAATAATATTGCCAAGATGTATCAACTTGCATCGGAAAACAGACCACAATATGCTTACGGTATTAAATTTCACTATTTCCAACCTTCTAAGCGTCTCGCACTCACTGTCAAAAGTCTTATAGAAATTATTAGGATTCAAAAATCGATACTTATTTTAGTCCTTACAATGTTATTTATAGGGTGGGCTATAATTAAGACAAATATTTTGAGTTTTATTCCTTTTATAAATATTCCGGAAATATCAGGTATGATTGCAACACTCAGCACAACACTTGCTCTTAACGCCTTATATCAACTCCTTACAGATCAAATTAAAGCTATGATAAATAAACGCTTATCAGGACTTTCCTTGCCTTTTTCAAATATACAAATTGTTCTCGCCTATCTGCCGATTGCCTTAGCACTTAATCTGCTGCTATCAATATTACTTGGATTCATTTATGGCAGACTATCTTTAATATCTATTGTTTTTTGGATTATTGCAAGCTTAGCATATTTTATGCAGTCACTCTCGTGCTTGTTGGGAAGTAAGTTGAGCAAAGTGATTGATGTTGCAACAAATTTCATCTTATTGTCAGGTGTGTATTGGTATTTAATCAGTTAAGTATTATTTGGAGAATTGTATTATTTTTTTAATTAGTTATGAGCGATTAAGAGAGAAATCTTAGTCGCTTTTTATTTACAGAAAATTTAAAAAAGGGGGATACAGAAAATGAAAGAATTAGAAAAGACAAGACAAAATATAAGAGCGTTGGAAGATGAACTTGATAAAACGGAAAAGCAGTTAAAACAGCTTGAAAATCAAGAGAAGAAAATTCTCAGGCAAGACAAATTGAGAGAACGGAAAAAGGCAAGTGGAAAACGCGCTTTCGGAAGTCCAGCGGCGCGCTCTGGGAAGCCCACCGCCGCGGAGCGAAAAGGCCAGTCTCCGCGGAGTAAGAAGGCCACCCTCCGCGCACTGAAAAGGCCAAAGACAAATCGAATATAACCTTCTACACTTAAAATACCGCCCTCTATGGCGGAATTTTAAATTGGGAGGTTTGAATCATGTCAAACTATCTGGAAGTATTACGAACCGCATTAAGTGGAGTCAGCGGTCGTAAAACAGCAAAAAGGCACCGCGTTTCTCGGGATACTGTCTCGATCTTGCTCCGGTATGCACACAGTCAAGGCTGGAAGGATAGCAAGGATCTGGAGAATGTAACGGAAGAAGATCTGCAAGCTCTGTTTCCGGGATCTTCCGGAATTCATGGAAGAAGGGATTCGTCTTATGAATTCCCGGATTATGAATATGTGCATCAGGAACTCGGGAAAGCACATGTTACCTTGACCATGCTCTGGGAAGAGTATGTAGAGACTTGCATTCTGGAAAAGAAGCGATATTATCGCGAGACGCAATTTCGTCGCTATTATCATCAATTTGCAAAAAGCAAAAAATGTACCATTCGTTTGGAACATAAACCCGGCCTTGCCGTACAAGTAGACTGGGCCGGCTCCCGTATCGGGTACTACGATGAAGAGATTGGTGAATTTCAAGAAGCTTCGCTCTTTGTGGCCGTTTTACCTTGTAGTAATCTGATCTATGCAGAAGTTTTTCGGGATGAAAAACTAGATTCTTGGATTTCCGGTCATGTCAACTGCTTTCGTTATTTTGGCGGTGTTCCGAAAACGATCATTCCGGACAATCTCAAAACCGGAATCAGTAAAGCCAATTTCTACGAACCTACAATTCAACGCAGTTACCAAGAGATGGCCGATTTTTATGGCACCGTCATTCTACCGGCACGAGTTCGGAAACCTACTGACAAAGGAGCCGTAGAAAATTCAGTAAAAATCGTTTCACAAAAAATTCTCGGAAAATTAAGAAATGAAACATTCCATACCTTCTTTGAGTTATGGGAAGCTGTTGCAAGAGCATTGGAAGCTATCAACTCTGCACCCTTAACAGGGAAAAACATGAGCCGGTGGGATGCTTTTCTCCAAGAGGAAAAAGACTACCTGCTCATGCTTCCCGCAGAAACGTTTGAGCTGTCAGAATGGAAAAAAGCCAAGGTACAACCAAACTGTCACATCGTGTACCAAGGACATTTCTATTCGGTTCCGTTTGAACACCTGGGTGAAACCGTAGATGTCCGAGCCACTCATCGCACTGTAGAAATATTCTACCACCATCAACGGGTTGCTTCCCACCGAAGAATGTGGGGAAAAGAGCAATATTCTACTGTCAAAGAACACATGCCCCCGGGAAAACTCTTCTTTGTTGACTGGGATCGTGACCGTTTTATTCGATGGGGAGGACAGATCGGCACAGCTTGCAAGAAAGTCATCACCAGTATTTTAGATCGGGCTGTTATTGAACAACAAGCCTATCGTTCTTGTTTTGGCCTCTTGTCTTTAAAGGACAAATATACGGAAAAACGACTGGAAGATGCTTGTCGAACCGTATTAGAACGCGATGTCAGGCAGCCAACATACAGTCAGGTAAAACGAATCTTAGAGCGAAATGAAGACTTACCGGAAGCAAAACAAAAGGAACCATCGAACAAAGGACCGAAAGGCTTTCGTAGAGGACCGGACTATTACAAAAAATGAGGTAGAATATGTTAATCCACGAAACAATAGAAAAACTAAAAAGACTGCGATTACCGGGATTTGTTGAGGCTTTAGAAGAACAGCAACAGATCTCGAGTTACCAAGAGCTGAGCTTTGAAGAGCGACTGGGATTATTAGTGGATCGAGAGCTTGATAAAAGAAAAAGCAATCGGATCAAGAGACTGATCCGTCAAGCTAAATTTCAAAACTCCGAGGCCTGTATAGAAAATATAGATTACAAACCGGAACGTCATCTTCGAAAACAACAGATTCTTGAATTAGCCAGCTGTCAATTTATCGATCATGCCAAAAACATCAATATCTTAGGTGCTACAGGGGCAGGAAAAAGTTATCTGGCGCAAGCCTTAGGACAAGCAGCTTGTCGATTGGGATATAGCACAAGGTATGTACAATTACCGGATATGCTGGATGAACTGACCATTGCCAAGGAACGTGGCATGGAGTCGTTCACAAAACTAAAACAATATTACACAAAAGTAAGGTTGCTCATTATTGACGAATGGCTCTTGTTCAAAATTAGCGAAGAGGATTGTCAAACTCTTCTGCAAATTATTGATCGGCGATCTTCGAAAAACTCCACCATCGTGATCTCGCAATTTAGCCCGGATGAATGGATTTCACAAATCCCCATACAGGTAGCAGCTGAGGCCATCACAGATAGACTCACCGCACAAGCTTATGAAATCATTATTCATAGTAGAGAGTCTATGAGAAAACAAGAACAAAAAGAGGAAATATAAGTAACTGGCCTTCATTCTCCGCGCCGGGTGGCCTTCGCTGTCCGCGCGGATGGCTTTTAAACTCCGCGCCTCTGGACTTCCGAGAACGCGGTTTCCAGGCAAGCGACCAAAGATTGTTATAAAAACAGGGATACCGAGAGATAATAGAAATTCAAGGGCTGAACAGTTCGTCCCTCCCTTAAGTGAAGAAAGTCGTAAAACGAAACGGCGAATATAATCAAAAGCTGGAAATGGTAATATTAAAAATGCTTAAATACTTTACATCTTCGCTTTATTTTTGTATAATTAAAGCGGAAATGTAAGAGGGGTGAAACTATGAATACACTAAAAGCATATTTAATGACAAATCCGGTCATCACAAATAGAGATGCTGAAAACATCGGAGTCGGGAGGCATATATTATCAGATTTGGCCAATCAGGGAAAACTTGAGAGAATTAGACCTGGAGTTTATCAAAAGGCAGGAGACATTATAGATGATTTTATTCTGATTTCATCAAACAGTCTAAGGGTTGTTTTTTCACATCAAACAGCCCTATATCTTCACGACTTATCCGACCGCTCGCCCAACATCTTTTATATATCCGTACCTCAAGGATATAACGCAAGTCATATAAAAAAGAGATTTGAAAATCTGCAAGTTCGATATGTCAAAAAGGAATTGCACCCTATCGGAATTATCAAAGTAGAAACACCTTTGGGAAATACCGTTCAAGTTTATAATCCGGAAAGGACAATTTGCGATATAATCCTTGACAGAGAAAAAATGGACAAGCAAATATTCACAGAGGGATTGACAAGGTATTTTAGGGGAAAAGAAAAAGATTTAAGAACACTCATAAAATACAGCAGAAAATTCAATATAGAAGATGAAGTAAGAAAATATATGGAGGTACTTCATGATTAACATAGAGAGCATAAAGGGAAAGATCAGGAATTTAGCTGAAGAAAACAATTTAAGCACACAGGAAATTCTACAAATGTACTTCTTTGAAAGGCTTTTAGAAAGACTCTCAAAGTCCGAGTATAAAACTAATTTTGTAATCAAAGGCGGACTTTTGATATCTTCTCTTATTGGCGTAGAAAACAGAACAACAATGGATATGGATACAACCGTTAAGGGAATGCCTTTAGAGGAAGGGCTTATTAAGATAATATGAAGTGACCCCACTAAGTTGTCTAAACGTGGATTTAGATTCATAATTAATTTGAATACTAAGAATCATTACCATAACGACAATAGGGAGGTCACTATGAAAAGTATAGTTTACGTTGGAATGGATGTCCATAAGAATACGTACAGTTTATGCGCTGTTGATGGAAAAACAGGTGAAATATTAGGAGAAACAAAGATAAGCTCTGAAGTTAAATTAATCAAAAAATTCATATCAAGAATAAAGAGGAAAATAGAATGCGATGATACAGAATTTATAACCGGATATGAAGCTGGGTGCTTAGGATACTCTTTATATCACCAACTAAATGAACAAGGAATAGAATGCGTAATATTAGCGCCAACTACAATGCATCGCTCATCAAAAGATAAAGTTGTAAAAAATGATAGAGTAGATTCAAAAACAATTGCAATAAATTTATCGAATGGCACTTATAAAGCGGTATATGTACCAGAAGATAGAGATGTAGAAGTAAAAGAATACACAAGGATGATGGATGACTTTAAAGCTGAATTAAAGAAAGTTAAACAACACATAAATGCATTCTTATTAAGACATGGGATTACATATTCTGGTAAATCAAGATGGACACAAATTCATATAAAGTGGTTAAAAGAAATAGAGCTAAGTAAATTATATAGGGAAATATTAGATGAATATTTATCTGAATATGAATCTTTAAGTGAAAAGATAGAAAGATATGCACATAAATTAGAATTATTATCACAAGAAGAAAGATATAAAGAAAAAGTTGGGGAGTTACGTGCATTTAAAGGAATAGATACAGCCTCTGCAATGACACTACATATTGAAACAGCTGATTTTGTAAGATTTCCAACAGCAAACGCATATGCATCATATTGTGGATTAGTACCTGGAGAGAGTTCTAGTGGAGATAAATCAAATAGAACAAGTATTACAAAACAAGGAAACGCAACAATAAGATCAACATTAATAGAATGTGCACAATCATTAACAAAAGGGACTGTAGGATTAAAATCAAAAAGAGTTAAATCAAGACAAAAAGGATTATCTGTAAATGTAATAGATTACGCAGATAAAGCAGTTGTAAGATTACAAAAGAAATTTCATAAAATGATTTACAGAGGAGTACCAAGAAATAAAGCAATAACAGCAATAGCAAGAGAATTAGCCTGTTTTGTGTGGGGAATGGAAACAGGAAATATATAAAAAGAAAGGGAAGTGGGTAAATAGTAGAAACATAAAAAAATAGAAAGATTGAAGATATAGATAGGCTTCAAAGCCTAGCATACAGGTTTAGCTATCTACGATTCTCCTTTAAAGGCAATAGATATCAAAAAAATAGTCGCGATAATTATTTGATTAAAACTATTAATCCACGATTTAAGATTATAGAGCTTACGACGAAACCATTAACCTAAGGGTAACCAATCCACGAATAACAGAGTGGTTAACTGTCGAATAAGCCTATGTTTTGAAGTCTATGTATGTCTTTAATTAATCTATTTAAATAAATGTCTATCTACTATTGACAATGGTCACTTCATAACAGGAGATTGTAGAAAAAATTATCAGTATTCCGGTTGATGACGGTATCGAATTTGAAATAACAGGCATGGAACATATCAGAGAAGATGATGATTATGATAATTTCAGAATATCGCTCATTGCTAATATAGGAAAAACCAAAAATCCTATGAAGATTGATATTACAACCGGTGACCCCATTACTCCGAGAGAAATTGAGTACAAATATCCTTGTATTTTCTCAAAAGAGGATATAAAAGTGCTTGCTTATCCTTTAGAAACGATTCTTGCGGAGAAATACGAAAGTATTATAAAAAGGAATATCACATCAACAAGAATGAGGGATTTTTACGATATCTATGCTCTTTTTAGGTTGAAAGAAAGAGAAATTGATTTTGATATTCTAAGAACAGCAATCATAAGAACGGCAACAAAAAGGGATAGTCTTGAAATCTTAAAAGACAGTGAAGAATTATTAAGTGACATAAGAAACGACAGCTATCTTAGAAACTTATGGGCAGTCTATATCGACAAAAATAAATATATCGGAGACTTGGAGTTTGACAAAACGCTTGAAGTGATATCAATACTTTCGGAAAAAGTAAGATTGTAGAAGATAGCGTAAAACAGAAACTTAATATAAAGCCTTNCACCACATTTTAAAGTGCGGGACAAGGAAATCTATTCAAAGGCGAAACAAAAGGCTAAAAACACCTTTCCACCGCCTCAGAATAGAAATGTATGAGGGCGGTAGCAGAGGAAAAAGCTATTGCCCTTTTTTATTTCAAAAAAACAAGGAATAACATGACAACAGTAAACAGAAGATACTATTGGCTGAGATTGAAAGAAGATTTTTTCACGGATAAGAGAATTAAAAGACTTAGAAGAATCTCCGGCGGAGAAACCTACACCATCATATATCTTAAATTACTTTTACTCAGCCTAAAGGACAGCGGAAAACTCTATTATGACGGAGTTTGAAGCTGACTTTATCAAAGAACTTGCCCTTACGATTGATGAACCAAAGAGCAAGAACCATGCTTGAAAAGTTATCCGGCAATAATAAAATACAGCCGAAGAAATGGACACAGGAAATCAGCACACTTGAAAAAGAAATCGAAAATCTGAACGGACAATCGGAGAGTATCAAAGAAAAATACAATCAGATAAACCATATCAAGTATGCGGTGGGTATCGTCAACGAAGAATACGGAATCGAGCTATCCATAGAGATTGACAAGGCGATTAAGCGAGGGGAAAAAGAAAGTGTTATTAAAAAACTACAAGAGTTTAAGAAAGACAGCGACATCTACAACAGAAAAAGGCAAGCGACCAAAGATTATTATAAAAACAGGGATACGGAACGATAGGAATATTAAGAAATAATGTGGATTTTATCCTACTTCTTAAAATTCAATAACATGATTGACTAAAACAGTGTCTAAAATAGTTTTGAAAATTTTCGAAATAGAATTGATTTTTCGCACAGGTAATGATACAATTAATTCGAAATTAATCGAAATAGAAATGGCTATTGAAATTGTAATGAGGTGTGAATGTGAGTTTCCCAAATACATTTAAAGCATTAGCAGATCCTGTAAGGCGAGATATTTTACTTACTTTAAAAGAAAAATCACTTACTGTCGGAGAAATTGTTGAAAGATATGATTTGTCAAATTCAACCATTTCCTACCACTTGTCTTTATTGAAAAAAGCTAATTTAATAACTGAGAGGAAATATAAGAATTTTATTTATTATGACATCAACATATCGGTATTTGAAGAAATAATCATTTGGTTATCACAGTTTAGGGGAGTGGAAAATGAAGAATAGAAGATGGTATTTGATTATCGTATTACTCAGTTTTTCAGCGAGTATTAACTTTTTGAGTACTCATACACAGGATGTTAATCCATATGAACTATATGTTCTTCCTACTTTAATTTCCGTATTTAGTATTACTTTAGATATTTTAGGCAGAAAATTAGCGGAAAGAGATAAACTTCCTCAAAAAATTGTACTTCCAATCGCTATGAGTGTTCCCATATTATTTACACTGTCACAATATGGGAAACATTTTATGAGTGCAAAAAATGCATTTCAATATCAAAACATTGTTCATATTCTGGTGGCTTTAATTATTATCTTGATAGGAAATTATTTACCGAAAACAAAACCCAGTAGATTTGTCGGCTTGAAATTTTTCTGGTTGTTGGATAAGCCGGTATTGTGGTTTAAGGTACATCGCTTAGCCGGTTATCTATGGATACTATCAGGCGCTTTAATGTTGTCGTTGGGTGTGGCATATAAATGGTTTTGGATAATTCTTTACGCCCTGCTTTTATATGTGATCCCATTGATATATTCGCTATTTTTACTAAAAAAAGAAAAGGAGGAGATGAAATGAAATCTTCAAAAATGAAACATCTTGTGATTAGTAGTCTTTTATGTTTGGCTACAGTGGCTATTTTTCTGATATTTGGAAAAAATCTTCCGGAAATAGTTCCTGTACACTGGGATTCAGCAGGAAATGTAAACGGAACAATCGCAAAATCACACTTAATTTTTGGTGCTCCATTGGCATACCTGTTGATTAATTTTATTGCATTTGCCAAATATCAGGGGAACGAAAAAAGTACTTGGAAATACTATCTTGTACCCGTATGTGCGATAGCGGTTAGTTTTTTAGTTATATTTTTAGCTTTAAGATAGAAGCTTTTTCAAATATATACGAAACTGCCTCGGAAGAAGATTATTCTGTCGGAGCTATATTTTGGAGGAAATATGTTAAAAATCATAAACTTGACAAAGATTTATAGCAACGGTCATAAAGCTGTAGATAGTCTTAGCTTATCAGTGTCTTCAGGAGATATATATTGTTTTATCGGATCAAATGGTTCGGGAAAAACATCAACAATCAAATCTATCGTTGGAATACATGATTTTGATGGAGAAATATATGTCGGCGGTAAATCTGTGAGTGAAAAATCTGCTGATTATAAAAAAGACATTGCATATATTCCTGACAATCCGGACATATATGAAAACCTCACTGGGATTCAGTATATAAATTTTATTGAAGATTTATATGAAGTACCACAGGCAGTGAGAATGAAAGCTGTAAATAAACTAAGCGAATTATTTGAAATCAAACCATTTTTGAACAACAGTATTTCCTCATATTCTCATGGAATGAAACAAAAAACAGTCATTATTGCAGCTTTGGCACATTCACCCAAATTATTGATAATGGATGAACCGTTTGTAGGTTTAGATCCCAAATCAGCATATCTTTTAAAAGAAGAAATGAAGAGGTTGGCTCAAGAAGGTTGTTCTATATTTTTTTCTACGCATGTGCTGGAGGTGGCAGAAAAGATATGCAATAAAATAGCAATGATAGATAAAGGAAAGTTGATTTTTGAAGGCGAGACAAAAACGATTTTGAGACATTATGATGGATTGGAAAAATATTACATGGAGATAATTGGAAAATGAGAAAGATTTTCATACTTTTTAAAAATCAACTATTGAATACCATCTCCATTAATCACGGAGCGAAAGAAAAACATAACTCAATATTTAGTTTATTAGGTGCTTTTTCTATACTTGCATTATTGTGTTTATATAACACATTTTCGCTTAAATCCATTATGGATATGGGTTTATACCCATATGTAATGGCATATGCTGTTGCTTTAGCATTTTTTTTCGTATTCTTGATGAGCCTTTTTAAAAGCAATTCAATGTTTTTTCAGAATAAAGATTTTGAAATATTAATGTCACTACCTTTAAAAAAGTTTGAAATTCTAATAAGTAAGTTTTTGATATTGTATGCACTTAATATTACTATATCCCTAAGTATAATTCTGCCGGGAATAATACTGTTATACTTAAATGGACACCTAACGATTGTAGATTGCTTTATTTTTTTAGGAGCAGGGTTATTGGTGCCTATTATTCCAATGTGTATTGCTTCATCCGCTGGGGTTTTAATAGAATATATAAGCAGTTTCTTTAAAAAGAAAAATATGATAACTGTTGTGTTGATTTCTCTGCTTTTTTTATTGTATTTTGTTTTTATATCAAACAATAATTTCAATGATGAGGGAATACAAGAGATTATAGAAACGCACTTATTTAAAGTATTCCCATTAACTAAACTGTTCTATTTGGATAAAAAGGTGCTCATAAACATTGGAAAATATATTTTGCTGAGTACAATTTTTTTCGGTATATATATTGTTTTTTTCGGAACAAGATATGAGAAACTTAACCGCTTATTGAACTTCAAATTTCAAAAGAGAAATACGCAAGAAATTTTTTATGAAATTAAGTCTCCGTTTTTGGCTTTATTATCAAAAGAACTAAAAAGATATTCTTCTTCCAGTATCTATATTTTGAATAGTTCATTTAGCACAATTCTGCTTTGTTATTTTTCTGTATCGAGCATCATTTTTGGTTTTGAAATAATCGAAAGCATATTTTCAATTAGGGGCTTGGAAGTCATTTTATCAAAATACGGCTCACTAATCATATCCTCTTTTTTGGTAATGTCTTGTACGACATCATCCTCTTTATCGTTAGAGGGTAATAATTTATGGATATTGCAATCATCGCCTTTGGATATGAATAAAATTATCAACAGTAAGATAGTTACAAATTTAGCAGTGCATTTTATTGCTTATGTACCAACAATACTGATGTTTATTTTGAGGTTACATTTTATTGTTTTGCAGTTGATTTTTATTTCAGCTATTCCAATATTATATTCTGTTTTTATTTCAGTAATAGGAATGCATTTGAATATAAAATATATAAATCTTAAGTGGAATGATGAAATCAGCGTGGTCAAGCATAGTGCTGCTGCAATACTCACTAATATTGTTGCTATTATTTCTATAGCGACTCCAATTTTGTTTATATTATTATTTAATTTATCATATGGCGTAACAATGATAGTAATGGGCATAATAATTTTTACCATAAGCTTAATAAGCTACAATGTACAGTGCAAGAGAACTTTAGATAGGTTGTACTAAAGAGAAGGAGCCATGCTTGAAAAGTTATCCGGCAATAATAAAATACAGCCGAAGAAATGGACACAGGAAATCGGCAAACTCGAACAGGAAATCGAAAAGCTGAACGGACAATCGGAGAGCATTATTAAAGAAAAATATAATCAGATAAATCCCAGTATTTTCAACACAAACACTTAAATATCAAACAAAGAGAAGTATAGAGAAAATAAAATCTATGCTTCTTTTTTATTCTAAAAAACGAAAGGAGCAGAATATGATTAACGAAGAAATAAGTAGGGAGATAGTGCAAGGAGCAAGAGAGGGAATTACTATGGCGATTCAATTCTCCAAAGAGTATGGGCAGATTCAAGATTATTTTTCCGAAAAGTTCAAAGATAGTAATTTCAGTCTTAGTAAACTCATGCCGGAGAAAAACGAGATACAACTCAAAGACCTATACAAAAAAGGACAGCTCAAGGAAATAGATGTATCCAAAAAAGACCTTGCGGAGTTTAAGAAAGAGTTAAATCGGAACGGAGTCAAGTTTTCCTTTATGGAAGATAAGGCGACAAAGGACTATGTGGCATTCTTTCAAGCCGATAATGTGAAGATTGTCGAGGGAGCTTTAAGAAAAGCGGTTGATAAGTCCAATGCCAAAGAAAAAGGCAAAGAGAGTATCAAAAAGCAAATTGATAAATTCAAAAATCTTACTAAAGAAAATCCGTTAAAGGATATTGCAAAGGTAAAGGACAAGAAAATTGACCTTGAAAGATAAAGGGTTGAACGCTTTGTTCACCCCTTGAAATAAGGGAGTAGCGAAACACGACACCCTTAACTGAGGACAGAATCCCAATTTGGGAATATGATATGCCGATATCGTAAAATAAGCTAATGCACCATTTCAGTGCGTGAGCTGATGTCGGAAAACACGACAGCAGATTAGATGATACCCCGAAACAGGGCATCACATTAAAAAACTTAATATAAAGCCTTCCACCACATTTTAAAGTGCGGGACAAGGAAATCTATTCAAAGGCAAAATAAAAGGCTAAAAACACCTTTCCGCCGCCTCAGAATAGAAGTTACGAGGGAAGTAGTAAAAGAAAACAGCTACTTCCCTTTTTTTATTTCAAAAAACAGGAGGAATAACATGACAAAGAGCAAGAGATACTATTGGCTTAAACTGAAAGAGGACTTTTTCAACGATGTCCGTATGAAAAGACTTAGGAAGATTTCCGGCGGAGAAACCTACACCATCATTTATCTTAAATTACTTCTACTCAGCTTGAAAAATGAGGGAAACCTGTATTTTCAGCAAGTAGATGAAACTTTTCC
>JGI24711J26586_10001891_pt1 | contig 15490 bp, 12 predicted proteins | sample BioPla3DNA1_FD_26586 | JGI IMG/M metagenome (IMG submission 26586)
AATTTTAGTGAAGGAAGAGATCTTGAAGTGATCCGTNAGATTACGGCGGAGATCGAGAAAATGGAAGGTGTAAAATTATTGGATGTGGATCCCGGGTATACTACTAATCGTACCGTTGTTACTTTTGTAGGAACTCCGGATGAGGTGGTGGAAACCGCAGTAAAAGTGATTGCGAAAGCTCAAGAGTTGATCGATATGAGAGGTCACCATGGTGATCACCCTCGTTTTGGGGCTACTGATGTATGTCCTTTGGTTCCTGTTGCCAACATTACGATGGAGGAAACGGCTGAATATGCCAGAAAATTAGCCAAGAGAGTAGGTGAGGAGCTGGGAATTCCGGTTTATTGCTACGAAAATGCTGCCTTTGAAGAGAAAAGAAGAAATCTGGCAAACTGTAGAAGAGGAGAGTATGAAGGATTAAAAGAAAAATTGGCAGATCCTGCATGGAAACCAGATTTTGGTCCTGACCAATTTAACGAATCAGTTGCGAAAAGTGGTGCTACTGCTATCAGTGCACGTGATTTTCTGATTGCTGTGAATTTTAACTTGAATACTACTTCTACTCGTCGTGCCAATGCTGTTGCTTTTGACGTACGCGAAAAGGGGCGTCCTATGCGTGAAGGTCATCCTATTACAGGAAAAATTATGAGAGATGAGCATGGTAATACCATCGATATTCCCGGTACACTGAAAGGGACAAAAGCAATTGGTTGGTTTATTGAAGAATACGGTATTGCTCAAGTATCGATGAATATTACCAATACTACTGACACTCCGTTACATATCGCTTTTGAAGAGGTAAGAATGAAGGCAGATCAACGTGGTATCAGAGTAACCGGTGCGGAAATTGTTGGATTGGTTCCCAAACAATCTTTGATTGATGCCGGAATCTTTTTCTTGAGAAAACAAAATAGATCTGTTGGAGTGGATGAGAAAGAGTTGATCAAGATTGCCGTTAAATCTATGGGATTGGATGATCTTAAACCATTTGTTCCGGAAGAAAAAGTGATAGAGTATTTACTTGCCAAAGATCAGGAAGGTCCTAAGTTGATGGGCATGACTTGTGCAGATTTTGCCAACGAAACAGCATCTGAGAGTGCTGCTCCCGGTGGTGGTTCGATCTCTGCTTATATGGGTGCTTTAGGTGCTGCATTGGGGACTATGGTTGCGAATCTTTCATCACATAAACCCGGATGGGATGAGCGTTGGGAAGAGTTTTCCGATGTTGCCGTACGGGGTCAAAAAATAAAAGATGACCTACTTTGGTTAGTAGATGAGGATACCAATTCATTTAAGTTGATTCTTGAAGCATTTGGACTTCCCAAGAAAACAGATGAAGAGAAAGCTGCTCGTAAAGCCGCCATCGAAGAGGCTACAAAATATGCTATGGAGATACCATTCAGAACATTAAAGCGTTCTTACGATGTGTTTGAGATTTGTGAAGAGATGATTCAAAAGGGAAATCCTAACTCGATTACCGATGCTGCAGTAGGTGTACTTTGTGCCCGTGCTGCCGTGATAGGTGCTTATTTGAATGTGAAGATCAACGCTGCCGATTTGGAAGACAAGGCATTTGCTGAGAAAATGATTGGAGAGGCTGAAGAGTATGTTGAGAAAGCCAAAGCCAAGGAGGTAGAATTGATGGAAACTGTAAGAAAAGCGATGGCTTAAAATACGAAAGTGATAAAATGAAAAGGGGAGCGATAGTTTGTCGCCCCCCCTTTTTTTTTATTTACTAATTATAAATCCTAAAAACTGTCCTACCATTCTCCCTAATAATCTGTTGTGCTTCTTGATTCTGCATAATGCTGGTTCCGTACACATTGTGATCATAAACATAGGGATTTTGAAACCATTCATTGATATCCATTTCGAGTACCAGATTAGAGTTTTGGTTCTTTTCAACTTCGAAATTAATAGGAAGCGTAACAACGAAATAGTTGTGGATATAGGCAAAAATGGAGTCAATACTGGTCACATTACCATGGTATAGTTGCCCAATTCCGGTATGGAAGTTAAAGTTCTTCAGTGTTCCGGGTGTAATTTCCCATTTCCCGTTAATCTGCATATAGTGGTATCCGCCTCCTAAATGTTCAGGCCAAAAAAAGTTACATTCAGGCGGATTGGGAAAACTATTTGAAATGTTATCCTCTTCATCCAAACCAAATACAAACTGAACTGCTTTATAGCTTCCGGCGGGAATCTCCTTGAGTTCCCAGGTCGTAGTATTAGGATAAATCAGGTCAACATAGTGGATCCCTTTATCTTGTTTGATAGGAAAATGGTTGTCTTCGTAGCCGATTAATCTCATTTTTGAAATAAAATATTTTACCTCATTCACTTGATAGAAGTTCTCGGCTGCATTATAATATGATAATTGGTTTAACATTAAAGGCATCGGTCCGGGGATACTTCCGCCAACCACATGGTTAAATTTAACTGTTACTGTACCTGTGTTTTCTTTGTCAGTACATGAGGTAACTAAAAGAACAGTAAAACAAAAAAATAATAGTTTAGTAAACTTATTCATAGTCAAAAAATATTAAAAATCAATAACAGCTCTAAAGAATGGGTCGTTATTGGTTTTCATTTTGCTTTCCTCAACAACTTTACCATCTTCGATGTAACAAACTTTGACATCAAACCCATCTATTTCAGTTGAGCTCCAATATCTTACATTATCTCTAATCTCTTTCTTTCCGGAGATATCCTTCATAGCATCGTTAATCAGTTTTTTGTGTTTTAAAATCAGTTTCATTTCACCGATAGCAGGGAGATACCATTTTACCTTTTTAAAGTCAGATTGATATTCTACATTAAAACATTGCCAGAAAGCAGGATAGCCCAATCTCCAATCTTCAGGTCCAGAACTGGGTAAATTTTGTACTATTTGTTGATTGGGTTTTCCAAATAAATTGTTAGAACAACCTAAATCTACAGTAGAAGAGCTAGACCACTGGAGTGCAGCTTCATTTTTAACAGCAATAGCTTTGCCATGATCTCCTTCAAAGGTAGTATAAAACACAACAGCATCAATATCGCCAATTTTAATTAAATCACCCACCTTATATTTTGGGTTTTCAGGTCTAAAATACTCAGGTTCACACGATGTAAAAACCAGTATAAGGGAGATTAATGCTCCTAAAGTTAAACTCACTCTTTTCATTTTAATTAATATTTTAAGGTTTAGAATTTATTTTTTATTTTTTTTATTTTCATATCCCACTACAAATTGATATAGCTGACTACTGCCATCTTCTTCAAAGATGAGCAAGTCGATAAAATCATACTTACTCTTTTTAGTCAATTTGGGAGTTTTTATTTCAACTTGATTTTTTCCAGGGTTTAATGCTATTTTCTTAGTCACTTTTTTGTCGGGTTTAGACCTTAAACTACTCACTACTACAATGTCAGTAGGTTGTTCTACCTCTACCAAGAGTGTAACTTTATTATTGGAAACAGCATAAGTTTCGAGGTCAATCTTGATATTTGAACTCTTTTTCTGAAGTAAGATATTGTATGCTTTGAGAAGGTCTGTAATTCCATATCCCAATGAGCTATCCGGTTTATGAACCTGATCTCCGCTCAAGCGGATCGCTTCCATAATTTCAAAAGCATTTTTTTCAGGGAAAGCTTGCCACAAACAGGCAACCATTCCGGCCATAATAGGGGAGGCGAAGGAGGTTCCATTTGCACGGAGAGTTTTTCCTCTTTGGTTAGCGACATAAGTATCCCATCCTACAGCAACTGCGTCCGGTTTAATTCTACCATCATAGCTGGGTCCATAGGAACTGAAGGGTGCTCTTTTTCCTTCCACATTCACTCCACCAACGGCTAAGATATCTTCTGCTTCTGCAGGAGAAGTTAAATATTTCCATGGTTTATTTCCATCATTTCCCATACTATTACATAGAATCATTCCTTTTGATGCCAAATAGGAAGCTGCGATAGAGGCTCTGCTATGCTTACCATCCATTTCGGCATAGGTTCTCGTTTTGGTAGTGTCGTCAAATTTGGTATATCCCAATGAAGAGTTGATTACTTGCACTCCAAGACTATCTGCCCATTCTGCACCTACAACCCAGTTATCCTCCTCAACTTTATTTTCACTTCTTCCATCTTCAGTTTGCGCCAGCCATACTGTTACTCCGGGTGCTGAGCCAATCAATTCTCCGGGTAAATAGGATGCAATAGTAGCCAACACCATGGTTCCGTGTGATCCTGCACCAAAAGGATTGGCTCCCAGTTGTGCGTAATGTCTTGCTCCTCTCAGTCTGTTTTGTGATCTGAGCATTTCGAAGTGGCGAATGGTATCCGTGTTTAAAAATCCGCCATCCAACAACATCAACTTAATACCTTCTCCTTTGAATCCCAAACGGTGTAGCCAATGGGTATTGTTTATTCTAATCTGTTCCGTTCCTAAGCCATAATCAAGGTCATCCGGAATTTCAATTTGAGAGACAACCTCTTTTTCGTTGACAAAATGAAAAGGATTAGCGATAATCTCCTCTTTATCTTTCATAGGAATGGTTCTCTCACAATCAATTACAAAACTTAACTCTCTGATTAGTTCTTCAATATTTTCCACTTCTGAGTAGATTGTAATTCCATTTAACCATTTAGATCGCGTCATCAGGAGCATGTTGCTATCCAGTTTTAGAACTGCCTCAATATATGCCGGACTGACAGGTAGATCTTGTTCTGTTATTTCGATATTATATTTAGCTCTTCGGTCCAGTGCTGCTTGCGACAAAAACTGAAGTGGTTGTTCAATGGAGTAGGGAGTTCCTTTTTTGTCCTTAAACTGAACCCAATATTTTGCAGGAGATTGTGCAAATAGTGGTAATAAAAAGAATGTAGAGAGAAAAATTATAGCAACTCTTTTCATGATCTTTACAGAGGTTAAATTATGGTTTATCAATGAATATGCAAAAATAATGATATTTTTCGAGAAAATGTGAAAAATCTTTGTATATTTGTAAATCCAAACTAATTTAACCAAACCGTTAATAATCAATAAAATATGATTCGACACAAGAGTGCTTTAGTGACAGGTCGCGCCCATCCCGAGTTAGCGCAAAAAATTGCAGAACATTTAAATACTGAACTTTTAGATGTGGATATAGCTCAGTTTCAAGATGGAGAAATCCAGGCCTATTACAAAGAAACAATTAGAGGAAACTATGTTTTTATTGTTCAACCTACATCCGGTCCGGCTGAAAACATCATGGAGTTATTAATTCTTATAGATGCTGCTAAAAGAGCTTCTGCGTACAAAATAATTGCAGTGATGCCCTATTTTGGGTATGCCCGACAAGATAGAAAAGATAGTCCAAGAACCTCCATTGGGGCTAAATTGATGGCCAATTTGTTGAGTGCTGCAGGTGTGGATAGAATAATCACAATAGATCTGCACGCTGATCAAATTCAAGGTTTTTTTGAAATTCCTGTGGATCATATGTATGCTTCCAATGTCTTTTTCCCTTATATTCAAAGTTTGAATTTGGATAATCTTTGTATAGTATCCCCCGACACAGGAGGAACTAAAAGAGCATCAGTTTATGCCAAAGCATTGGATTGTGACCTGGCTATCGGTTTTAAACAACGTGAGAAACAAAATGAGGTAGCCAGTTTGCAAATTATTGGAGATATTGCAGGGAAAAACTGTATCTTAGTGGATGATATTATTGATACCGGTGGAACTTTATGTAAAGCGGCTGCCAGACTAAAAGAGTTGGGAGCTAAAAGTGTAATCGCTATGTGTGTGCACGGATTGCTCTCCGGTAATGGTCCCGAAAATGTGATGAATTCCGCAATTGATAAATTGGTACTTACAGATACAATCCCCCTTAAAGCTGATATTGATAAAATCGAAGTAGTATCCATCTCAAAACTATTGGCAGATGTTATCCAAAGCGTGGTAGATCAATCTTCGATTACATCACACTTTATGTTCAACTAGCTGAAGGAAAAGGTAGAAGGTAGAAGGTAGAAGGTGATCCTTAGCTTACTTAAAAATAGATATGTAACTTTCATATAACTAATTGACAATAAATAACTCAAGTCTTCCTCATGTGGAAGAGAAACTATAATAACTAACAATTCTAATTTTAAAGATATGAGTAAAGAGTTACAAGACAGGACAAAGTGTTTTTCACTTTCAATTATAGATTTGGTTGAACAAATAGATCATTCTATTTCTAAAAGAGTAGTAATGCAACAATTGGTTCGCTCGGCTACATCTGTGGGAGCTAATTACAGAGCAGTGTGCAGAGCTAGAAGCAGTAAAGAGTTTATAGCAAAACTGAGAATTGTATTGGAAGAAATTGATGAATGTTGTTTTTGGTTAGAAATTATTCAATCAAAAAAATGGCATGATGTGGAGGAATTGCTAGATGAAGCCAATCAGCTAACTGCAATGTTTGTCAGTGCATTAAAAACAATAAAAAGAAAATTAAACCACGAATCTCAAAATCAACAACTCGAACCTTAAAACCCAAAATCTTAATTTTGCCGCTTGGTTCTTAAACCCTTCTACCTTCTACCTTCTACCTTCTTCCTTCTACCTTCTTACTTGATAAGGGAAAGTCCGTCTTTTGCGGATTTGTCGTTAGGGGCGATGATTAACACCGTGTTAAAGAGGGTTTTAGCTTCTTTTTTCTTACCTAAGAAATACTTGGTCCAGCCTGCCATGAGGTTGGAATAGTAGTCGAAAGGATATAAACTAACCACTAAATCAAAATGTTTTTCGGCTAAAGTGAAGTTTTTGCGATAATAGTAAATATTGCCTAAAGCGTAGTTTACTTTGGTGTTTGTCGGGTCGATAGCAAGTATTTTCTTGTAAGTGGCTTCAAGTTGATCGGTTTTTTTCTGTGCTTCGAGTGGATTACACAAACCGAGTAATGCCTCAACCGCTTTGGGACGTAACTTGATGGCTTGTTGATAGTAACGAATGCTCGCATCATAATTTTTGTCTAGGTAGTAGAGCCAACCCAGTCTGAGGGATTTGTGATAGTCAAATCCATTTAATCCGACAAGTTCATTGATAGCACCTTTGTAATCACCGGCTGCTTCCTTGGCATAGCTGTTTTCGAAAAGTTTGGAAGGAGTAAACTGTGCGGAAGCTGAAAATCCAAACAGGATTAACAAGATGAGTATTGCACTGTTTTTCTTTAAAAATTCCATTTTAATCCAAGATTAATTAATTGATTGTTATACTTATACATTAATAGTTCTGTGTAATAATTGGTCAACGCCCAACCTTCTCGTTGTGTCCATGAGTATGTGGCAGAAATAGTCAATTTTTTAAAATAGTAAGACAAACTGACATTAGTGATGAGCTTGATTGGGTCGTAGGTATCATAAACGATATAAGAACGCTCTGCCATGTGATTCAGGTGATCTCCAACACTGACCATTCCATCTAACCACATATTTCCGAATAATCTCAAACCTATTTTTTGAGTGAAAATGGTTTGTGTACCTCTGTTTTCATGATTATCAAAAATTAAGGTTCCGGCAGTGGTTCCGTAGAAGTTTAGGTTTCCAAAAGGATAATATGTGAGCTGTATTGTGGAGTGAAACTGATTTGATGAAGCAAAGTCTGAATAACCAAAAGAGATTTCAGGCATAAAGTAAGTAAACCGTTTATTCACAAAAACAAAAGCAGAAATGTTGTAATCTGTTGTTTGAGAGGACTTTATTCTTCTTCCTGCACCATTTCCATTGCCATTTCCACTTACAGAATCGGGGAGTGCCGACTTATAATTTTTCTCAATAGCATAAAATCCTCCAGTAAAACCGATGGTAAAGTTGTTGTTTAACCCAATTACGGTACCGAGATTGAATTGATTTTGCGATAGCAAATCAGTTCTTCTTATACTGTCACGGGCAAAACTTTCAAATTTTGTAGTAAACAAGTTATAGCTTGTATTCAATTTTACACGTTCAGAAAGATTAAATCCGATAGTTATACCTCCCAATACCATATTCTGATACTGGTTTATAGTGTCGAGATTGGCGATATCATTGCGTAGTTTTTCATTATTGTCACTGAAAGTATATCCACCGGAAAGATGGACAAAATCAACCAACGGAGCACTATAACCCAGATATTCCTGGCTGCTTTTGGGCAATCTTTTTCCCAGTATGTCAGCTTTCATATTTTGTCCGCTTAGCCGATATGCCATGTATAAACTACCTTTTAAATAAAGATCATCGGGAATATCAACCATCGCTTTTTCGTAATATTTTGCTGCTTTGGCATAGTTTTTTAACTCGTAATAAGCAATTGCTTTGCGATAATATAAATAGGGAAAAGTGATTCCCATTTTTTCTGCTCTATTTGCTGTCTTAATCAGTGCTTTGTAATCTTGATTTTGAAGCTGAGCAAAAGTGAGACTGTCATAATAAGCTATCTTCTTATTTTTGTTTGACTCATGGGTTCTGTGCGGCTCTTGTTGTCCTTTGACAGTTCCTAAAAGAGTGATTGCAATGATGCTTAAAATTATTCGATACATAAGTTAAGATTCTGTGATTTAATTTCGATTTTTGATTGTGATATAGCTATGCTATATTCTGTACCCGGCTGTTTTTTTTGGAAAGATTTGACCTCTACATGATTGATGAATTCAGCATATTCGGGATAAAATGGATTGTCCATCCGGTGCAATTTAGACGAGAAATTAACTTGACTAAGCAATACAATCGGAGCAAGAAAATCTTGTAGCCATTTGATGGAGAGAGGTAACTCTTTTGATAGTGGAATGATATCTTTTACTTCAATAGTTTGCTCTCCGGCCAATAAAAGTCTAAAGCAACTACGATAGAAGGTATAGAGTGCAGAGTTTTTCTTTCCTTCAAAATCGGTAAAGTAAAACATAGTGCCATCATTCACAAAGTAAGCAGTTGAGTTTGACTTTTCGCAGTGAATATAAGTATTGTTATATGCATTGGTTGCTACCTTCCAGGTTAATACTTCTCCGTTATAGTTGACATTCAATTCTCTGCCGGGTTTGAAATTGAACGCACTGTAAATCAAGTCCAAACTGTTCACATTATATACAATGGCATTTTCGGAAGGAATTTCACCAATTCTTAAGATGGGCTTTCCATCGGTTTTTTCAAAATAGTACCCGAATGGATAGCGATATGTTTTGCACCAATTTCAGGCGTTAGCTGAACCTGGAAGTGGAGGTGTGGCTCGGGTGAGCGTCCGGAGTTACCGCAAGAGGCAAGTATAGTCCCTTTTGTTACATAATCCCCGACTTGAACTTTAAAACTGTCCTGCTTTAAGTGGCTGATTTGAGTGAAAAGTCCATTCAAGTGGTTGAGAATGATGGTGTTGCCCCAATTTTTATTGGTGTTGACATCGCCGATTTCATTATCCTTTGTAATATTGCTAATTTGATACACATACCCATCAGCAGGAGCTAAAACAGGTTTATTGTAACAGTAATAATCCTCTTTTTTGGATCCGGGTAATGCGTAGGTTCTATTCTCATCCGTAATAACAAAATCGAGTGCACTTCCCCATTCACCCAAATGGGTGATTTTTCCATTATATCCCTGACTGACAGTTCATTCACCCATAAATGGGAGTTTCATTTTAAAGGGTATATCATTTTCGAAACGTTGTGCATAGTTTCTGCTTTTGTACACCGTTTTTTCGGGATCGTAATATTGTATGTACGGAAAGACAAAAAATTTATTGAATGTACGATGGATCAATACATAGATCACTACTATGGATAATATACTGAATGACAGAGTGTATGACGATAAACCTGTTCCGGCAATCAGTTTTTCAATACCGGCATACAGTAGGAAAAGTATGGGTGTAAATACAGCTACAAGTAGATAGCTGTGGATATTGGGGATGATGAAGAAACAACCCATTGCGATTCCCCAGAAAATAAAGTTTGTTCCCGCCAGGTTGGCAGTCAATAACTGCAAATCAAACCCTACGATTTTACCGATTACAAAAGCACAGAAAAATCCGAGAAATGCAACCGTCGATTTAATACGGGAATGGATGAGCAATGCAACAGTAATCACAACTCCCACTAAAATACTATCTGTAAAAAAGAGAGATGCCAGCGTTTTAAAATAGAGGTGAATGAGTTGAGGAAACTGAACATGATCCAACGAATGTACTAAGTCATACCATGGAACACTCATTTGCTTGGCTAACAGCAATGTAAAGCGGTCAAATTGAGTAATCAGTTCAATGTTGGCAAAGTTTCGGAATGCAAAGTCGATAATAAAACTGGTAATCACAAAAGGCAAAGTGAGTACCGGTAAGTTTTTCTTTGAAAGTACCGTTTCGAGCCAAATGGTAAGTAAAAATGAGAGTATGATGGCAAAGATGAAAAAGAGTAAAAAGGAGTGGTTGAAATAAAACTTATTCATCAAGCTCATACCCATGAAGACAGCATTAAATCCGTAGATACCGGTAGCAATCTTATCTCTGGAAAAACCGAGTAAGTAAGAGAGAAAATTGGTAATGATGACCGCTACCAATCCTCCTAACCCGATTCGGAGATCCAGCATGCTTAAAATGAGTACGAGAACAGCAAGCCAGGTCTGCATTGAGAAGAAGATCTGGCCATAGCTGTTGAGGGTTGCTTTCAGATGTAGGGTCATGAAAGACTTGAGGGTAGTTTTATCTTGCATTATCTGATAATATCACAAATTATTTTAGGTGTTCCGGTACTACTTCACAATCTACAATGGTATTTACTGTTTCTTGCTTGCGGATCAGGTGCACTTCTCCTTTTGTATCAATCATTACCACATTGGGTCTCATCGTAATAAACTGCATCCATTGAGTCATGTTGTATGCTCCCACTTCGTGAACAACGACGCGGTCATCCTTTTTCAAGATGGGCATAATCACACTTTCGCGGATAGCATCAATATTCATGCACAGTGGACAATAAAGTGTGGTTTCTTCAACATGTTGAGTGAAATCCTGAGCAGGTGAAACACGGTGATTGTACCAAAACGAGGTAAACATAATATTGATACCAATATCCAGTACGGTAGCTCTGCGACCATCGGCTAGACGTTTTGTTGCTAACACTGTTCCAAGCAAATAACCCGCTTCGTCAATCAATGCACGCCCAGTTTCTAAAATTAATAATGGTAGTTCATCAGGACGGAAACCGAATTGCAGAATAGTAGTGGTAATTGCTTCAGCGTAATCATCAAAAGTGGGAATAATGTCGCTTCCTTGCAAATAGGATCCTTTGAGCGTATTGGCTGAGCAAAAGCCACCACCCATATCCAAATATTTTACATGTTTTCCTGTTGTATTGGCGTATGCAAAAGCCAATTCACACATTTTGCGTGCAGCTACTGCATAAGCGTTAGCGGTCAACATATAAGTTCCAATATGGCAATGGAGTCCTTCTAATTGTAGTTTCTCTTGGGCAATAATTTTTACAATGGCATTCCAGGCTTGTCCATTTTCGTAGTTAAAACCGAATCTGTCCCATTGTGGATAAACACCGGTATCCATGTTGACACGAATGGCAACTCGTGCTTTAACATCTTCTCTCTCTTCCATAATTTCAATCAGCATGAACAGTTCATCGAAATGGTCGATATGAATAAGAGAGCGATTTTCAACTGCCATGATCAAATCTTCTCTGGATTTATCCGGTCCGTTGAAAATAATTAGATTACCGGGAACACCATTGCGGAGCGCTTTTTGGTATTCAAATCCGGAAACCACTTCCGCCCAGCTGCCCTCTTGATGGAAAACCTGACAAACTGCATCTAAGTAATTTGTTTTGTAACTCCACGCAAATTGCACTTTGGGATAGCGCATTCTAAACGCTTTAAGGGCTTTTTGATAAGTTTGACGAATGGTTCTTTCACTGATCACAAAGAGTGGTGAGCCATATTGGTCCATTAAATCGGCAATAGCCACATTATCAATGAATTTTACAGGTGTGTATTCTGTGCGACTGCCGAATTTATTCATCATTCCGGCATTCAATTTTTGTATTGTTGGACTTTCGTAATTGGGTTTCATATTCAATTTAGAATTTAGATTTTAGATTTTAGAATTAAATTTGAACATAGATTTTTATTTTTCTTCGGTGGTGGAGATTTTTTGGAATTCTGCGATATCCACGATGAGATCGTAAGAGTAACGGATAAACATTTTTCCGCTTTGATATTCTGTAAAAGGTTGAACTTCTTCACCGAGTGCCATTTTGACAAGCGCTTCAGGGTGATTTTGTCCGCAGCCATTGGCAAGGTATACCCAGGCAGGGAAACGGGGGTTCATTTCAAGTAGGTAATATTCGTCATTTTTGGTTTTGATAAACTCCAATTCGCAACCGCCACGCCATTTGCTGTTTTCGATTACTTTTTTGGAAATTTCCAATAGTTCATCATCTTCCAATGAAATACCTGACCATGCTTTACCTTTATCAGTAATGTATAACTTTCGCATGGCGACAGCACCGATACAAGTACCTTTCCCGTCACCAATAGCGGTTACGTTCACTTCCGTGCCGGTTACAAACTCTTGAACAATAACGGGATATCCCCATTTTGCAACTACTTTATNAAAAAAGTTAGTGGCTTGNTCGTATGTTTGAGCAATATAAGCATCATAATAACGACCTTTGATCACCATGGGATAATGCAATCTTTCTTCCAGTTTTCTGATCTCCATTACCTGGTTAATCATGTGGCTTTCAGGAACTTTCACGCCATACTTCTCTCCAAATTTACCTAATTCCGACTTTTGACGTTCATCAAAAATGGCTTGTGATGGCAGAAAAGTAGCAATGTTCAGTTCCTTTTTAAGATCATCCTGAATTTTGATAAAATTGTGCAATTCAGCATCAAAATTGGGGATCAGCACGTCGATTTTTTCCTGACTGGCAATATATCTCAATCTCTCTTTGAGTACGGAAGAACCGGCTGTCGGCAAAGGCAATTGGTACACTTTATCCACCAAATCCTCCATATAGATTCCGGGTTCCAATGTTTCGTAGGATAAACCTATAATGCGAACATCCAGGCTTTCACTCTCTTTCAAACCGCGAATAACGGGAATTCCCGGTCCCGGACTGTCAATATTATTGAGTCCGGTAGCTGCTACAGTAACTTTCCTCTATTTGTGTTAAATTGTGTAATTTTTTAATTATTGTTAACTTTAGTGCTCAAATTGATCATTATTATTAGACCCTGTTTTGAGAAAAAGTTGCCCTATATTTTCATTTTTTTGTTTTTTATTTTGTTATTAAAAAATAAGGGGGGAAGCCAATCCATACCACTTCTTATCTTTCATCGGAAAGAAGCCTTTTCTGAGCTTTAAGATGCTGTTCTGTCATTCAGAATTGGCTGTTTTTTCGAACCTGTAAAGTTATACTTTTTTTCTTACAAATTACAAACAATAACGCATAATTGATGTTTTGTACTACACGTAATTCGTAATCCCTAATGGATCACTGCATATCAAAAATGATATAACATTCCAGAGTGGGGTGATGAATTGACCACAAAGACAAAATATAATCTGCCCCCCAATTATTTAAAATACCAAATAAGAAAGAAGAAATAAGAAGTAAGAAATGCTGTAAAGACGCAATGCTTTGCGTCTCTATAATAAAAAGTTGATTCCGAAATCCGAAATGTTATTGTATTTTTGCACCAGTAAAACTCCAATCATGGAAGATATGCGATTTATTTTGACTTTCATTTTTCTTTTCGCATCTGTATCGTTGATTGGACAATCGCACCATCGAAATTTCCATCCCAAAACAGTCAAAATAATGGCTGTTGGAGATGTTATGTTGGGGACTAATTTCCCGGACAGCACTTATCTTTCGCCTGATGATGGAAAGGAACTTTTGCTTCCGGTTAAGAAGATTATCAGCAAAGGGGACGTTTCATTTGCCAATTTGGAGGGCGTATTTTTGACCGGTGAAGGGGAAATTAAAAAATGTCAGGATTCCACAAAATGTTATGCTTTTAAAATGCCGGATCACTACGTTGATTATTTTGTGGATGCCGGATTTAATTTGTTGAGCATAGCCAATAATCATATCCGTGACTTTGGAGCAACGGGAACAGCCAATACTGTCAGACTGCTGGATTCATCGGGGATTCATTATGCCGGTTTGGTTGAGTATCCGTATGTCACTTTTGAAAAGGATGGAATTCGCTACGGTTTTGCTGCGTTTGCACACAATAAGGGAACGGTCAAAATGAATGATTACGCCAATGCAAGAAAAATCATTTCTCATTTGGATTCCATTAGTGATATTGTTATCGTCTCTTTTCACGGGGGAGCGGAAGGAGTAGCGATGAGACATATTACCCGCGAAACGGAAATCTTTCTGGAGGAGGATAGAGGCAATCCTTATGAGTTTGCACGCATGGCAATCGATGCCGGTGCTGATCTTGTGCTGGGTCACGGTCCTCACGTTCCCCGCGCTGTTGACCTGTACAAAGGCCGATTCATCGCCTATAGTCTGGGCAATTTCGCGACTTACAAGCGCTTTAATCTGTCGGGAATGAATGGAATTGCTCCCATTCTCGAATTAAATTTAAGTGAAAGCGGAGAGTTTATTTCCGGTAAAATTCACTCTATCAGACAAATAGGAGAGGGTGGTCCCGTTCCGGATAAATATCATCGCGCCTTAAAAGAGATCAAAAAATTAACCGAGGAAGACCTTCCCGATTGCACTTTAAAGATAGGTGCCGATGGAACAATAACGCGAGGGGAGGAAGAGAAAAAATAGGAAAAATCATGACAAAAGGAGATCAATTATATTACAAAGCGTTACAATTAGCCGGGCAGCAAGAGTATGACACTCAAGAGGTTATCTCTTTGTTGATTCGCTCTATTGAGGAGTATCACAATGCCAAAGCTGCTTATGCTCTCGCCACATGGTATCTGTTTGGAAAGCATGTCGGCAAGAATTTCAAAAAAGCATTTGAGCTATTGGAAAAATCTATAGCGTGGGGACCCAACAAAGAGGCTTATTTTGATATTGCTGTTTGTTATGAAACCGGCAAAGGTACCCCAAAAGATCTTAAAAAAGCATTTGAATGTTACTTATTGTCAGCTCTTTATGGTGAACCTAAAGCAAAGTATGAAGTAGGACGCTGTTACTACTACGGCATCGGAGTTCCCAAAAATATCGAATTAGGTCGTGAGATTTGTGAGCAGTTTCCGGAGAAATGACGATAGGAAGCAGCAAAATGAAAACGAAATTCGTAATTGTTATTCCGCCCTCCGCCTTCCGCCTTCCGCCTTTTTTTAATCCGCAATTATTTCTCAATTTGCTTCATCGCGTAAGCTTTGTCGATAGTGACAGTTTTGACCTTTTTGGAAGGATAGTCAAACATCGCTTGCATCATAATCTCTTCGATGACAGAGCGTAAGCCACGGGCTCCTAATTGTAGCTCGATGGTGCAGTCTGCGATATATTCCAGTACATCATCTGTGAATTTTAACTCT
>JGI24711J26586_10001894_pt1 | contig 15477 bp, 10 predicted proteins | sample BioPla3DNA1_FD_26586 | JGI IMG/M metagenome (IMG submission 26586)
TTAAGAAGCGGGATAAAATTAATAGAATTGATAAAAAGACCAAATTTTACTTATGAAGATATATGCGAAATATCTAGCGAAATGGGAAGATACGATAAAGACACAGAATATCAAATAGAGATACAATCGAAATATGAAGGATATATTGCGAAACAAATAAAAATGGTCGAAAAACATAAACAATTAGAGAATAAAATAATACCAGAAGAATTTATTTATTCTGGTATAAAAGGGCTAACAGCAGAAGCAATAGAGAAATTAAATAAAATTAGACCACTTAATATTGGACAGGCATCTAGAATTTCCGGGATAACACCTGCAGATATNGGGGTATTAATACTATATTTAGATGGCAAAATAAAAAATAGATAGGGGTAACTTTAAAAATGAAAGAGAGTTTTACAAACGAAATATTAAATATAGAAAAAAATATAGATAGTGAAACAATGGATAAGCTATACAGATATTTTGTAATGTTAAAAGAGAAAAATAGTGTAATGAATCTTACGGCTATAAGAGATGATGAAGGGATAATTGAGAAACATTTTATAGATTCAATATTAATGCAAAAATATATAAAAAATAGTGATAAGAAATTAATTGATATTGGAACAGGTGCAGGATTTCCAGGGATGGTATTAGCTATAATTAATAAAGATAAACAGTTCACACTACTTGACTCTGTAGTGAAAAAAATAAATTTTCTAAAAGAGGTGAAAGAGAGTTTAAATTTAGAAAATGTAGAATTAATTTCAGAACGTGCGGAAGAATATATTGTTAAAAGACGTGAATATTACGATGTAGGACTATGTAGAGGTGTTTCAGAATTAAGAGTTATATTAGAATATGTAATTCCTTTTTTGAAAAAAGATGGGACTTTTTTACCACAAAAAATGAGTTATATAGAGGAAATTGAAAATGCAAAAAATGCATTAAATTTATTAAATTCTAAAATTTTAAATATACATGAGTTTAAATTACCAAAAAGCAAAGATGATAGAGTTGTTATAGAGATTATAAAAACAGGGATAACAGATAAAAAATATCCAAGAAAAGTAGGAATCTCTAAAAAAAAGCCATTATAAAATAGAGAGGTGAAAAAATGGGAATTATAAGTATTGTTAATCAAAAAGGTGGCGTTGGGAAAACAACTACTGCAGTAAATGTATCTAGTTTTTTGGCTTTACAAAATAAAAAAGTATTATTAATAGATTTAGATCCACAAGGAAATGCCACAACAGGTCTTGGGATAGATAAAATGGGATTAGATAATTCAGTATATAATGTATTAATCGAAGATATCAATATAGAAAATGTAATAATCAAAAATCTATATAATAATCTAGATGTATTACCGGCTAAAATAGACTTAGCAGGAGCAGAGATTGAATTAGTGGGAAAAATGTCTAGAGAAAAAAAGCTAAAAAAAAGTTTAGATAAAATAAAATCAAATTATGATGTAATAATTATAGATTGTCCACCATCTTTAGGATTATTGACAATAAATGCACTATCTAGTTCCGATAGTGTTATTATACCTATTCAATGTGAATTCTATGCATTAGAGGGATTATCTCAACTTCTAAACACAATTAATATTGTTAAAAGCGAATTGAATCCAGAATTAGAAATAGGTGGAATAATTTTAACAATGTTTGATCAAAGAATAAAATTATCTGAAGAGGTAGTAAAAGAGGTAAAAAATTATTTCAAAGATAAAGTATTTGAAACAATTATCCCTAGAAATGTGAGATTAAGCGAATCTCCTAGTTATGGGAAACCAATAAGTGAATACGATCAAAAATCTAAAGGAGCTTTAGCGTATGAAAATGTAGCAAAGGAAGTGATAAAATATGGACTTGCATAATAATATGAAATTAGGTAAAGGGTTAGGAGCTCTTATTAAAGAGAAAGAATATATTTTAGAGTTAGAATTAAATAAAATAATTGCAAATCCATTTCAACCTAGAAAAGAATTCGATGAAAATAAAATTCGTGAATTAGCAGAATCTATAAAAGAAAATGGGATAATTCAACCGATAATAGTAAGAAAAATTGGTGAAAATTATGAAATTATAGCTGGTGAACGAAGATATAGAGCTGCAATAGAGGCTAAATTTGAAAAAATACCTGTAATAGTTAGAAAAGCTGCTGAAGATAAAAGTCTAGAGTTAGCTGTAATAGAAAATATTCAGCGTGAAAATCTAAATGCTATAGAAGAAGGGGAAGCATATGAGCTTCTTATAAAAAAATATAGCTATACACAAGAGAAACTGGCTAAAAAGTTGGGAAAAAATAGAAGTACAATTACAAATAAATTAAGAATATTAAAATTACCAGATGAGATTAAAGAGGTTATAAAAAAAGGGGAGCTCTCAGCAGGACATGCAAGAACAGTACTTTCTTTAGAGGATACTAATGAACAAGTAGATCTTGTAAAAAAGATTATTAGCGGTAATTTAAGTGTAAGAAAAACAGAGGATTTAGTAAAAAATAAAAAAAATGAGTGTGGGGGATTTAATAAAAAAAATAGAAGAGTCGAAATTATAGAAGTAGAAAATAAATTAAGAGATTATTTTGGGGCAAAAGTAAAAATAAAAGAGGGAAAAGATAAAAAAGGGAAACTGGAAATAGAGTTTTGTTCTGATGGTGATTTAGAGAGAATCATCGAAAGTATGGGAATTAAATAGTAAAGGGAGTTGTGAGAATGAGTCAAAATAGTGAGCATGTAAAAAAAATCCTAGCGACTTTAGACGATATACCGACATTACCTCTAGTTATAAATAGATTAATGGAACTTTTAGAGAATCCTAAAAGTACTGCAAAAGATATAAATGATGTTATAAAAACTGATCAGTCATTAACAGCTAAAACTTTAAAGTTAGTAAACTCTGCTTATTATGGATTCCCACGAAAAATAGGAACTGTAACAGATGCAGTTGTAATTTTAGGATTTAATACTGTTAGAAGCTTAGCTTTAAGTGCTACCGTTTGTAAACTGTTTTCTGGGGAAAAAACAGAATATTTTGATCGTGCAGAATTATGGGAACACTCGATGGCAGTTGCTTTTGCATCGAGATTAATAGCAAAGAAAGTAAGGTATCCTGAACAGGAAGAAGCATTTGTTGCAGGACTTCTTCATGATATAGCAAAAGTAATAGAAGATCAATATTTTCACGATATTTTTATAGAAGCAGTGAAAATGTCTAAAGATAATGGAATATCTCTTATAGATGCAGAGAGAGAAGTAATAGGGATGGATCACTCTCTTATTGGAAGAAGAATTGCAGATAAATGGAATTTACCTTTTAAAGTCACAAAGGTAATAGGATATCATCACCAACCGGAATTTGGTGGTATAGGTGATGAAAAAATATTAACAAGTATAGTTCATGTTGCCGATTCAGTTGTGAAATTACGAAAAATAGGAAATAGTGGTAATTATGGACCAATTGTTCTAGATAAAAGTGCAGTTGAATTATTAAAAATAACAAAACAAGATTTAGCAGAAGTTGTAAAAAAATTATTAATAGAAATGGAAAAAGCTGCAGATTTTTTAAAAATCGTAAAAGAATAAGGTGAGAATATGTCTAAAAAAGGGATTTTTTTATTGTATTTATTTATATCTATAAGTTTATATTCTAAAACAGAAATTGGAAAATCCTATCTAACTAATTTGGAAAATTTTTCGAATAGTACTGGTATTATTAAAACGGAAAATACATATATAATTTCAGATTATATAAAAGGAAAAATACTTATATATGATGATAATTTCAATCAAAAAAAGAAATTTGAAAATTTTAATTCACCTGCTTATATGTATTTATTAGAAAATAAAATATTTATTTCAGAGCATGGGACAAATACGGTAAGTATTATTGATATTAGAAAGAATACTGTAATTAAATTTGGTAATTATGGAAAAAAAGAGAAGGAATTTAACCATCCAGGAGTTATATTTAGCTATAATGAAAATATTCACATTATAGATGAATATAATCATAGAATACAGGTTTTAAATAATAAAATGGAATTTTTATACGAAATATTATTACCTAAATTTGACTATCTATACATACCTAATTATAAATTAAATTATAAAGTAATTACATGTGATGAGTTTTTTTATATTTTAGATTGTTATAGTAGAAAAATTTATAAATGTATAGATAGTAAAATGGAGATATTTAAAGATATATATTATATTAAAGACCCAATAGATTTTTTTATAGAAGAAAATGAGATCTTTGTTCTTGATAATTATGATTTTAGTATAAATAATATTAAAAAACCATCTATTTCAGAGCAATCTTTAAAAAAAGAGAATAAAACAATTATTTTAAAAGAGAAAAAACCTGATATAATTAAAATAAAACAGCTATCGTATAATAAGGGGAATATAGTATTTTTATACGAAAACTTTGTTTATGAATATAATATAAGTAAAGATGAACTTAAAACATTAAAAGAACTAAAAAAAATAAATAAAGGTGAATTTGGAAAACCAATTTCTATTATAGAAAACTCTAAAAAAGAGATATTAGTATTAGATAATGAATTAGAAAAAATAATAATTTATGATAAGAACTATAAGTTTGTCGATGAAAAAAAAGAAATTGGTAAAAAACCAACTGACTTTTATGTTGACGAATTTGACAATTACTATATTTGTCTAGCAGGGGAAAATAAAATAAAAAAATATAATAAAGATTGGAAAGTTTTATATGAATATGGAAATTATGATGTTTTTAAATCTAGTTATTTAGAATATTATAATTCTCTGAATGAAGAAATTAGAGAAAATATTAAGTTTATAGATAAAAATATATATCATTTAGGGATTACGTTAGATAAGCAAGGAAATATATATATAGTTGATTCTAAAGCATTAAAAAGTTATAAATATAATCCGTTTTTTTATAAACAGTTTAATTTTGGAGTAAAGGCATCTACTATTGATGTACTTAGAAAAAATTTTATTGGTAAATTTAGTTGGGATGAGGAAAATCTGGATAATTTAAAAGATATTTTTTATTATAAGGATAAAATATATATTTTAGATAGCAATGATACTAAAGTATTGGTATACAATACTAATGGTATTTATGAAAAAGAGTATAAATTTAGTGAATTAGATAGTAAAAAAAATAGTTTGAAAAGTATATATATTAAAAATAATAGAATATATTTAGCAGATTATCTTAATTTTAAAATAAAAATTTATGATTTGAATTTTGAAAAAATTAATGAAATTTCATTTTTAAAAGAGGGGTTAATGCCGATACATATATATGAAAATTATGTTATTTTTATAAATACAGATAAAATTTATGAAAATTATTATGTAATATGGAATATAGGTGATATATTAAATGATAAAAATAAATAATTTAGATGTTATTTTAAAAGGAAAAGAGATATTAAAAAACATTAATCTCACAATTGATGATAAAAAAATATATGTAATACTAGGTCCATCAGGATGTGGGAAAAGTGTACTGTTAAAAAATATAATAGGATTATTAACTCCAACAGGTGGAGAAATATTGATAGATAATATAAATATTGTAGATGCAGATAAAAAAGAGATTGATAATATCCGAAAAAAATGTGGTTTTTTATTTCAACATTCTGCACTATTTGACTCTTTAACAATAGAAGAAAATTTAGAATTTCCACTATTACAGCATAAAAATTACAGTAAAGACGAGATAAAGGATAGAGTTAACGAGAAACTAAAAATGGTAGGATTACATGATGTGAATAATAAAAAACCATCAGAACTGTCAGGTGGAATGCAAAAAAGAGCAGCACTTGCAAGAAGTATTATATTGGAACCAGAATATATATTTTATGATGAACCAACAACGGGATTAGATCCAATAATGTCACGTATTATAGACGATTTAATAGTAGAACTGAATTATAAATTAGGTGTTACATCTATTGTTGTAACACATGACATGAAAACAGCATCTAAAATTTCAGATAATATGGCACTTTTATATAATGGTAAAAAAATCATAGAGGGTAAAAAAAGCGATTTAATGAGAGCTGATAATCCATATTTGAATCAATTTGTTGAAGGACTAAGAGAAGGTCCTATGGTATTATAGTAAATGCAAAAAATATATTATTTGGAGTGTATATAAATGGAAAGAAAAGAATTAATGGCAGGAATCTTTGTTGTAATAGGAATAGGAATTTTATTTTTTTCTTTATTCTTTCTAGGAAAGTTAGATAGAAAAAAAGATTTCTACACTATCATGGCGGAGTTTGAAGCAGTAAACAATCTTGAGATTGGAACTCCGGTTATATTAAGTGGTGTGAAGGTTGGTAAAGTAAAGTCGATATACTTAGAGGAAGACAAGGTAATAGTTGAATTATATATAAAGAATTCTATAAAAATAAGAAAAGGTGCTAGGATAACAATTATTTTAAAAGGGATAATCGGGGAACAGCTTGTAAGTATCTATAATTTAACTGCAGAAAATGAAGATTATTATGTAGATGGCGATAAAGTAAAAGGTGATAGTCCTGTAGATATGGGGATGATGTTTGGAAAAACATATGATATTATGGAATCAATTCAAAATTTAACAGATAAAATTGAAAATATGGTAAATGATACAAGTACAAAAGATATTGTTGAGAATATAAAAATTGCAACTGAGAAAATAAATGTTGTGATAGATAAAGTAGATATATTGGTAGATAATACAACAGAAATTAGTAAAAAAACAATGGGTATAATGGATGAAAATAGAGAAACAATTAAAAGAACCATTGATTCAGCAGAAATTATAGTTCGAAAAACAGAACTATTTATAGAAAAAGTAGATTATGTGGTTAATAAAAAAAATAACGAGATTGAATTACTCTTAATAGATACTAAAAAAATAATTGAAAATTTTAATGAATTACAAAATAGAAACGAACAAAATATCGATGAAATAGTATCTAATTTTCTATTATTAAGTGAAAATCTAGTAGAAATTACAGAAAAAATTGATAAAGATAAAATTGTAAAAATACAAGAAGACATAGATGAAACTACTGAAAATATAAAAGAAATTGTATCTGATTTTAAAAGTGAAATAAATAGAGATAATGCTCATAAAATAATCTCTACAATAGAAAATACAGAGAAAATTTCAGAGACATTTAAAAGAGCATTGGATAATAAGTTTGTTGCAACACCAGAGATAGAAGTTGATAAAGATGCTAATTTTTATATGAATCTTAATCTAAATATAAGTAATAATTATAGTGATTATTATGTAGAAATCGGTAGCGATAATATAAATAAAACTTTTGGAAAATTAAATTTATTATTTGGTTTTGTAGATGGGAAAAATGATTTATCTACAGGAATATTAAAAGGTAAAGCTGGTATGAGATATAAGTATAATTTCAATAATAATTATGCTTTTTGGATTAAATACTATGATTTAAATAAAAGTAATATACTACTTAATGCAGAATATAATTACAATAAATCTACACTTTTTTTAAGATATGATATAAAAGACTTATTTTATATTGGTGCTTCATATAAATTTTAGGAAGGGATAGTATGAAAAAAATTAAAAATAGATATAGTCAAATAATTTTTAAAATTATTTTTATTTTTACTTTAACTGTTGTTAGTTATTCTTTATTTAATATCTATTTTAATGATATTGTACAAAAGATACTTCTTAAAACTTTAAATGTTGAAATAAAATTTGATAAAGTAAAGTTTTATAATATTGGAAAACTAAAAATCACAAATGTTACACTTAAAAACCTTGAAAAAGAGGAATTGGTTCGTGCAAAAGAAGTTATAATAGATTATAATATAAAAAACCTAAAACATATAAGTAGTATTACTGTCAAAAATGCAATAATATCAATTAGAATGTATGATAATTATGATATAAGTATCGTTGAAGCATTTTCTAATGATGACGAGGTAGAAGAGATTATAGAAGAATTTGTAAAGAAAAATAAAGTAAGTGAGAATTTACATGAAAAATCACATGAAAATGAAGTAAAAGAATCAATATTAGATAAAATTATTGTATTGAATAGTGTATTGAAATATAGAGACGAGATGCATAAAATCCCTATAGAAAAAACATTAAATAACTTAAATGGTGAACTAAATTTTAATGATGCATATGGAATAAGTATTATAGCAGTTGGTTCAAATAAAACAGAGCGATTTGAATTTAATTTATATACTACAAAAGACGATAAAAAAGAGTTTATCTTAAATATACATGATTTGGAGATTAATAATGATATATTACAATACGGTTATTCAGATGAATCCATTAATTTCGAAAAGGGTTTTGCAGATGTAAATCTAAAGTACGATAATACAGGTATAACAGGTGATGTTTTATTTAAAGGAGTCAGAGTTAAGTATAGTGATATTAAAAACAAGATTGAGTATATAAATGGAAAAGTAGATTTATATAATGACCATGTTTTTATTGAGGCAACAGGATATTTACAAAAAAACAAAGTCAATTTTGACTTACTATACGATTTTAATAAAGAAAATCTTAATATAAATGTGGAAGTCGGAAATATAAATTATAGAGATTTAAAAAATTATAAAGCATTAGATGAAATTGATTTGAATATAAATGGTAATATTAATTATGGTAAATTATCTCTAAATTATAATGTAGCTAATGATAAATTAGATCTTGATATTATTGGAAATGCAGATAGAATTTTCATAGAAAATCATGAAATTTCATATATCGATGCTAAAATAAACTATAGTGATAATATTTGGAATTTAAATAAGATAATATTTAATTATGGTAATGAGGTCTATGATAATATTAATGTAGCTGCAGATGTTGTGCTAGATGGAATAGCAACTGAAGATGATGTGAGCATAAACTTTAATATAAATAATATAGATACAATTATAGAAGCAGAATATATATTGGGAAATTTAAACTATAATTTTTCAAACCAAAAATTAATTATAAACTATAAAAATAATGATTTCAAAGGAAATTTGAATTATAATAAAGAGAAAAAACTAAATCTAAATATTGATATAAAAAATGTTGTTAAATTTAATTATGATAAATATAGTGGAAAAGTTCTAGGCGAGATTGACTTTAATTATAATTTTAAAACCAATAAAATAGAGAAAACTTACTATGATTTAAAAGTTATTGGATTTTATGATATAGATAAAATATCTTTAGAAGGTAGTGTTGTTGATACAAATTTTGACTTTAAAAAAATTTACATAGTAAATAATGAAAGTGATATATATTTTTTAGGAAATTATAACTTTAAGTCAGGAAAATATGATTTTAAAATAATTCAAATATATGCAAATTTAAAAGAATTTATTACAGAATTACCGAGTGATATATATATAACTGGTAGAGGAAATATTACGGGTTTAAATGATAAATTTACATTGGAAAGTACAGTAAATAGTTATAATGGGGCATATATTCTTGATTATGAGATATTAAGAGGTAAGATAAAACTTGATTACAATAAAGGAAAAATACGAGCAAACGGAAGTTCTATTTTAAAAAAATTGGGATATAAAAATCAATATGTACAAGATTTAGATATAAAATATAGGTATAATAATGATACGCTTTACATTGATAAATTTTCAAATAATATTTTGACAATAACTGGGAATTGTAATATAATAGACATGAATTTAGATTTAAAATATAGATTAAATAACTATAAATTAAAAGAGATTGAACTTTTAAAAGAATATGAATTAAAAGGGGATATTACAGAGATAAGTGGTATTGTTAAAGGAAAAATTGATAATCTTACAATTACAACTAGTCTTAAAAATATAAATCTCCAGTATAAAGATATAAAGAATATTAATATTAATGGAGATCTTAAGTTGCAAGATGGCATCTTAGCAGTAAATAAAGTATCTATAAATAATAACTTAATAAATGGAAAATATGAAATTGCATCTAGAAATTTTGATGTAAAATTAAATATTATGGAAGAAAATTTTAATAAATATTACACAATACCTAATTTTCCACTTACATTTAAAGCAATTGGAGAACTAAATCTATGGGGAAACTTAGAAGATGTAAAATCAACCGGAAAACTTAGTTTATCAAACGTATATTATAATGGTATAGAAATTCCAAAATTATATCTACAATATAGTTATAATAAAGGAAATTTAAATGACATATTAAATACTGGTGTTTTTAATTTAAGTAACATTGAATTTATTAATAAAAAAGGTGAATTACTTTTAAATGCAAGTGCAATATTTGATGTAATAAATAAAAAAACAGAGATAAATTTAAAAGAACAAGAACTCGATTTGAAAAAGTTGCAGTATTTATATCCGAATACTAGTTTTGATGGTAAATTAAAAATGCAGTTTAATTTAAAAAGCGATTTGTTCAAGATGGAATACAAAGCAAAAATTATGAGTGATTTAATTACAATTAATAATATAGAGATAAGAGATATAAAAAATCAAATTAGCGGAAATGAAGATGAGATAAATATAGATACTGTTAGCATGAATTATAATAAAAATCTTGTAAATTTTTATGGAAATTTAAAATTAAATCCTTTTGAATATAATTTTAAAATTGTAGCAAAAAATGCTGAACTAGAATTTCTAAANCTATTTTTAAGAGATAAAATAAAAGATATTAAAGGTACTGCAAATATAAATATAACTCTTACTGATAAGGAAAGTAGAGGAAGCCTTATATTAAAAAAAGTTAGTTTTAAAGATTTAGATAACTATGCAGATGTAGAAGATGTGAATGCTAATATAAATTTTGAGAAGCAAATTATCAATATATCAAAATTTAGTGGTAAAATAAATAAAGGTAGCTTTAATATTGAAGGTTTTGTAGGATTACCTAAAATTGAAGCAGAACAGTTAACAAACTTTAGAGAGATGAGAAATAATAAAAAATTAAAATTAAATTTTGAAGAGAGCCCATTTGGTAAATTAGATAGCAATTTAAATATTAAATTTGAGAATATTATTTATTATTATCAAAATTTAATTAAACTGAATTTTTCTGGAAATTTAAAGATGAAGAATAAAAAACTTGATGGAATCATTACTTTAAACGAGGGCGAAATAAGGGGAATTCCAGAGAATATTCATACTAAAACTGAGGATAATGATTTAAATATTCTATCACTAGTTGACTTAGATATAACTTTTTTAATAAAAAATGGGATGAAAATCTCATTAGATAAATTTTCTGTAATAGAAGATATTGAAGCAAATATAGGAGGTGGTGGAAAATTAAAAAATATTGGTACAAATCTTAATTTTGTGGGTACATTATCTGCTGAAAAAGGTGTAATTACATTTAATAATAACTTTTTTGAAATAGAAGAAAGCGTTGTTATTTTTGATGACCCATATAGGTATTTAGATAATCTAAGTCCTATTATAAGTATTACAGCTAAAACTGAAATTGCCAGCGAAAAAATATATGTGAAAATTAATGGTACTTATCCTGAATTAACTTATATTTTGTTAGCAGAGAACCCTGATTTATCACATGAAGATATTATTTCACTACTTGCTTTTCATAATAAATTAACTGATTCTACTCCACAAGGTGTAGTTAAAGACAGACTAGAAGAACAATTAAGAAAAGAATTATTTGACCCAATTTCAAAAAAAATAGAAGAGATCTTTGCTTTATCAAAAGTAAAACTTTATTCAGATGTTTTAAAGCAAAACGGAGAAGAGATAACAATAACAGAAGACTTAAGATTAGGTGCCAGTATAGAGTTAAAAGATCTATTTTATAAAAACTTTTTATTTTGGAATTTAAAAGTAAAGCTATCAAGCGATGAACCTGGTCAACTTGATTATTATGATTTTTGGTTTGATTATAACATAAGAGAAAATATCTCGGTATCTTTAGGAATGCAAAGAAAACAGAAAACAGAAACAGAAACAGAAGGAAATTTACATATTGACCTTGAATTTAGAAAAAGATTTGATGTTAATTTTTTCTAAAAAAATACAACATTGGAGGGAATTTATGAAAAAAGCAGTATTAGTATTGATATTTATACTAAGTTTTTTATGTGTTAAGGCTACTGATGTACTCCGAATAACAGCTGTAGAGATAAATAATAATAAAGAGATACCTGAAGAGGTTATTGAAAATAATATTAAATTAAAAGAGGAATCAGAATTTAGCTCGAAACAGATGGTTGAAGACTATATCACACTAAAAAATCTCGAATATATAGAGGATTTAAAAATATATCCTGAGATATACAACAAAGGTATTAAATTAAAAATCAATATAATTGAAAAAGAAAACGCAAAAGAACTTTTAATAGCTGATGAAATTGTTCCACTTTCTGAAAGAGAAAAAATAGATAAATCTTTAATTATAAAATCTATTGGAATTGTAGGAAATGTGAATATATCAGAAGAAGAAATTATAAAAAATATACCAATTGCAGTAGGTGGGTATTTCTCTAAGATGAAAGTTGTAGAGGGTAAAAATAATATTATGGATACAGGATATTTTAAAGACGTAAATCCCAATGTTTTGAAATATAATGATGGAATTTATATTAAGTATCAAGTAATAGAAAATCCTATTATAAATGGAATTAGCATTACAGGTAACAGATTAATTGATGAAAGTGAACTTTTAGAAGGGATAGAAACTGAAATTGGTAAAATTTATAATGTGAACACATTAAAAAGAGATACAGATTTAATAATGCAAAAATATCATGATAAAGGTTATGTACTAGCAAATATAGCTGACCTTGATATGACAAATGATGCAATTTTACATATAAAAATTATCGAAGGAAAACTTACCAAAATAGAATTTAAAAAAATGGTTACAGAAGAAAATGCACATGACACTGAATTAAAAACACGGGGATATGTTCTAAAAAGAGAAGTAGAATTAGAAGTGGGAGAAGTATTTGAAATTAACAAATTTCAAGACACTGTAAAAAATATTTTTAGAACAGGATATTTTAAAACTGTAAATCAGGAGTTTAATAAATCAAATGTGGATCCAGAAGGGGTAGAACTTATATTATTATTAGATGAAAATAAAAGTGGTTCTATTCAAGGATCATTATCATATGGGTCAGCAGTAGGGGTAGTTGGAAGTGTAAGTATAAATGATAATAATTTTAGAGGAAAATCTCAAACTGTGAGCTTATCAGCGGAAATTTCATCTGAAAAACGTAAATTATACGAATTATCATTTTCAGATCCGTGGCTAAAAGATACTGATAGATTGTCATTTAATACTGGAATTTATAAGAAAATAGATAAAAAGAATGACAAAACTGAAACTGATAAACTAGGATTTAAAATAGGGATAGGTAAGGGTTTGGGTCGATACTATAGGGTTAGACTTGGAACAAATTTAGAAAAAGTAAAGGAATATGATAGTGATAGAAAAATAGATATAACTTCAGATTATGGTGGAGACTATAATATAATTAAATTTGGACCTTCTTTTTATTATGATACTAGAAATAACTACTTAAATGCTACAAATGGAAACTACGCAAGGTTAACTATAGAACATGGTAAAGTTTTTGGTGGGAAATCATATTTTGCTACAGAATTAGAAGGTAGAAAATATCATAGATTTTTATTCGATAAGATGACTATGGCTTATAGAGGAATATTAGCAGGAACAGGGAATAATACTCCAAGTTCACAGCTATATGATGTAGGTGGCGGAAACTCATTAAGAGGATATAGAAGTGGTGAGTTTGAAGATGGATATATTAAATTTGTAGGTAATATAGAAAATAGAATTCAAATAGAGAATAATTTTCAATTAGTATTTTTCTATGACATAGGGAGAACTTGGGAAAACTCAAGTATATTTAAAGAGATTGATGATATTAAACAAAGTTATGGTATAGGACTTAGAATAGATACACCACTTGGGCCTTTAAGATTCGACTATGGATGGGCAATAGGAGATAAAGATAAAACAAGCGGAGAATTTCATTTTAATATAGGACAAATGTTTTAAAAAAATAAATTATACTTATGAAGGAGTGAAAGAGTTATGAAAAAAAATATTAAATTAATGATACTAAGTTCAGCAGTAGGAATTTTATTAGGCGGAAATGTATTTGCTGCGAATATGGGAATTGTTGATCCGCAATCTGTGTTTGAAAGATATCCAGAAACTAAAAAAACACAACAATCTCTTGAAAATAAAAAAATTGAGATGCAAAAAGTATTAGATGAAGAGAGAGATATTTTATTAAAAAAAGAGGAAGAAATTGTAAAAAAAGGGGATAAGGCAACAGAAAAAGATAAAAATGATTTAGAAATTGCAAAAGACACATTTGCACAAAAATATCAGTATTTACAGCAAAGATTAGATCAAGATCAATATACAATTTTAGAAAAATTAAAAACAGATATTAAAACAGGAATTGAAGAGGTTGCAAAACAAAAAAATATAGATATCATTATCGATGCACAGGCGGTTTACTATATAAAATCTGGACTTAAGTTAGATATCACAGAAGATGTATTAAAATTCTTATCATCTGCTGAACAAATTAGTCTTGATTAATTGTTTATAATTATAATAAAATAAACTTATTAAAAGATTGTAGAATTCTACAATCTTTTAAATTATTACATTAGATAATATTAATATATACATACAAACAAAAAAGTCTTGATAAATTTATGAAAAAGAGTTATAATTTAAATAATATATATAATTTTAGAAAATGAGAGGAGGTTGAAAACTAGTTTATTTTTATAGACTAGTTGCTTGATATGAATTATTCTATAAAAGAAATTTCTGAAAAAATCGATGGAATAATAGTTGGTGATGAAAATATTACTGTATCGAAGTTATCTCCTTTTTTCCAAGCTGAAGAAGATGACATTACTTTTGCCGCAGAAGAAAAATTTTTATCTAAATTAAAAGATACAAAAGCAAAAGTAGTATTAGTTCCAAATATCGAAAATTTACCAGAAGGTAAAACTTATATTAAAATAAGTAAAAATCCTAGAGAGATAATGCCTATTATACTAGATATTTTTAGTAAAAAAATAAAATTTCCTTCTAAAAATATAGAGGAAAGCGCTAAAATTGGAGAAAATGTAGAGATAGCAGTGGGGGTGTATATTGGTTATAATGTTACAATTGGAGCTAATACAAAAATATATCCAAATTCTGTTATTATGGAAGGAACAAAAATTGGGAAAAATTGTCTAATTTACCCAAATGTAACAATAAGAGAGCATACTATAATTGGAGATAATGTTGTATTATTACCAGGAGCTGTAATTGGAGCTGATGGATTTGGATTTGTAAAAGTTGGAAGCGAAAATAAGAAATTACAACAGATAGGTAGAGTTTTAATAGAAGATAATGTGGAGATAGGTGCAAATAGTACTGTTGATAGAGGTGCAATAGGTGATACTATAATTAAAAA
>JGI24711J26586_10001895_pt1 | contig 15470 bp, 17 predicted proteins | sample BioPla3DNA1_FD_26586 | JGI IMG/M metagenome (IMG submission 26586)
TATTTTATGTAATATTTATTATTTAAAAAATTAAATAGTAATATTTCTAAATCGTTTAATTAAGAAAAAATTGTATAAAACAGATTATATTATACATAAAAAATTATGTTTAAATTTAGAAAAGCATAAAAAGATGAAAAATTTAATAAATAAGAGTCTGATGATGTAATAATAGATTAAATATATTAATTTAATTATTGAAGAATTGATTAAAATATGTTATAATACATTGTTAGTTTAAAAGGAAATTGACTACAGTTTATACTACAATAGAATATGAAAGGTGGTGAAAAATCTGCTGACATTTTGTCAATTTCTTAAAATATATTAAGTTAGCAGATATATATAGTAAAATGGTAAGAAAAATAAAAAGTAAAGGGTCATCAGGTACAAGAGATATAATTAAACAAGCACAAGAGATGCAAACAAGAATGATGGAAGTTCAAGATATGCTTAAAGAAAAAGAGGTCGAAGCATCAGTTGGTGGAGGAGCTGTTGTTGTAAAAGCTAATGGACAAAGAGAAATATTAAGCCTAACAATTAAAGAGGATATCATTAAAGAAGCTGTAGAAGAAAACGATAAAGAGATGTTGGAAGATTTAATATTATCAGCGGTTAAAGAAGCTATGAGACAGGCAGAAGAATTAGCTGAAAAAGAGATGAACCAAGTTACAGGTGGGATAGATATACCTGGATTAATATAGAAGAGAAAAACATATGAATTTATTTTGGTTCATATGTTTTTTTTTAATAATAATAAGATATTGACTTTAAAACTAAATAATGTATTTTGGAGGAGATTATGAAAAAAAAAGTGGTTGGAATTGGACTTTCAGGTGGTATTGATAGTACAGTAGCAGCGAAACTATTAATTGATGAAGGATATGATGTTTTTGGTATCACAATGAGAGTTTTTGATTCCAATGGAGATGAAACAATTTATGAAAATTCAAAAAAAGTTTGTGAAGATTTAGGAATAAAACATTATATTGTTGATTATATTAATGAATTTAAGAAATATGTAATTGATGATTTCATAGAAGAATATAAAAATGGTAGAACACCTAATCCATGTGTTAAATGCAATAAATATATTAAACTTGGAAAATTATATGAAGAAGCAATGAAATTAGGTGCAGATTATTTCGCAACTGGTCATTATGCTATTATAAAAAATGGAAATATATATATTGGAGAGGATTCTAAAAAAGATCAAGCATATTTTTTAGCACAAATTAATATAAAAAATATTGATAAAATATTATTTCCATTAGGAAATTATACAAAAGACAGGATTAGAGAAATTGCAAAAGAGAAAGAGATTAAATTATATGCAAAAGGTGAAAGTCAAGAAATTTGTTTTATAAAAGATGATGATTATAAAAAATTTTTAATAGAAAACACAAATGGAGAGATAGAAAAAGAAGGTGAAATTATTTATAAGAATGGAAAAGTTTTAGGGCTACATAAGGGGTATTCATTTTATACAATTGGTCAGAGAAAAGGTCTAGGGATTGCACATAAAACCCCACTTTATGTAATAGGTGTAGATATAGAAAAAAATCAGGTAATTGTTGGAGAAAACAGCGATCTGTTTAAAAAAAATCTTATTATAAATAAAATTAACCTAATACAGAATATAAGTAGAGAAGATATGCTAAATTTAAATTGTAAAGTCAAAACACGTTCAAGAGATAATTTTCATGAAGNAATAATAAAAGAATACGAGAATAATGAAATAAAATTAGAATTTATTGATAATGTGAGAGCTATTACACCAGGACAGCTTGCTGTTATGTATGATTATGACAATAAAATTATTGGAAGTGGATATATTATGTAGTTAAAATAAGATTAGATTATATTTTTAAATTAAGATGAAATATAAAAAAATCTAAATCAAAATCAAAACATAATTTTAACCACCAATAACGCGAATTAACGCAAATGAAAGTAAATGAATTAAGATTATTTATTAGAACTTAGTGCTTAGATTTCATAACTTATAAAAAATTGAAAAATCAAAAAAATATAATTTTACCATAGATGGACACGGATTAAAATATAAAATAAATGAAACATGAACGAGATTATTCAGTTAATGAGTAATCTTTTTTTTATAAAATTGTAATTGAAAAGAAAAATATATATTATTTTGAGTAAAGAAAATATTATATAAAAAACAAGAATTTAATAAAAAAAACAGGAAAAACTATACTTTTTTTGTAACTATATATGGTTATTAATTTATTTTAAATTATTTAGATTAGGATAAATAAAATTGGAGGAAAAAATATGGCAAACGAAAATGCAGTTATGAATAATAATGAAAATCTGAATGAAGATTCATTTGAATTAGACGATTTAGAAGCTTTAAATGATAAACTAGAAATTGAATTGGAAGCAGAATTAGCAGATTTAGAACTTCTTAAAGAAGAAAGAGATAAAATTGGAAATCCAGATGCTCTCAGTAAAGTAGTAATNGACGAGGTTTGGAAACAGTTCACTAACCAAATTGGTTTAGACGTTACCGAGGAGTCTTTAATTCAAAAATATGATAGAGAAAATCCAGAAACATATGATGAAGTAGCTACAACTATAATGCAAGACAAAAAATACAGGGATGCAAATAATAAAATAAGGGAAAAGCACGGGAGAGGTATATTAAAGGATGAATATACTGGTAAAAATTTAGGTGAAAATGATAAGGCAAATTTGGATCATACAGTTTCCAGAAAGGAAATTTACGAGAACACAAGGAGAAAACAAGCTAATATTAAAACAGAAGTTTTAGCGAATAAAGACGAAAATCTAAATGCTACAAATGAATCCTTAAATAAAAGTAAAGGTGCAAAAAGTGTCGATGATTATAATAAAAATAGCGAACAAAGAGAAAAAGATTTAAGGAAACAAAATGAACATGCTAATAAGAAAATCGATGAATCAAATATGTCTGAAACAGATAAAAAAAATGCAAGAGAAAAAAATGACAAGAGATTACAAGATAAACTAGATGCTGACCCAAATTTAATGAAAAAAGTTGATAAAAAAGCACGACGAGCAATAAATCAAGAAATATATAAAGGGGTGGCTAAGGAAACAGCAAAAAAAGCTGGTCATGACGCATTAAAAGTAATGTCTATACAAGCATTATCAGCTATGCTTAAAGAGATTATGAATGCACTTGTAAGGTACTTTAAGTCTAAGAAAAAATCTTTAACTAATTTTATGGATGAGATGAAAAAGGCTTTTAAAAATTTTTGTTCAAAAATACGAAGTTTCATAGAATCAGGGGCAAAATCAGTAGGTGGAACTATTATTACAGAAATATTTTGAATAGTACTTAGACCATTTAAAAAACTTATTAGTTTTATTAAACAGGGTTTTTCGTCTTTTGTTGATGCATTTAAATATTTAACAAATAAAGAGAATGCAAATAAACCTTTTAGTATTAAAGTAGCACAAGTTGGTAAAATAATTATGGGTGCTTTAGTTACAGGAGGAGCATTAGTTCTAGGAGAAGTAATAGAAAAAGGATTAATGGCAATACCAGCTTTTGCAATTGAAATTCCATTACTAGGAAGTTTAGCAAATATTGTAGGGCTTTTTTTAGGAACTGTTGTTTCTGGTGTAATAGGTGCAATAGTAATGTATCTAATAGATAAATTGATTGAAAAGAAAATGTTAANAGAAAATGATAAGGCACAAATTGATAAAGGTAATGAAGTATTGTGTACTCAATATAAACTACAAATTTTAAATGAAGTTAAGTTTGAAAATACAAAAACGAATACTCTAGAGAATATTTCTAGCAGACATCGAGAAGCTGCTAAAATAATGAAAGAATCGTTAAGTAATATTATGGAGGATTTCGTTGGCGATTTTTCAGATAAAGAAAATAAAATAATAATTGATGAAGAAGATATAAAAACAAATGAAAAGATTGATAAAGCAAGTAAAGATTTAGACGATTTACTAAAAAGTTGGAATTAAGGGGGGAATTATGAAAAAAATTTTTAATATTATAGGGAATATTATTTTAATTATTTTGACTATTATTATAGAGTTAATTATGATAATTTTGGGATCGATTTGGACAATTATAAAATATGGATTAATTTCTATTGTAAACGGGATTATCTATATTGTAAATTTTATTAGAAATGATAATCTTGATTATGTAGAAAATGTTTCTAATAGATTTCAAATAGTTAGGGCTGTAATGAAAAAATCATTCAAAAATATGCAAATCAAAAGACAGAGTTTTGAATTAGCAAAAAATCGTCTTAAAGAATTTTCAGAAATAGAAACAGCAGTATTAGAGATTGGAAATGTAAAAACACAAGATATATTTTTTTCGCATAAAGTTACTGGTGAAGAACTAAATGATAAAATAAAAATTATTCAAGATTATATAATTGATTTAAATATCAAAAATAATAATGTAATTAACGAATTTGGAGAAATATATAATACATTTNAAGCACTAGATAAAGAGTATATAGCAAGTATTCTTACTACTATTGAATCAGTAGAAAAAACAAGTAATGATGTAAGAATTCAACAAGATACTTTGAAAGAACATAATGATAAACTTGAAATGCAACAGAACAAATTAGATGCTCATCAAATAGAAATAGAAAAAAGTATAGATAATATATCCAAAATTATTACGGCATTACATAAATATAAAGAAAAAATGGATAGTTATGATTCTTTTGAAGAGATTGATAAAATATATTCAGATTATAAAGCAATGTTAAATGTGATCGAAGAACAAAAAAAACATTTACAGGATATCGAAATGAATAATGCGGAAAATACTGGTAAATTAGATTCATTATATTTTCTAATTAATGAGGAGGAACAAATTACTGAAGATGCAACAAAAAAATACAATACAATTGAATATTTAGAAAAGAAGACTAAATATGCATATTTAATTTCTGGCGGAGCCATAGGATGTGCTATTATTGGATTAGTGTTAATTTTAACCAAATAACATATAAATACGGACAATGGTTTAGAGAAATNATAAAAGTTTATATTAGCATATGGGGGAAAGTAAAGTGAAGAAAATTGAAATTAAAAGAAATAATTTTAAATTAGCAAAAAATAGGATTAAAAAATTTTATGAAAATGAATCTTTAAAATTAACGATTGAAGGTGTAGAGGCTAAAGGCGGATTGTTTAATTTGTTCGACCATAAAGTAAGTGGCGTAGAATTAAATAATAGAATCAATGCTATTCAGAGATTTTTAAATAATATAAATAGAACAAATAATAATATAATTAGCGAGTTTGGAGAAATATACAATACATTTGAAGCATTAGATAAAGAGTATTTGGCAAGTATCATGATTACTATCAAATCGGTAGAAAAAACAAGTAACGATGTAAGAATTCAACAAGGAATAATAAATGAACATAATAATAAACTTAGAATACAACAGAATAAATTGGATGCTCACCAAATTAAAATTAATAAAAATTTTGATAATATAAAAAAAATAGTGATGAAGATAAAAAACAATAAGGAGAAAATTGATAATTATAAGTATTTTTCTAATATTGATATCATTTTATCAAATAATGAAATAATATTACATACTGCTAAAGAACAAAAACTACTTTTAGAAAAAATCGATCAATTTAATGAAAAATATACCGCGAGGTTAAATACGATAATTCAAGATAAATTTAAAATAAAAGAACTTACAGTAAAAAATAAAGAGCATATTACATTATTAACAAAAAAAATTAAATATGCTTACTGGATTTCTGGTATAGCTATTGGATTAGTAATTATTGAGATGATATTACTTTTTGCGAAGGAGATATAATGGAAAAATACATAAAAGCATTAAACAATACAGCTTCTATACTGGATGCTTTAACAGTTTCTGGCGGGGAAATAACAAAACTTGCTAGTGGCATAACTGAAAATAATGATGATAAATTAACAATTACGTTGTTAAAACAAATTACAAGTATTACAGAATCAAATTTAAATTCAAAAGAGATTAAGAAGGTTGCAATATCTTTAAAAAATTGTATAATAAATTATTATGGATATGCAAAACTTCTGGATATATGTAATAAAGAAAAAAAAGATATTGATGATGATACAAGAACACTTCAAGATTTATTGGGTGAATTAAATTCTCTTATCGGGCTTCGAACTATAAAAGAAAAAGTTAATGATCTAATCGCATATCAAAAAATCCAAAAATTACGTATAGAAAATGGATTGTATTCGACAAAAAATACATTACATCTTGCATTTACAGGAAATCCTGGTACGGGGAAAACTACTGTGGCAAGAATTGTTGGTAGAATTTATAAGCAAATTGGATTGTTGTCAAAAGGGCATTTTATTGAGGTGTCTAGAACGGATCTGATAGCTGGGTATCAAGGACAAACGGCATTAAAAGTAAAGTCTGTTATTGAAAAATCAATAGGCGGAGTTTTATTTATTGCTGAAGCTTATAGCATTACAGAAAATGATAATTCTGATTCGTATGGGAAAGAATGCTTAACAGAACTTACAAAAGCATTAGAAGATCATAGAGATGATTTAGTTGTTATTGTAGCTGGATACACCGATCTAATGAATAATTTTTTTGAATCTAATCCGGGGTTGAGATCTCGTTTTAATACATTTATAGAGTTTGAAGACTATGATTCAAATGAACTAGAAGAAATTCTACTATCTATGTGTAAGAAAAATGATTATACAATGGATGAAAAAGTAATAAAAAAAGTACGTATATATTTAGAAAAACAAATATTTATAAAAAATAAAAATTTTGCTAATGGAAGATTAATAAGAAATCTTTATGATAATTTTGTTATGAATCATGCAAAAAGAGTAATTAATATAGATAAACCCGGATATATAGAGTTAACAACAATTAAAGTAGATGATTTTTCATTACAATTTGATGAAATTGAAGATAATTGATATATATATAATATAAAGATAGACAGAAATTATTGTGATTTAATAATGAAAACAGATTTAATGGAAAAATTCTACTAATCTAATATTTATATTTTAATATAATTTAAGGAACAGAGTATTTTATATAATATTTCTTAAAAATATTTATACTTTGTTGTATTTATATTATCATTGTGGTATAATAAAATTGAAAATCATAAATTAAATAAGAATACGGAGGTATATTTTATGAAAGTTGTTTTAGCAGCAGATCATGGTGGATTTAAATTAAAAGAGTATGTAAAAGAATATCTTGAAAATGAAGGATACGATGTTATAGATATCGGTACAAATAGCGAGGAATCGGTTGATTATCCTTTATATGGGAAAAAAGCAGGTAAAATGGTTGCAAATAAAGAAGCTGATTATGGAGTAATATTTTGTGGTACAGGAATAGGTATTTCAATTGCAGCAAATAAAATAAAGGGTATTAGAGCTGGTCTTTGTCATAATGTATTTACAGCGAAATTAACAAGAGAACATAATGATGCCAATATTCTTGCAATTGGTGGTAGAATTATTGGGAAAGAACTAGCAATTGAGATGGTTAAAACATTTTTAAATACAGAATTTGAAGGTGGAAGACATATAAATAGGGTAAATTTAATAGAAGAATAGGAGTTGAGATAAAATTGAGTACTATTTTTAAAAAAATTATTGATAAAGAAATAAAAGCAGATATAGTATTTGAATCAGATAAAATATTAGCTTTTAAAGATATAAATCCACAAGCACCTGTACATATTTTAGTAATCCCTAAAAAAGAGATAAAAAACGTAAATGATATAAAAGATGAAGATAAAAATCTTATAGGTGAAATATTTATTGTTATACAGGAGATAGCTAAAAAATTTAATATTTATGATAATGGTTATCGTGTAATTACAAACTGTAATGAATATGGTGGACAAGAAGTTTATCATTTGCATTTTCATATATTAGGTGGGGAAAAATTAAAAGGGCTATTATCCAATGATTAATATTTCAAGTAGATCAAATGAAATTTTTAAAAAAATAAAAAAATTAAAACAAAAAAAATATAGAGATATTGAGAAACAATTTCTAGCAGAAGGAGATAAATTTTTAAATTATGAAAAAAATATAGTAAATTATATAATAAATGAAGAATATTATGAAAAATATAAAGAAAAAATTGATTTAGATAAACTAATTATTCTAACAAAAGAGCTGTTTAATGAGATAAGTTCGCATGAAAACAGTCAAGGTGTAATTATAGTATACAATTACAATTATTCTAATGTGAATAAATTTAAAAATACTGTAATTGTTCTAGACAAAATACAAGATCCTGGTAATATTGGTACTATAATACGAACAGCAGATGCTATTGGAGTACATGATTTTATAATGATAAAGGGAACAGGAGATATTTATAATGAAAAAACAGTAAGAGCAACTATGGGTTCTATATTTAAAATAAATTGTGTATATTTCGAAGAAGATGAGGCAGTAAATAATCTAATTAATAATAATTATAATATTATTGCAACTACATTATCAGATAAAAGTATTAATTATGACAAAATGATACTAAGCAATAAAAATGCAATTATTTTTGGAAACGAAGGTAATGGAATTAGTAAATTTATACAAGAAAATAGTAATTATTTAATAAAAATCCCAATAATTGGAGATGCGGAATCTTTAAATGTTTCTGTAGCTGCAGGAGTAATATTATATAAATATTTAAAATTGTATAAATAACAAATAAAATATAAAATAAAAAAAGGAAATTAATAAAAAAATAGTATATATCTAGTAATTAGTATTTTATACTAAATTAATTGAATTTATAAAGTAGGTGAACAGGATTGAATAGATACTATTCTAAAGAAATTGCATTTTTTAACATTTTAAGTACTGTATTAAATCTAAGTTTAAATGAATATGCAACAAATTTTGTAATTGATTTAGTTGAATTGTCAGAAAAAATAAACATTGAGAAATCAGAAATTGCAGAAAACATATACAAATTAGAAAAATATGAGATTTTAAAAGTTAAAGAGAATCAAAACGATATAATAACACTTGATTTTCTAGAATATAAAACAAAATTATCTGAAGTTTTTACATCTGAAGAGATAGATGAAATGCTTATGGAATTTGATTATTTTATTAAAAAATATAATGATTTAATGATAACAAATGATAGCAAACTAACTCCATATATTTTAAAGATAAAAAATATTTTAAAAGAGGATCCAAATTCTGACTTAAATAATATTATACATGAGGGAATTGCAAATATTTTTGTTAAGGAGATCATTATAATTTTAGAGAAAAAAATCTATAATATGTGTGAAGTTATTGATGAAGAGGACTTAGAGATTATCGAAGTAATTTTATTTTGCTTTTATAATTTTCCTAAACATGAAAATCCGTTTTTAGTAATACTTTTCTTATCAAGTGTATTTAGTTATATTGATGAAGCTTAAAATTAAATAACGAAATGAATTTAAAAACTAAGATGCTATAGTTTATATTACTATCTTAGTTTTTTTAAAATCTATTTTAGTATAGAGGTGTTAGTATTGAAAAAAATATGGATATTTTTTTTGCTAACTATATTTATGTTGTCTTGTGGAACAAAAAATAATAATTCAAAAGAAAATGAGGATTATATAATTACAATTAAATCAAATTTAGAAAATAAAAATCTGTTTGTAATATATCCAAATAAAAATAAATATAGTAGTGGCGATAAAGTTAAAATTAAAATAATTAAAAATAATGGATACATTGTAAAAGATATTTTAGTAAATAATAAAAGCTTTGATATTAACAACGAAATTATAATTGAAAATAATATTAACTTTGATATTATATATGAAAAAATAGATATGCCAAATTATGCGATATATACAAAAAATAACGAGATTAATATAATTAAATACAGATATAATGAAGAGCTATTTTTAGAAGAAGAGCTTTGGTATAAGAATAATTTAAAACTAAAGTCAATTAAGTATTTTTATACTAATAATTTTCTTACTGAATCAGTTGAAATAGATAATAATGAAAACAAGATATTGTCTAATTATATTTATAACGATAATTATGATTTAGAATATAAGAATATTAAAATCAATGGTAATTTATCTCAAACAATACATTATGAAATTGAAGAAAAAAATATAGTAAAAGAAATACTAAATAATGACGAAATAATGTTATATTACTATGTAAATAATATTATTTTAAAAGAGGAATATTATTTTAAAGGAAAACTTGAATATGTAATAAATTATACTTATGAAAAAAATAGTATTGTAAAAAAAGAAAAAACTGATATTAATGAAAAAATAATAGAAAAAGTTGAATATTTTTATAATGATTTAGAGGATATGAAATTTAATCTTAAAGTTTCAGTAATAGGATTAGGTATTGTGAATCCAATTTATGGTGATTACAAATATGGGTCACGTATAAAATTATATCCAATTGCTAATAGTGGTTATGTATTTAAAGGATGGGAAGGGAAAAATTCGAATCAAATTGAGAATAATGAAATTTTTATAGATTATAATAAAAATATAACAGCTATCTTTGAAAAAGAAGAAAATATTACGAAATATAGTCTTAATATTTTAGGAGAATTGAAAGATTTAATTATAAAAATTCCAAGTAAATCCGAATACTGCCAAAACGAAAAAGTAACATTAAAAGTTGTTGAAACAGATAAATATAAATTTATAAATTGGTCTGGAAAAAATTCTAATGATATAAATTTTTCTACAATTATTATGAACGAAAATAAAGAAATAGCTGGATATTTTCTTGAAAAGGATTTAATAAAAAAAAGTAAAAAATATGATGTTGTAGGAAATTTAATTCATACAGCTTATTATGAATATAATAATTTAGGAATTTTAGAAAAGATAAAATATGAAAATATTAATAAGAAAATAGAAAAATACACAGAATATATATATTATAACAATTTAATATTAAAGGAGGATAATAAGTATTCTAATGGAAATCTAATATCTACAAAATACTATGATTACGACAATGAATTTAATATTCATGCAATAACAACAAAAAATAATAAAAATGAGATTATTTCTATTCTAAAACCAAATGAAGTTCATAACAAAGAGAGTGCAGTATCCTATAATAATGAGATATATATAGGAAATAAATTAAGCACATTTGATAGAGTAAATATAATTAAAAAAACTTATAATAAAGATGGTTCTATTATCTTAGAAGAACATTATTATAATAAAAACATTGTTATGGATATTGAATATTTCTATGAAAACTATAAACTTATTAAGAAAATTACCAAAAATAAATTAAATAATGAGATTATGTTTATAGACAGTTTTGAATACTAATATATTCTATTTAAAAATAATTTTCAATTATTAAATTTTAACCAAGGAGAGGTGACTAAAAATGATGACAGAAGAAACTAAATTATTACTAGAAAAATTAAACGAGGAAGAAGAGCTAGTAAAACAATTTTTAAATACAGATTCAAAAGCTGCAGCATTTAAACTTGCAATGAAAATATCTAAACAAGTGGATTACGAGTTATCTATTGAAGAGATAGAAAATGCAATTGAAATTTTAAAGGTTAAAATCAAAAATCAGGAAAAACAAAATAATAAAGATACAGGAAAAGAAAATGAAGACGATATACTATTTTTAATTGATCTGTTTGAAAAATATGTTGAATAAAATATAATAAATGGGGGATTTTAAAATGAAAGAATATATTATTGGACAATATTATCCATATTTAGTTATTGGTGTCTACGGAATCGATTTTAAAGTACCAGACAATCTATTTGAAAGTGAAATTGAAGAGGAAATTGGAAAAAAATGTAAAGAATGGTATTTAAAATTAAAAGAAAAATTAGGAGTTAAATTTATGTCAAATGTAAATTTAACGGAAGTTGTATCATACACATTTAAAACATTTTCTTCAAGAGATATTGTAGGGATGCCATACAAAATTGATTCTAGTTTATCAATAGAAACAGAATTAAATCAAAAATATTCAGATACAAAAGTGGCAGAATTCACAGTAATGATTCAAATAGATGAATCACAAATAAAAGAAGTACTAGAGTATCTTCTAGATAATAATTATTATTATAAAGAAAATGAAGACTCTGAAGTAAATACCTTTAGAATGTTAGGAAAAAAACAATAATTACGGGGTGAAATCAATGTCGCTTAGTAGTCGTTGTTCTTATGTAGAAATTGATATTGATTGTCTTTATGAAAATTATAAATTCATTAAAAGCAAAACTGATTCAGATATTAGAGCTGTTGTAAAAGCAAATGCATATGGACATGGTATAAAAGAAATTGTTTATTATTTAAATAAATTTGGAGTAAACAAATTTGCTGTGGCATTTTTTGAAGAAGCGGTAATTATTAATGAAATTGTAGAAAAAGGGGAAATACTTATTTTAAATTATGTTGACCCGAATTTTATTAAAACATATTTAATGAAAAATAAAATAGATAATTTTATTTTCACAGTTTATTCAGTTGATATTTTAAAAAAATATATTGAAATATTAGGAGAATCTATATATAAATTAAAATTTGAGATTAAAATTAATACAAAAATGAATAGACTTGGTGTATCAACTAGTGAAGACATATCATATTTAAATAAATATTTTAGTGAAAACAATAATCTTCTTAATGGTGTTTTTTCTCATTTTTATAATACAAATTCTAAAATAAATACAGAAGAACAATATAATTATTTTTTAGAAATATGTAATAAATTTAATTTTTATATTCCAAAAAAACATATATCAAATAGTGGAGGTTTTTTTTTAGATGAAAAATATCATTTAGATGAAGTAAGGATTGGGATGTCATTATATGGATTGCAACCCTATAAAGAACATATAATAGAAGGTTTAAAAGAGATATTATCATGGAAAAGTGTGGTTTCAAATATACTTTATGTTAAAAAAAATGAAAATATAGGGTATGGGAATATTAATTTCGCAGATAAAGATATGAAGATTGCAATAGTTCCAATTGGATATTCTGATGGATACAGTTATTATTATAAAGATAATTATGTACTTATCAATAATAATAAATGTAAAATTATTGGAGAAATATCTATGGAACAGATTATTATTGATATTACAAATATCGATGTATCAATATCTGATGTTGTATACTTATTAGGAAAAAATATTACAATACGAGAGATTTCTAAAAAAACTAAATGTGTCCCTGATAATATCACTGCAACAATTAATAAAGAAATTATTAGACTCTACAAAGGGGATGATACTATTTGGAAAAAAATAAAGTAAAATTGAAAAAAAAAAATTATAGGTTATATAATATTTTCTATAATATTTTTTGTAATAGGATTCATATTGATTTATATTAAATTTTTTTATAGCGATTTATTAATTAAATATTCGTTAAATTATTTACATTATGTTTTTTTTATAATTGCGGTTATTTTCTTGTATAAACTAAATAAAACATCAAAACTAATTAATAAATCTCAAAATATAAAAGAAAGTAAAAGAGAAAATATGTTTTTAGATATTAATGCGGAAAAATGTGTAAGAGATGCAATATATAAACAGGAAGGTATAATATATGTATCTGATGTAGAAAATATAAAAAATCTAAAGTTTGATAAATATAAAGATGTAGAATCTATAGAGGGGATAGAATATCTTAAAAGATTAGAGGAATTAGATATTTGGGGAACTAAAATTACAGATATTACACCTATACAAGGATTACTTTTTTTGAAAAAATTATCTCTTTGGAATACGAAAGTAGTTGACTTATCGCCTCTTAAATATTTAACTTCTATACAGTATCTATATATTCAAGAAACAGAAATTGTAGATGTTAAAATATTATCAAGATTGAAAAAACTTAAATATATTAATATGGAAAATACTCCTATTGTAGATTTAGAATCTATAATTGATTTAGAAGATTTACAATATTTAAATATATCTTCAACAGAGATTTCAAATTTAAATTTTATAGATAAACTTGTTAATCTTCAATATTTAGATATTAGTTCTACAAAGATAACAGATCTATCTAAATTAGAAGTACTTACTAATTTGGAATATCTTAATATAGGTAAGCTAAAAATAGATAATCTAGATGTATTACTAAAATTACAAAACTTAAAAAATATACATTTAAAGGGAACACAGAATATATTTTCAGAAGCAAGAGGTCGTGAAGTTATAAAAGAATTAGAAAATAAAAATATTGAAATTATATATTGACAAAACTTAAAAAATGTAGTAAAATTACTAAGATTAAAACCTTTCCCATGTTTTAAACCCGTTAAAATGTGAATATTATAAGGAGGAAAGAAAGTGAAATATACTTCAATGTTAAAAAAAGAGAGCGTTGACAGAAAATGGTTTGAAGTTGATGCTGAAGGACAAATACTAGGTAGAATGTGTACAGAAATAGCAATGGTACTTATGGGTAAAAAAAAGCCTAATTACACACCTCATGTAGATAATGGTGACTTTGTTGTTGTGTTTAATGCTGAAAAAATAGTTGTTACTGGGAAAAAAATGAGCGATAAAATGTACTATAGACATAGTGGATTTCCAGGAGGGTTAAAAGAAAGAAACCTTTCTGAAATGCTTGATAAAAAACCAGAAGATATTATTTTATTAGCTGTTAAAAGAATGCTTCCTAAGAATAGATTAGGTAGACAAATGTTAACAAAATTAAGAGTTTATACTGGCGAAACTCATCCACACACAGCACAAAAACCAGAAAAAATGGATATATAGGGAGGGAAGTATAAGTGGCAAATAAAGAGCAAAATTTAGGAACAGGAAGAAGAAAAACAAGTGTTGCTAGAGTAAGAATAATTCCTGGAGAAAAAGGGATAATAATTAATAATAAAGAGATGCATGAATACTTTGGTGGAAGAGAAATTTTATCTACAATTGTTGAACAACCACTAGTGCTTACAGAAACACTTGGAAAATTTGGTGTAAGAGTAAATGTATATGGTGGAGGAAATAGTGGTCAAGCTGGAGCAATAAGACATGGTATAGCTAGAGCATTATTAGAAAATGATGAATCATATAAAAAAGCTTTAAGAGAAGCTGGATTTCTTACAAGAGACTCAAGAATGGTTGAAAGAAAGAAATACGGAAGAAAAAAAGCAAGAAGAAGTCCACAATTTTCAAAAAGATAATACATTTTCATTATTCGAGCTGTCATTACGACAGCTCGTTTTTAAGTTATATTTTAGTTATAAGGGGAAATTATGAATAATTTGATTGTAACTCTTTTTTTATTTTTTGTACAAATAATTATATTCTTTAAAAATGATAAATTGAAAAATAGATATTTAAACAGATATTATTTAATTTTTATAATTTATATAATTAGTTTTCCAATAATTAATTTAATTTTTTTTAATTATTTAAGAAAAATTTCTTTTTTT
>JGI24711J26586_10001898_pt1 | contig 15450 bp, 14 predicted proteins | sample BioPla3DNA1_FD_26586 | JGI IMG/M metagenome (IMG submission 26586)
AAAAGAAAATTGAATTTAGTTTGGTTTATAGAGATATGTGGCAATCATCAGGGAAGTATGTTCCCCGGGTGGATCAGTTGATAAAGATTGCACCGGTGATTGTTGAGATGGGTTGTTTTTCTCGTGTTGAAACCAACGGAGGCGCATTTGAACAGGTCAATCTATTATATGGTGAAAATCCTAATAAAGCTGTGAGAGAGTGGGTAAAACCATTCAACGAAGCAGGAATCAAAACGATGATGCTGGAGCGTGCTTTGAACGGATTGAGAATGTATCCGGTTCCCGCTGATGTTCGCCGCCTGATGTTTAAAGTGAAAAAAGCACAAGGTGTGGATGTAGCACGTTCTTTCTGTGGATTGAATGACCCTCGTAACTTAGAGCTTTCCATTAAATATGCGAAAGAAGCCGGAATGATCTCTCAAGCAGCATTGAGTATTACTTATTCCGAAGTACATACTGTAGAGTATTACATGGAATTGGTAGATAAACTGGTCGAATTTGGTGCTGATGAGATTGGAATTAAGGATATGGCGGGAATTGGCCGTCCTGTTATGTTGGGCAGATTAGTGAAAGCGATTAAAGATAAATATCCTCATATTATTGTGCATTATCACGGACACTCCGGTCCCGGTTTTGCAGTTGCTTCCATGTTGGAAGTAGCGAAAGCAGGTGTGGATATATTGGATGTGGCGATGGAACCGCTCTCCTGGGGTACGAGTCACCCTGATGTGATTACAATTCAGGCGATGCTTAAAGATGCCGGTTTTGACGTACCCGAAATCAATATGAACGCTTATATGCGTGCCAGAAGCTTGACCCAGGAGTTTATGGATGATTTCTTGATCTATTTTATGGATCCTAAAAACAAACAACTCTCTTCCTTGTTGATCGGTTGCGGTTTACCCGGCGGTATGATGGGTTCCATGATGGCAGACCTGAAAGGAGTACACAATGCAATCAATATGTTCTTGAAAAATGCAGGAAAGAAAGAGATGAATGAGGATGAACTGTTGGTGGCACTCTTTGATGAGGTAAGGTATGTATGGCCTAAACTGGGTAATCCTCCTTTGGTTACTCCGTTTAGTCAGTACGTTAAAAATATTGCGTTAATGAATATCTTGCAGTTGGCGCAAGGCAAAGAGAGATATTCTACTATTGATAAAAATACCTGGGATATGATTTTGGGTAAAACCGGTAAACTTCCGGGTACTTTAGCACCTGAAATCGTGGAATTAGTAAAAGCGAATAATTTAGAGTTCTCAACTGAAAATCCACAATCTTTCTATCCCGATGAATTGGATAAATACAGAAAAGAGATGGATGAGAATGGTTGGGATTATGGTCAGGATAATGAAGAATTGTTTGAGTTGGCAATGCACGACAGACAATACCGCGACTATAAAGCCGGAACAGCTAAAGCCAAATTCGAAGAGGAATTGGAAGCAGCTAAACAGAAATCCAATATCCAGGTGATTACCAAAGTGATCAAAGCTCCGGAAGTGATTAAAGAAGAGTTGATTGCGAAAGTGAAAGAGACCAATCCAAATGCTAAACAAGTGGTTGCTCCGGTGGCAGGTATCGTGATTTGGGAACTCAACGTGAATGAACCATCAATGCCTAAACCATTGGGAACCAGATATCAAGAGAATGATACCGTTTGCTTTATTACCGCTTATTATGGTAATGAAGAGGTAAAAACTTTGTATGCCGGTCAACTCTGTGCGGTTGTGGCGCAACATGGTGACAAAGTAAATAAGGGAGATATTATTGCTTTTGTGGAATAATCGAATCCTTTTTTGGATGGAGTACCCACTTTTTGGTTAATCTGAAAAGTGGGTATCCTATTATTAGGGCGACACCCCAGCCGGCGATGAGGTCTCCCGGATAATGCACGCCCAGATAGATTCTGCTGTAGCTGAGTAAAAGCGACCAGAGTAAGGCTGCTGCAATGATCCAACGGTTGCGGTTAGCGAGGAAAAGAATCACATAAAGTGCAAACAGCAAGGAGTTGGCAGCATGAGCGGAGGGAAAGCCAAACTGTCCCCCTCTGTAGAAAGTGCCATCGCTGCGTTGGAAAAGGTGAACCTGCTGCTCCAATTGAACCTCATGGGAAGGACGATCACGCTGTACCGAGCCTTTGATTAGATTGCATGTCTGATCGGTTAGAGTCAACAACAGAATCAGAGAGAGAGTAATGAGCACCCCCTTTTTTTTATATTTCATAAAAGTCCAGATCAAAATGAACAAGTAGAGCGGAATCCAGGTCCAACGGTTGGAGATGATATTCATGATGGGATCCAGCCAGTCGGCGTGCAACCGGTTGAGGATGAGAAATAGGGACTGGTCAAATTGAATGATCGACTCCATGTTATTCAAAATCAGGATATAACAGATATTTACTTCGGATTTGTTTGAACGCTTCCAAATCCTTTTGCCAAGATTGCTCAATCTCTTCTTGCGTCCTTCCATTGATGATTTGCCAACGCAAAGTGGCGGAACCGGCTAACTTATCAAAGAAGTTCTTATTGGTAAAGAATTGCTCTTTATTAGGAAAGTTTTGGTAAGCTAAAAGGAGATACTCAACATTAAAAGAGTTCCCCTTAAGGAGCTCTTTTTGAGCATATTGCGTTAGATTGATTCCTCTGCACTTCTTCCCTTTTTGAGGCGGATTTTCAGATACTTTGGGAATCGATACAGGAGTAAAATAATCTTCACCAACCTTCAAGTCGGGATGTCCAAACTGTTGAAAAGGGTAAGGCGTTCCGCGTCCGACACTGATATCGGTGCCTTCAAACAAGCAGAGGGAAGGGTAGAGGTAGATTGCTTCATCGGTTTGGAGATTGGGGGAGGGCGGAATCGGCAAGGAGTAGCGCATGGTATGATCATACCCTTCAACAGGGATCACCTGCAAGTCGCACTCTATCCCGTTAGCCAGCCATTTTTCTCCATTGATCATCATTCCATATTCCCCAATTGTCATACCATGTACGACAGGAATGGGGTGCATCCCCACAAATGATTGATACTCCATATTTAGGATTGGTCCATCCACAAAGTAACCGTTAGGATTGGGACGGTCCAGAATCAGTACCTTAACACCCTGTTCTGCAGCTGCTTCCATAATATAGTGCAGGGTCGAGATATAGGTGTAGAAACGGCATCCCACATCTTGAATGTCAAACAAGATATAATCGACATCTTCCAATTGTTTGGGAGATGGTTTTTTGTTTTTTCCGTACAGAGAGACCACAGGAATCCCTGTTTTGGTGTCAATTCCCGATTGAATGACAGCGCCTGCTTCAGCATCTCCTCTAAAACCATGTTCCGGTGCAAAGATCTTCACAATATTGAGTTGCAGTGCATTGAGGGAATCCACAATATGGGTCTTCCCAATGGTTCCGGTAGGATTGGTGCAGATGGCAACACGTTGATTTTTGAGTAGCGGCAAGTACAACTCTGTTCGTTCAGCACCACAACGAATTTGAGCATAACTTATGTGATGCGTTGGGGATAATAGGAGGCAGAAGAAAAGTACAACAGTTAGTTTTTTCATATTCAGTTCGGGCTGTTTATATAATAGACAAAAGTAAAGAAAAAAGTTAAATAAAAAAAGCTGCCTTTTTGAGACAGCTTTTTTATCAGTATGTTATTCGAAGATTAGTAAGCAACACCTTGATCAATCATAGCATCAGCAACTTTGATAAATCCTGCGATGTTAGCACCCTTAACATAGTTAATGTAACCATCTTCTTCAGTTCCATATTTCAAGCAATTTTCATGGATGTTGTTCATAATTTGATGTAATTTAGCATCAACTTCTTCTCTTGTCCATGATAATTTCATTGAGTTTTGAGTCATCTCTAATCCTGAAGTAGCTACACCACCGGCGTTAGCTGCTTTACCAGGAGCGAAAGAGATTTTCTTGGATTGTAAGTAGGTAATAGCGTCAGCTGTACATCCCATGTTAGAAGTTTCAACAACATATTGAACTCCGTTAGCAGCCAATTGTTTTGCATCGTCTAAGTTCAACTCGTTTTGGATTGCACAAGGCATAGCAACGTCTACTTTTAATTCCCAAGGTTTTTTACCTGCAACAAATTTTGCATTAGGATATTTTTGAGCATAAGGAGCAACTACGTTGTTTCTGGTAGCAAGTAGTTCTCTCATATAGTCAATCTTATCACCTCTAATTCCTTCTTCGTCAATGATATATCCGTCAGGTCCGGAGATAGCAACAACGTTTCCACCTAATTCTTCTAATTTAAGAACAACTCCCCAAGCAACATTACCAAATCCTGAAACAGCTACTCTCTTACCTTTAATGGTGTCTTTCTTAGCTTCTAACATTCCTTGTAGGAAATAAACTGAACCGAAACCGGTAGCTTCAGGACGGATTAATGATCCACCCCAGTTCAAACCTTTACCTGTAAGAACGCCAACGTGTTCTCCGCGAATTCTCTTGTATTGACCATACATATAACCAACTTCACGTGCACCAACACCGATGTCACCAGCTGGAACGTCAGTTTCTGGTCCTAAATATTTTTGTAATTCAGTCATGAAAGATTGAGTAAAGCGCATTACTTCACCTTCTGATTTTCCTGTTGGATCAAAGTCAGAACCTCCTTTACCACCACCCATTGGAAGTGTAGTTAAAGAGTTTTTAAGAGTTTGTTCGAATGCCAAGAATTTCATTGAGTCAACATTCACACTTTTGTGAAAACGGATTCCACCTTTGTATGGTCCAATAGCCATGTTATGTTGTACGCGGTATCCTCTGTTAACTTGAACTTTACCTGCATCATCAACCCAAGTAACTTTGAATTGGATAATTCTTTCAGGCTCAAGAAGTCTTTCAACGATAGAATATTTGTCATATTTTGGATTCTCGTTAACAAAATCAACGATAGTTTCTAACACCTCTTTCGCAGCTTGAATGTACAATGGTTGTGCGGGGTTTTTTTCTTCTAAATCAGCGATTAATTTCTTTAGATCCATAAATTTTTTTTTATTTTAAGGTTAATAAATCTTATGTAAATTGGTTTGCAAAAATACCGATTTTTTTCGACATAATCCAGTTTTTAGTTAAATATTATTTATATATCTTTGTAGTATATGTCTCAAAAAAATAAACTCTCGTTTTATCGATGGATTTATCACTCTTTTTAGATCTCTTAGAAAAGGAATTGATTGATAATCAAGAAATTGCAAAGTATCATAGATTTGTTAACTCCCCCTATTTATATATTTACAGAAAGTCTTATTTAGCTCAAAGATTGCAATTTGTGATCGATTCTGTGGATAAGAAGGGTGCAAACATCTTAGACCTGGGATGTGGGTTTGGAACCTTTTCGATTTTTTTGGCGCTCAACGGGTATCGGGTACATGGAATTACTCTGGAATATTACTTTGATCAGATAGAATTGAGGAAAAAGTATTGGTCCCAATTCGGAGACCTTTCACAACTTACTTTTGAGTATCAGGATCTCTTTAATTTGGATCCTCAAACTCATCAGTATGATTATATCGTGGCAATCGATACATTGCATCATATTGAACCCATGCCGCAAGGATTGAACCATTTGAGTCAATTGTTGACCCCTTCGGGAGAGGTGATTATCAGTGAAGAGAATGGGAACAATCTGATTGCACAGATGAAACATTTTAAGGAAAGGGGTTTTAAGCGGATCTCCTCCTATTACGATCAACGTTTGAAGAAAGAGATCCAATTTGGCAATGAAAACACCCGTTCGCTTAAAAAGTGGCTAAAATTGGTTGAGCAGACTGATCTTAGTTTGGATCATGATTCGGTGAATTATATTCGTTGCTATTTTCCTTGGAGTTATAATAAAAAGGGGGAAGCGAATATTGTCGCAAGAGAGCAAAAGTTGTGGCGTAAATGTTCATTCTTGAGAGAATACTTCTTTTTTGGAATTAATTTTAGGCTAAAAAAGTAGAAATATCTGAAAGGGTAGGGTGTCAGATCAAACTATTTTTATAATTTTGTAGAATAATAACCTAATCAGGATAAAATGAATTATTTAGAGGGTGCCAGAAAGGGCTTAATAGAGATTATAAAAGGTAAAGGAATTCATGATCAGAAGGTGTTGGATGCTATTGGCAAGGTGGAACGCCATCTTTTTTTAGAGTCCTTTTTATGGTCTCGTGCCTACGAAGATATTGCTTTGCCAATCTATTGCGACCAGACCATATCACAGCCCTATACTGTTGCTTTCCAAACTCAGCTACTGGAAGTGCAAAAGGGTGATAAAATATTGGAAATTGGTACAGGTTCCGGCTATCAGGCAACCATCCTCAGCGCTATGGGTGCAAAGGTGTATTCCATCGAAAGACACTATGAATTGTACAAACGAACTAAAAAACTACTGGAAACGATAGATCATAAAATTTTCCTCTTTTACGGCGATGGTTATCAAGGCGTTCCTCAATATGCCCCTTATGATAAAATCATTATTACCTGCGGTGCACCAAACATTCCTGAAACTTTGATGGATCAGCTAAAGGTAGGTGGTTATATGGTAGTTCCGGTTGGTGAAGGTACCCAGGTGATGAAAAGAGTCACAAAATTGGATAATAATGAGTACAAAATCGAGGATTTTGGCTATTTTGTGTTTGTCCCGATGGTCGGCGGAACGGGGGATGTATCCTCGTTGTAGGGGACAGGTCGCGTTTTATTGTAGGGATGGTTGCGTTTTATTGCAAGTGACGGTTGCGTGTTATTGTGGGGACAGGTCGCGACCTGTCCTTACTTTTTGTTCCATAGCAAAGGATTTTTCACGATATAATCATATATATAACGATATTCTTCGTCGTTTCGGATGATATGATCATGGAAAGAACGATGCCATGCAAAATCGGCATACCCTAGAAGGTGGATTCGTTTTGATGTTGTTGTTTTGTAAGCACCCATTAATTCCGATAAAGATTTAATTTTTACATCTACGGTATGAGTTGCATTGATCTCCAAAATAGCATGCATATGGTCCGGCATGACAATAAATGCATGTGATTTTATGTATGGATATTGATGAATTAACCAATTCCATTGTTGGTGAGCTATTTCACCCATTGCATTCAATATCATTTTTTTGTTTTCAACTTCTCCAAAATAATGGATTCGATATTTTGTGGAACTTGTTATGAAATACAAATTATTAGCGCTGTAGTCATAATTGAGCATTCTGTTTCTTTTTCGTTCTCTCATTGTGTAGTAGTTTTAGTTAATTTAGCAATATTAGTAGGGACAGGTCGCGACCCGTCCATTAATTCCGATGATCCCTACGACCCGTCCATTAATTCCGATGATCGAGAATTCGGAATACATCGGGCAAAAGTACAGATTTTTTTAGAATGATTTAATTTTTGGATATTATCTTTGAAAAAGGGTAGATGTAAGGACAGGTCGCGACCTGTCCATTAAAAATCACCTTAGGAAATCGCAATCATTAAACTTCTCCTTCCGGACATTATAATCAGGATCCAAAACAAAGAGTGCACTTTTACCGATACAATCTTGATTATTCCTGTTCTTTCTGTTTAATTGAATGCTGTATTTTAACAAAATAGCCTGATTGGGAATCAATTTGTAGGTAATAGTGGTGTAATTTTTTTTCTCTGTTACTACTCCTCCATCCAGTTCAATCCATTGCGCTTCTCCGGGCTTCATTTCCTGTCTGTAGGAGATAGCACTATGATGATTGCCATTGATAAAAACCAGAATCACAATCACTCTGTTGGGATTAGCCGGATCTTTAAAAGCGGAGCGGTGGTATTGCCACTCCATATTCCCGTTGGAATCAGTGAGGGATGAACTTTGAGCCGAGAGTTGTACCCAAGAGAAAGAGAGAATCAAAAATAGTATATAAACTGCTCTTTTCATTTTAGATTTGATTTATAAAGTAAGCTACCTCCTCCATGTTAATCCGTTCCATACAGCGGAAATGCCCCAAAGGACACTTTTTATATCCTAGTTTGGAACAGGGTCTGCAACTTAACGATGCAATTTCAAAATTTCTGATCGGAATAGCATCTTGACTAGGATTGTAAGGATACATTCCCAATTCAGGAACGGTATTGCCCCAGATTACCGCCATGGGAGTCCGAAGTGCCGCACCAATATGCATCAATCCGGTGTCAGGGGTGACCAGACAGTGACTTCTTTTAATTACAGCGGCAGACTGATGCAGATTGATACAACCGCATAGATTGAGTATTTGATTTGGATTTTGAGCCGCTAACTGCTCCCCCATGCGAAGGACATCCTTCCCCCCTAATAATATTATTGGCAAATGAAGAAGAGAACAAAGATGTTGAAGCTGATGATATGGAATCTGCTTGGTTTTATGATTGGCACCCAAAGCGATGGCAACAAATCGATCCCGGAAAGGGGTAGGGAGCGTGTCACAAAACTGAAGCTCCTCCTCACGGATAAAGAAATCGAGACCCTTTTGATCCAACTCCACCGATAAAGGAGCTATAGCACGGGCATAGCGGTCTACAATGTGTAAAGGAGGTAAACTGTTGATTTTCAGGTATACTAAGAACCATTTTCGGATGTTGAGTTTAGGAAAACTGTATCGCGGAATACCTAATAAGCGGGAAACTCTGCGGGAGTTGTTGTTTTTTTGAAGATCAATAATACAATTAAAATGGAGATTTTTAAGTTCTTTTAATACCTCCTCATCTCCTTTTTGAAAAGTGTGAATTTGCGTAATGTATGGATTCGATTCCAAAATAGAACGGTACTCCTTTTTGACTAAAAAATGGATCTCAGCTTCCGGTTTGGCAGCACGAAGAGCTCTTACTACGGGTGTAGTCAGCACAATATCCCCGATAGAACTGAATCTGATGATTAAATATTTTTCTTTAGCGGGATTAGTAAGGGTCTCCATGCTATTCTTCCTCTTTAATGTTACAAGGGATTGCCTCTCCCAATTTTACTCTTACCGGATTGGAATAGATCAACAATAAGTTTTTGAACATCTTTTCATAGCTTACCTCCTCAATATGTGCCTGTTTTTCAAGGTAATCCATAAAATGATTTTTTTCTTCTAAACTGTACAGATCCTGGAATCGTCCTTGTTGCTCCATATAATCATAAGCAATATAATTGTTTTTGTGCAGATAAAAATGCTCATGGATCTGCTGATCAATGATTTGACATACTTTAGTCAACTGGTCGTTGATATTCATTGATAGGTCGATTTGATCCAATTGATCTGAGATCGGTGTTCCAATTTGCATGTGAACCTCTCCCTTAAATTGGGTTACTCCCTGAACAATACTCTTGAAATCCTCACCCGGTTCTTTGACATATTTCCCCTCTTCTGAAAGCGCCCATTCACGGGCTTTAAGCTGGTCACAAGATTCGTACTCATAAGAGATAGTTACCGGAATGATATTCAAGGATTTAAGGTGTGGAATCGGATTCTTGCGTTCAGCCATCGATACCATTTTGATTAATCCCTGTTGGGTTTGATCATAACCATTTTTAGTTCTTCCGCTTCTTTGTGCAAGCCAAACCGACTCTTTATCTTCAACGATAGAGTGCTGGATATAGTCTGACAGCAATTTAACATTTGCAATTCTATTGTGTATATTGGAAGAACGTAAAACCAGCATCATATTGTTAATTCTTGCCAACTCGACAAAGAGAGGTCCGGAAATCAGATTATCGCCAATGGCAGATTTGGTACCGGGAAAGTTGTTTTGGAACAGGTATGTTTGTAATAGGGAGGAATCCAATACAATATCACGGTGATTGGCAATATAAAGATGAGGTTGATGCGGATCTACATTTTCAATACCTGAGAAATGGATCCCGGTAGTCGATTTATTGAGAAAGTAGTATAATATTTTTGCAGAAAATCTTTTTTGAAATTCAATAATTGACTTGCAATCCAGTGCATCTTTTACCAATTGATCAATGTCAAGTTGATCTTCAAAGTAGGATAAGCTTCGAACAAATTCAACGTCACGAAAAAGACGTTGAATTGCTTCAACCGCTTCCTGATCAGTATAAGGTCTTATTTCATCATATTTTTCAAGCATGATCTTAAAATTCAGTGTTAAATTTTCGGGCTATAGCTTAATTTTATCAAAATTTTTACCGAACACACCCGTCGTCTTAGATATAGTAACGAAAGCATTGGGGTCAATATTTTTGATCATTCTCATAATTCTGGCTTTATCATTTCGGTGTGCAATAATGAGTAAAACGTCAGATTCGGCTTTTGTGTATGAGCCATAGCCTTTTAAGAAGGTAGCTCCCCGGTTGAGTTCATTGTTAATGCGGTCAGCAATATCTTGATTTTTGCCGGAAAACACCATAAATTGAAAAGTTTGTCGGTATCCGTCAATCACAATATCGGAAACATAGATGTAAACAAACATCACAACCATACTGTAAACCAACTTCTGAACATCCCAAATCACAAAATAGGAAGAACCGATGATAATTAAGTTGGTGTAGAGCGTTACGGTTCCATAAGAAATATTGCGATATTTCCCAACCATCATCGCGACAATATCGGTACCTCCGGTGTTTCCTCCACTGTTGATCGCCATGCCCAATCCAAAAGCCGCTAATGAACTCCCGATGATGGCAGACATGAATAAATCATCAACAATCTGTTCGGTAAAGATTTTCTGACCAATCCAAAAAAAAGTGGAGAGAACAATAGTGCAGAAAAGCGTATTCAAACAAAAACGAGGTCCCAAAACTTTCCAGGCAATGGCTAAAAGAACAACATTAATCACTAAAGTACTGGTCCCAATTGGAATCCCGGAAGCAAAATAAATAATAGCTGAAATACCACTCACTCCACCTCCGGTCATCTGTGCAGGAATCAAAAAAGCAGTCCACCCGAAAGCAAAAATAGCTAAACCAATACAGATGATGAAATAATTTTTTAATTCACTAAAAATTTTTTTTCGATTTAAAGGGGGCATATTTTTCTTGTTTTTTAAATTTATAGTTTTGTTTTTCAGGCTCTTAGAGTTATTATTAAGAAGATGCAAAGATACGATAAATATTAAATAAAATTTTTTTTTGAAAAAGTGGTGTTATATTAAAAAATTTATGTACTTTTGCACCCTCAAAACGAGATGAGATTCCTCCTTAGCTCAGTTGGTTAGAGCACCTGACTGTTAATCAGGGGGTCCTAGGTTCAAGTCCTAGAGGGGGAGCAAAAACATAAAGCACTTACTAAAAACCGGTAGGTGCTTTTTTATTTTTCCAAAATCGATTCATGATAATCTGAAAAAAAAGAGGAGTCCCTCCGGAACTCCCCTTTTTTAAATCCGAAATCATTCCGCCTTCCGCCTTCCGCCTTCCGCCTTAATTCTACCTTCTACCTTCATATTTAATTGCTGAAACAAGGGTTTCCACCTGCTTCTCCAATAGCCTCAAGAATAACATTTTCTTTATAGAACATGAGATTGCATCCATTGGTAAACTTTTGTTGTTCTTCAGGACGAATACGGGATTCCGCTAATTTATAAGCATAAGTAGTTAATCCATTTTTAGCAAAGCCGATGGTGGTAAATTCACCATTCTCAATGCTGAAACAGTTTACTTTATCCAGATTGTTTTTGATATTCATAAGCATATCATCACTCCATTCAATAATCTTCAAAATTTCTATTAATTCACGAGATTTAAGATCTAAATTGTAAGCCTCTTTAATCAGCCCCATCTTTTGATTTTGTTCTGCTCTGAAGATTTTGATATCTATACCGGCAGGAGTGTTTATAATCTCACAGGCCGGATTAAAAGCGATGGAGAGAATATACCCGTTGGGAACAATTGAGTTAAACTCTTTTTTGAGTTTTTCTATCTGCACTCTGTTTTTTTCATAATTGGAAATTAAATCTGCTCTACTGCATGTAGGCATACTGAGCGCAATCACCAATTGTTCCTTTGTTTCCCGATCCGAATTTTGATAAAGTCGAGTCAACTCTTTCTTCATTGGGTTAGGTATATGGGCAACCTTTTTTTGGAAAAGAGAATCTGCATTGATCTTGGGATTTAATTTCTTTGGTTTTCCAACTATCGAGTTGTAAAGTAAGGCTTTAGTGGTCGGATCACTCTTTTCATAAATCCTTAAAAGTTGATTTTGTGCATCTTTAGGAAGCTTTTTAAGTTCTTTATAAACTGTAGCATCCTGTTCATTTTGATATTTAACCTCTTTTGTTGGTGTAATTAATGAAGCGAGTAGAGCTTCTTTAGTCTTGGCGTCCGCTTTTTTGTAAATTTTTCCAATATTCTTTTTCGCATCTTTTGGAAAATGTCTGATCGCTTTATCAAATAGAGAATCTCCACTTAAATTTGCCGGTACTTTGGGAGAGGGATTAACTAATGCGTTGTACAGCACCTCTTTAGTCTTGGCATCCGCTTTTTTATAAACTTTAAGAATTGCTTTTTTCTCTTGTTTAGGAGCAAATTTTAACGCTTCTAAAATGACAGAATCTTGAGGAGTTACAGGTTTACCTTTTTGGCTCATCCCATTGAAAGAGAATAAAAGAACCAAAATAAGGAATGAAATTGTTCTTTTCATAGTTTTCAAAATTTAATTCTTAATTTCGTTTTCCATTTCCAATTTAGACTCTCAAATTTTAGAATAGTTAAATTTTTTATGAATTTATAATAAAAAGGGGGCAGAAAGGATATCCCTTTTCAGTTATTCCGTTTCCCCACTCTGGAATAAATGGTTGTAGAGATAGGGCATGCCCTGTCTCCATGATGTTATTATGCGACACATTAAAATCACAATAAATAATTGATAATCAAGGAAGTATGAATCGCAAAATTTGATTAACCGCGATTGTAGGGGCTGGGCTTGTCCCTGCCCTTTGCCGAGTGGGGGAAAGGGATAACCTAAAAGGAAAATGCGTCCTGCCCCCCATTTATTTTTATTTCAAAAACAAAAAGAAAGAAGGAATTACGGACTCAAAAAACTTAAATGAAAGCAGTCGTAGAGACAGGACATGCTCCTATCTCTACAATTAAACACATAAATTCAAAAACTGCGAATTGTTAGTTTGTCGTAATTCGTAATTCGTAATTCGTAATTGTTCATTCCGCCTTCCGCCTTCAACCTTCCGCCTTCATTGCTCTTATCCTAAAAACGGATACTTATAACAAGTCGCTGGGACTAATGTTTCCTTAATAGTACGTGGACTGATCCAGCGGTATAAGTTCAATGCTGAACCGGCTTTGTCATTCGTTCCGGATGCGCGGGCACCTCCAAAAGGTTGATTTCCAACCACTGCACCGGTAGGTTTGTCGTTCAAATAGAAGTTTCCGGCTGAATAACGTAGCATTTCATAAGCTTTGTACATCATGTAACGATCTTGAGCAAAGATTGATCCGGTTAAAGCATATGGAGAAGTGGCATCACATAATGCGAGTGTTTCTTCATATTTGTCATCTTCATAGAGGTAAATTGTGATGATAGGTCCAAAGATCTCCTCAACCATTGACTCATACTGAGGATTAGTAGTGAGGATGATAGTGGGCTCAACAAAATATCCTTTACTCTTATCATAGCCGCCACCCAATACGATTTCAGCATCTGATGCAGCTTTGGCACGGTCAATATATCCTGCCATGTTGTCGAATGATTTTTCATCGATTACAGCAGTAATAAAATTGGAAAAATCACGGCTACATCCCATTTTTATGGTTTGAGCCATCTCTTTGATATACTCAAAAGTTTTGCCCCATATTGACTTAGGGATATAGGCACGGGAAGCAGCAGAACATTTTTGTCCTTGGTATTCAAATGCTCCTCTGACAATAGCAACAGCCAACTCTTTCACTGCAGCAGAATGGTGTGCAAAAATGAAATCTTTTCCACCTGTTTCTCCAACAATCTTCGGATATGTTCTGTAATTACCCACATTTTCACCAATGGTTTTCCAGAATGCATTGAAAGTTCTTGTACTTCCGGTGAAGTGAACGCCCGCAAAGTCTGGAGAAGCAAAAACGGTTTCGGAAATGGTAGCCCCACTACCGGGTAAGAAGTTGATTACACCATCAGGTAAACCGGCTTCTTTGTAAAGTTGCATCAAATAGTAGTTGGATAAAACAGCAGTAGTTGCAGGTTTCCACACCACTACATTCCCCATCAAAACAGGAGAAATACTCAAGTTACAAGCAATAGCAGTAAAGTTGAATGGAGAAATTGCGTACACAAATCCTTCTAATGGACGATATTCATTTCTATTGATGGCTGTGTTGTCAGAAATGGGTTGTTGTGCATAAATTTGAGAAGCGTAGTAAGTGTTAAAACGGAGAAAGTCGATCGCTTCGCAAGCGCTGTCAATCTCAGCTTGATATGCACTCTTTCCTTGTCCCAACATGGTAGCAGCATTCAGGATATAGCGGTATTTTTTGGACAACAATTCAGCCGCTTTCATCATGATAGATGCTCTCTCAATCCAGGGAATTTGTTCCCAGCTTTTTTTGGCTTCCATGGCAGCATCAATCGCCATTTTAACCTCTTTTTCGGTAACCATGTGGTAGTGAGCCAGAACATGACCATGCTCACAAGGCATTACCACTTTTCCCATTTTACCGGTTTTGATCTCTTTTCCTCCAATAATGATTGGAATCTCAATAACTTGATTGTATTGTCTTTCTAATTCTTCTTGTAATAAAGCTCTTTCAGGAGATCCGGGAGCGTAAGAATAGATAGGCTCATTTTGGGGCTCTCTGAAACTAAATAGTGCGTTGTTCATAATTAATTAAAAGTTTATTTTTTTCAGGTTAGTGTAATATAAAATAAAGTCCGGGATAAATATCCGGTATAAAAATTTACAAATAATGAGGATGGGGTTTTAAGAGATTATTCTGAAACACACTCATAGGTGTAACCCAAACCATCCCATGTATCATCTTGATAAGCAGCACAATCAGATTTTGACATTTCTCCTACAGTTAAGTTTTCATATCCATCTATAACAGCACCATCTGACTTAACAGTGCAATTGCAGTTTTTCTTACATGAAGCGAATAGTGCTACTACTACAAAGAGAACTGAAACTAAAATTAATCTTTTTTTCATATCTTTTTTATTTAAAAGGTGGTTATTTATTTTTACTCATCACGACATTCAATACCGGAAATCATATCATTGATGGTATCCAAACGAGTATAATCAGAACATTTGGAACCATCACTTTCCAAATCTACAGTGTAGTTTGCACCGGCAACATCATTATTCCATTGCTTACAGGTACACGTTTTTTTACAGGAAAGTAAAAGAAAAGAACTGATAAGCAGGAATGCTAAAAAAGAAAATAATTTCCGCATATCTAAACTGTTGATAACTAATCTGCAAAATTACTAAATTTTTTCATATTTTTGCAAATCATAACATTATTATTTTTTTTAAAATGGGATTAGATATTTTATTAGGATTGCAA
>JGI24711J26586_10001902_pt1 | contig 15437 bp, 11 predicted proteins | sample BioPla3DNA1_FD_26586 | JGI IMG/M metagenome (IMG submission 26586)
GCTAGAGCTTTATGAGTTCCTTTTGATAGATCAAATAAATTTTCTAGTTTAATTCCAGATAGAACAAGTATTTCAGATGCCATAAATTCTACAGAATGAAATGAAGAATTAAAATCATTATACAACAGTGATACTATTATACAATCCGCAGTAAAGTTTGGAGAACAACTAGAAGGAAACATGAGGCAACTATGAGTACATGCTTGTTGAATGATTATTTCACCCCAAAAGGTAACTTCATATACACCTACCCAATATGCAAAAGAAGATGATCATAATATTGTTAGTCAATACGATTGACCAACCTTGGAGAGTATTTGACTTCTAAAAATGGATTTTTTGTGACTTAGAAACCTTTCTATCATCAAAAATTGTATAAAAATAATCCAAAAAAAACATGAAAAAGAAGCTAAAGAATTACCAGAAATGTTTCAAGACTTTTTTAAATATACCTCATTCAATCCACCATTAAATGATCCTTTTACATTTGAAAAAGTATTCAAAGAATGAGATACTAGTTGAATTTTCCAATTTGAATCCACTGGAATGAGAAGGTTTCTAGTAAAATTAGAACCAGATAATATAAATGATTTAGTTGCTATGAATGCATTATACCGTCCAGGACCAATGGAGTTTATTCCAGATTATATTGATAGAAAACGCTGAAAAGAGCAAATAAAATACATGAGTAATGAATTGAAAGCAATTATACAAAATAGATATTGAGCAGAAGTAGTCTTAGAGGAAGAAAAAAAACTTACAGAAGACCTTTGACCAATTATGGGTATTACTTACTGAATTGCTGTATATCAAGAACAATTGATGTTTCTTGTTCAAAATATGGCATGATTTTCTTTAGCAGAAGCGGATATTTTGAGAAGATGAGTATGAAAAAAGAAAATAGAAATTATAGAACAACTAAAAATAGAGTTTACAGAAAGGTCAGCAAAATTTAGAAACTACAAACCAGAAACAGCAAAATATATTTATGAAAAAATGATAGAACCAGCAGCATCTTATTCATTTAATAAATCTCACTCTGTTTGTTATGCCTGGATTGCTTACCAGACCGCATATCTAAAAGCTTATTATCCGGTAGAATTTTATGCTGCGTTAATTCGTTCAGTAGAAGAAGATCCAGAAGAACAAAGTAAATATATTTATGAAACCCAAAATCACTGAATAGAAGTATTAGCACCAAATGTAAATGAATCTTTCAATCATGTAGCAGCCATAGGTTGAAAAATTAGATTATGATTTTTATGAATTAAATGAATAGGTTTTGATATATGAGAATATATACAACAAGAAAGGCAAAAAAATTGAGAATACAAATCTTTAGAAGATTTTCTAAAAAGATGCGATAGTGTAATCAATAAAAAATCACTAGAATGACTGATTAAATGATGAGCTTTAGATCAGTTTTACAATCGTAATACACTTTTACAAAACATTACATCATTATTGGAACGATCAAAATCTTCACAAACAATGAGCATGTGACTTTTTGGTTGAGATGAAAGTACACAAAAAATCACTTTCAACAAGATTTTTGAAACATCTTTTGAAGAGAATTTAATGATGGAACAGGAGGTTTTCAACGCATTTGTTTCATGACATTTATTAGACTGATTGTATCCATATATAAAAAAATGAACTTTTTTATCACGATTAAACGATGAAAAAAACACTTGACCATACAAAATAGTTTGATATATATCAAATATCCAAAGAGCAAGAAAAAAATGATATTTTATTGAGATAGAAGATATTTCTGGCAAAAGGGAGTTCTTTTTCAAAGATATTTTAGATTTTAAAAAGTTTGATATAGTAATTATTTCCTGATTTAAATCAGAAGGAAAATATCCAAGAATTAGCAAACTTATCAAAACAGATCGCGATACTCTCATCAAAAACGCAAGCTCTAGTTTTGATCCAGAAATAACAGTTACAAAAGCAAAATGAATGAGGATATGAGAAAGTAAAATAGAACTTTTGAAAGAAGATACAATGGAAAAAGATAAAGAAATAATGGAGCAAGAGTCTGATTTGATAACCGCAACAGTAAGCGAATCCCAAGAAAAAATACCAAAAGAAACAACAAATATCCAATCTATCCCAACATTTGAAATACCAAATAATCTTTGAAGTATAGAACAGATAAAAGCCATTTTGGAACAAAATCCATGAGATATAGTAGTAAAAGTAGGTAACATTACCAAAACAATATCTCCTGAATGATTAACACAACTAAAATCTTTATAATAAAACATCGGCAAAATGAGTGAGTTAAAAAAAATTATAGATAAAACTCAAAAAGTAGCTATTTTTTGTCATGAAAATCCAGATTGAGATGCAATAGGATCTATGTTGGGTCTTGGGAATTTACTAGAAAAACTATGAAAAGAGGTTTTTTATTTTTCTCCTGACAAACCAAGCAAAACATTTTCTTTCTTAAAATGATTTGAAAAGATAAAAAACACTTTTGATTACGGTTATTACAATTTGTTTATATTTGTAGATTTTTCTGAATATGCTCGCATAAAAACAATTTATAGATGAAAAGAAAAATATTTTTCAGAAAATCAAATATTAGTATTTGATCACCACCAAATGCTGAATCCTCCACAAAATCGGACCATAATAAGTGATACAGAATCCACCAGCACTTGTGAAATAATATTAGAAAACACATTAAATATTTGGGAAGAATATTATGATAAAGAAATAGCAACATGCCTATACCTATGACTTACTACTGATTCCGGGAACTTCCGTTATGACAAAAATCATGAAAGGATATTGAAAAATGCACTCATCCTCATTCAATTATGAGCTGACAAAAAGCTAGTAATAGATAATTTTATCAATAACAAAACCCTGTGAACAATTAATTTTTTAAAAACCCTATTAAATAGAGTAAATATTGAATGAGAAATTTTGTATAGTTATTATGATGTTGATGAATTAAAAGATTATGACATAGATAATGAACAAGCATCATACTGATTGACAATATTACAAGAAATAAGCTGACCCAAAATCACGATGACAATTAGGAAAGAAGATGATTTAGTCAAAGTTTCACTAAGATCAAAAGACACAAATGTAGAAAAGATAGCTAAAAATTTTTGATGAGGATGACATATTCACGCTTCATGATTTACACAAACAATTAAAAAAAATTTTAATATAACAAAAAAAGAAATAATAAAAAAAGTTCAAACTTTATTATAATAAATCTTATCAAAATGAGAAAAAAAAGTAAAGATTACAATATCCCTTTGCGTCTTACTAGGCCAATAATTCATATTTGAATAATTTTGGTCGCATTTTATGCTATATACAAACTCCGTTTTATTACCGATTTAATCCCATTTACACAGTTACCAATTCCGGCAATAAATTATAAAGAAACCATGCTTTTTGCCATCATCGCTGGATTAGTTTTTGTATGAATATGAATAATAAAAAATCTATACGAATTAAATAAGCCCATCCAAAAATATTTTCAAACATATACTAAAGTTTGGATTTATTGGATAATAACAATCACATTTATATGATATTTTGGAACTGATTTTATTTTTATTTATTGATTATCTAGGTTTATAATACTTCGATGAGCTATACTATCTTTTTTTCTACTATTTTTATTTGATCAAATTTGGAATAAATTAGAAAGCATGGAGCACAAAAATGGAGAACATAAAATATTAATTATATGAGATAATACCCCAAAAAGTTATGATGCTGTAAGTCAAATTAAAGAAGGATTTTCATTTAAAAGCGAATTTACTCAATTGAAAGATTTAAAAGATATAAACTTAGAAGGATATTTTATAATAATAGCAGTATGAATTTTTCCAAAGGAAATAATACAAAGTATCTTTGAAAAAATTAGATTTTCTACAACTAGATTTTATCATATATCAGAATGATATTTTTTGGAAGATGTAGTATATAAACCAGAAAATATATCAAACCTAATAGCCATGGAATATAAACATTCCAAGCTAGATTGACGATCGATTGTTCTAAAAAGAACTTTCGATATTATTTGTTCAGGAATTTGAATAATTTTATTGTTTCCAATATTTATTATAATCTGAATAATAATAAAACTGGAAAGTAAATGACCAGTATTTTTTAAACAAAAAAGAGTTTGACAACACGGAGAACTTTTTACTTTCATAAAGTTCCGTTCTATGGTCAAAGATGCTGATAGTATGAAAGCTAAATTACTTGACAAGAACGAAAGGGAATGACCATTATTTAAAATAACAAACGATCCTAGAGTCACAAAATTTGGAAAATTTTTACGCAAAACTTCCATAGATGAATTACCACAGTTATTTTGTGTATTTATAGGGACAATGTCTCTGATTTGACCTAGACCTCACTTACCTGAAGAAGTAGAAAATTATGAAAATCGACAAAAGAGATTACTATCTATCAAACCTTGAATTACTGGATATGCCCAAGTGTTTGGAAGACACAATTTAGATTTTACAGAAGAAGCAAAACTAGACCTGTATTACATACAAAATCGAAGTATATTTATGGATTTATATGTTCTACTTGGGACATTCAAGGTTGTATTCAAAGGGAAGTAATCCACACTACCACCGGGTGTTATTGGTAATTGCTAATTTACACCCGGGTGGTAGTGAAACTTTACAAACTTTCTAACTTATATAATGACTCTTTCAGAACAAACAAAAATATTACAAGCCTATATAAAAGAAAATAAAAACATTTCTCAGATTTCACAAACAGAAATTTCAAAAATATATCAAGATCTAATAGACTGTATCACAGATCACAATCACATCTATTATATCGAATCGTCTCCTATAATTTCGGATTTTGAATATGATGAACTTTTTGATTATCTAAAAAGAATAGAAGAATATTTTCCTTTTTTGATTTCTGGAAACTCACCAACACAAAAATTGATCAATCAAATTCAAGAATGATTCCAAAAAATGGAACATACAAATCCAATGTTATCTTTAGAAAATAGCTACAATGCTCAAAATCTTTTTGAACGAGAAGAAAGGCTACTAAAAATTTTAGAGAAAGCAGAAGTTTCAGAAAAACCTACTTATTATATAGAACCAAAATTTGATGGACTTGGTATAGAATTGATCTATCAAGATTGAATTTTTCAATCAGCTATTACCAGAGGAGATGGATTAATTTGAGAAGATGTAACAGAAAATGTCAAAACTATTAAAAATTTGAAAAAAATATTAAATTGAAATATTAAATGAAAAATTTCTTTTAGGTGAGAAATAGTAATTGCTAAAAGCGAACTTAATAAAATAAACGAAGAGAGGAGTGCTAAATGATTGCAAATTTACGCAAACACAAGAAATTTAGCTTCTGGAAGTCTCAAACAGTTGGATCCAAGTATCACAGCATCAAGAAATTTACAATGCTTTGTTTATGAAATCTTATACTCAGAACAAAATGAAATATTGGATATAAATAATTTATGATTAGCTACTTATCCAGCAATATTAGAATCCAAAAACATTCATGACATAGTCAAAGTTTGTGAAAATTCAGAAACAAAAAACAAATTGGAAAATGAAGATATTGATTTTGATTGACTTGTAATAAAAATAAAAGAAGAAGAGTTAAGAAAGCTTGTTTGATCTACAAATCACCATCCAAGGCGGGCAGTAGCTTATAAGTTTCCAGCCCAACAAGTCAGTACACAGATAAAATCAGTTGAATTTCAAGTATGAAGAACCTGAATTATCACTCCAGTAGCAAATGTAGAAATAGTAAATTTAAGTGGAGCTAATATCTCCAGAGTTTCTTTACATAATTTTGATTTTATAAGAGAAAGAGATATCCATTACAATGATTTTGTACGAATACAAAGAAGTGGAGAAGTGATTCCTTATATTGTTTCTACAATAATTGATAGAAGAGAGTGAAACTCTAAAAAAATTGAAGCACCTACAAATTGTCCAAGTTGTAACACAAAACTAACTCAAATAGATATGCACTATTATTGTCAAAATCCCAATTGTCCAGCTCAAATAAAAGAAAAAATTATCCGATTTGTATCCAAAGATTGTATGGATATTGAATGAATTTGAGAAAGTATTGTAGATGTTCTAGTAGAAAATAACATTATTGGAAATATTGCTGATTTGTACAAACTACTAGACTTTGAAACCGAAAGGGTAGTGCGCAGATTCCCTTGATTTGCTGATAAAAAAGTAAGTGAAATAAAGAAACAATTAGAGGAATCTAAAAATAAAGAATTCCGAAGATTATTGAATTGACTAGGAATAACTTGAATATGAAAAAAAACAGCAAAAGATATTTATGATGAACTAGCTACACAATTTACACACGAAACAACATTATCAGACATAACAAAACATCTCACAAATCAAGAATTTTTGATCTGAATTTATTGAGTTTGAGAAAAAATAATTCAATGAATAATCGAATATTGGCACAACAACCAAGATTTACTAAAAAAACTAGAAGAACTTTGATTAAGCTTTAACTGCTACGAATGAAACAATAAAACAGAATCAAAATGACATTTTTGCATTACATGATCATTCAAAGTCTCAAGACCAGAAATCATAAAAGCTATGGGAAAAAATTGATATATATCAGACTCAAATCCTACAAAAACAACAAACTTTATTTTAGTTTGAGAAAAACCGTGAAGTAAATTACAAAAATCTCAAGAATTATGAATAGAAGTAATTTATTGACGAGACAATATTACAAAACAGTTCCCCTATTTACTTGATATCAAAGCACAAGAAAATAAAAAAGAACCAATACAAATGTGACTTTTTTAAGAGGATAATGTAAAGAATATTTTATATTCCGCAGGCGCGAATTCGAATTCGCGCCTACAATTTTTTGAACATATTAAAAAACTTTTTATAGAAGGCTTACAAAAACAAAAAAAACTTTAATAATCAAATGTTAACTTTATTTTTCAATTATTTCTAATATTTTTTGAAATATTTCATCAGCAGATAACATTGCATCTACTTTTACCAAATATCACATTTTATCCAACATTTCCAAAGACGGAACAATATTATCATGATATGCATCTATTCTATTTTTAATAGCATTTTGATTAATATCATCGTTACGACGATAGACCTCTCATCAGCATTCCAAACATTTATTAACCTCTCCATGCAAAGAAGTATTAAAATTAGCTCCACAAGTTTTACATGTTATTCTATTGGATAACCTAGTATAAACTTCTTCCTCCGGAATCACTAATTCAATTACAACAAACTTCCTATTTTTTTGTTCCAACAATCTTACAATTTCTTTGCTTTGTCATATCTTTCTCATACAACCATCAGCTAAAACAATATCATCATCTCACAATGTTTCTAAAAAAACTCAAAACAATCCACTAACAATTTCGTCTTTTACAAGTAAACCATTGGCTGTAATATCTCTTAAATGATTTCAAATTGCATTATCATTGGATTGTAAAGCTCTCAATATTCATCATGTTTCAAAATATTTCATTTTATCTCAAAAATATTCCAAAAGCTTTTGGGATTGGGTTCATTTTCCTGATGCAGATATTCCTGCTAAAATTATATCTTTCATAAAGTAAAAAAGTTAATTTATAAAGTAATAAGTTCATAAAGTTTTAGGGTTAAATTCCTCCCCTTGGGGAGGTTGTTCCCCCGCAGTATTGCGGGGTTCAACTTACCTATTTAACTATCTTTCTACATTCTAAATAAAATCTTTTTTCTTCTGCTTCTCACATTGAGAATGTTTTTCTTGGTAATGCTCAATCAACTACAATAGTCTTGAAAAAATCTGATTTATGCATTATTGGGAATAATAGTCACATATTTCTTCTTTTTCTTCATAATTGTTCTGTTACTTCTTCTCAATGAACATAATCAATTTTCACATCTTTATTTTCTAATAAATACTTATCTAAGAATTCTTGAACATTTCATACTTCCAAATTTAATTTTGGATTTTTTATTCAAAGAATAAAATAACCATCTTCATCCATACCTCGACAATAATGAATATCATCCGTAGATTCTTGTAACTCTTCTTTTAATTCCTCTTTATTTGAATAGCGTTGAATAGCTAATTCAGAACCAATAGATGAAAAATGTTTTGCCATTTGATCAAGGATATCTTTTGTATCTACATTGAACAAAACTCTATGAATAGGTTCAAAGTTTATTCATGCATCATGAATATTGTTTATTTCTACAATTGCAAATCTAGCAGGATGATCTAACTTTTCCTCTTCAGAAAGAGTTTTTTTCTTTTCCTCCCAAATAGCCTTTGCTGTAGCAAAAGAGTGGTTTCAATCACCCATAGCAAAAAGCAATACTCCTAAATCATCTCCAACTCAATATTTATCTTTAAATCATTCTTTATCAGCTAATTTTTCTAAAGCGCTAGCTATTGAATTAATGGATTCTTCATCACTTACTTGATATCATTTTATATGACCACCTTCCATCATTAATTCAAAATCATATAATTTTTTGTATTTATCTAAATTGTGTGATATAGGCTCTATAACAGTTTTTTGTGGATCATCTATCAATACTAAAATATGTGGAGATTCCATAAGAGCCCCATCTCTAATTTTTATCCTAGGTGGTAACCTATCTACGATAGTTCATTCACTAGCTCTAATCAATGTTTGACTTCATTTACTATAATCATACTTTTCTAAATCTAATGCTACAATCAATCATTTTCTAGATAGAGCATGAGAAGTTTGTCTATCTAAATAAACAAAACCAGCTCATTTATTTTCTAAAACACCTTCATTTACATATTTTACTATGTTTGATTTAATGTTTTCAATTCTTTGTTTTTCATCTGCTCATTCCAAATAAATTTCAGGTAAAATAATATGCAAAGTAGAAGGATTTGATCCAACATAATTTTCAACTTCAGCCCAATAATCAGGTTGAGATGTGTATTGGTCACAAGCTACTACTGACCATTTTTTCAAATCTACATTTGAATTTGGTAAATAAATTTCTGGAACTTTTATTCCAATGTTTTCAAAAAAAGTTTTCATTTTCAAAAAATTAAGAAAAATAAAAGAAACAATGGTTCTATCTTCTTATAACATTCACAAAACATATTTCAAGAAAATGTTCCTATAATAACATTACCTTTAACATCTCCAATAAAATAACTTTATGTGTTTAACTTTTCGTGAAACAATTAAAAAAGTTTTTCAAGTCAATAAGTGTTTATAAAATAGTTATTTTTATTCTTATTCAAATTATTTAAAATTTGTTGTTTTTGAAGTAAAAGTTTCTTACTACTATTTTTTATGTTTTTAAATTTATTAAAATAAGTTCAATCTAAAAATGATACATAATGAACATTCTCTTCAGTATAAGAAATAAAGTCTATAAGTTCATGCACCTGCTTATCCTGTGATCATCCTCATTCATTTATGTGTTTTGCCTCTAAAATAAATATTTCTCAATTTTCATTATAAAAAAACGCATCTGGTAATTTTCATTGATACTTATTTGAAAATTCAAATTTTATATCATTTTTACTTATTTCATTTTTAATTTTTTGTTCATCAACAAAAAATTCAGTAATTCCTTTATTTTTTAAAAAATCGATTAGTTTTTTTTTCCCTAATTCTCATTTACTTCTAGAGCTTCAACTATCATATAAAGCCTGAATTGTTGAATTTGAATAAACAATTCATTTTTCTATATATTTAAACTCTCTATTTTTACAATAAAGAAAAATAAATTTTTTCAAAATTTCCTTTTTTTGATCAATTTTTAAAACAGAAAAACTGGAATAAGAAATATCTAGGACTTTCCAAAATGCCACAAATTCAGAATATTTTACATTTTCTTCCAAAATATCCAAAATATCATCTAACAAATATTCAAAACTTATATTTTTATTGATATTTATATAACAAGCCGTAATTAAGCTCCTAAGTTTTCATATTTTTTCAACTACATCATCATTATCAATAAATAAATCATCTAATCAAGTAAAATAATATTCATCAATACAAGGTTCTCATATTTTCAAACATTCTTCAAACAAATATATATTATCCATGAGTGATTATTTAAAAACTAAAAGTTTGTATTAATTGTTTTGTATAGGTAAGTCATATAAATTTTCTCACATATTCAGAGGTTTCGCTATACATAAAAGTAGTTAAAAAATCACTATCATATTTTTCTCTAAATTCTTCTAGAGTGTTATTAAAATATCTTTTTAGCTCATCCAATAAAATATCCTTTTTAGTATCTAAAAATATTTGGATTGGATATGTTCTATAAGTTTTTCAGTTTGTAATTACTATACAATCTGCTTTATAGTCTTTTCTTATATCATAAAGTCAAATTCTTCCACCAATTTTTCAAGTATCTATTGTCCTTATATATAAATAATTTTTTTTTATTTTTTCATAAAGTTCTTCATTAACTCAATATTGTATATGTTTTTTATTATTTATATCATATCAACAAATTTTGTTAGTTCATTTATTTTTTAAAATATAGTCTTCCATCAAATAAAAATCTACATTAATATTTTTTTGTTGATTTTTTTTACAAAAATCTATAAATTCACTGCCTCATCTATAGTTATTTGTTTTTCTTAACTCAAAATTTCTTTTTTTTGCATATCAATTTATTTTTATGGCTTCAAATTTTTGTTTATCGTGATTTTTATTCTGTTTTTTATTAAAAAAGAAAATTCAAACATGTTGTCCAGTAAAATCAAATATTTTTTCCTCAAAAATTATGGCTTTTTGTATATCATAACTTTCTAAATATTCAGTTCTAACCTTATTTGTTCAGGAAGCTGAAAATAAAAAGTTTGAAGGAACTATATATATATTTTTTGAGATATTGTTTTTCATGTCTTGAAACATGGCAACTTGATAAAGATCTTGTAATCAAGAAAATTCATTTTTAAAATAATTTAAGTAATGTTTTGTCTCTTCATGTTTTTTAATATATCAAATATACAAATAAGGTGGATTTGTAATATGAAAAATTGGTAGATTTGATTTTATTTTAGGATAAACACTCAAACTATCATTTTGTTTTATATTTTGCTTAGCAACTTCTTTAGGTATTCAATAATGTCAGGCATTTTCAATTGCTTTATTTACCAATTCATCTTGAATATCAAATAAAAAAATATGATTTTTAAAATATTCTACTCTATTTTTTTTTTCAATAAATTCTAAAATTGGTAAGATCAAATTTCATTCTCAAGCATAGTAATCCACAAAAACATAATTAAAAAGATCTTGTTTTATTTCCGGTAAAATATATTTGATAAATATTTTTTTATTTGTCAAATGCTGTCAAAACAATCTTTTATGATCCATGATTTATTTTTTTTAATTTTAAATTTAAATTAGATATTCTGTTCTTACTAATTTCAATATACATATTATTTTGTTCAATTCAAATAAATTTTCTATTTAAATATAAACTTGCCAATCCTGTAGTTCAACTTCACATAAAAGGATCAAAAATCACATCTCATTCTTTAGAAGAAAGTTTTACTAAATTGGATAAAAAGTTTATATTTTTTTCATTTGGGTGAAATTTAGAATCAAAAGCAGTAGATCTAATATATTCTGGAATATAGTTTGGATACTTGTAAGTAAATTCTTTAGGGTTTTTGTTCCTAGGATCAGTCAACCGACTTTCAGAAGTTTTTATCCAATTAACCTGATAAAATTCTTTAGGCTCTCACTTTGAAAGATACATTACAAGTTGTAAATTATGTCAAAAATTATTGTTTGCTTTACAAACATTAGTTTTAAAAGCTTTTGTAGCCAACAAATTATTAAATTTTAAATATTTTTTTCAAACAGCAATCCATTTTTCAGCTTCTAAAGTAGGAATAAATATATAAATATGAGATCATTGTTTAAGTATTCTCTTAAACTCTTTAAACAAATAATCTAGTTTAGAAAAAACATATTCTTTTGAATCATCATATCAAGCATTTTGAAAATTTACTCAATATGGTGGATCTGTGATTATTAAATCAATAGAATTGTTTGCAATTTCTTTTATTTTTTCAAAAGTATCATTATTATAAATAATATAATTTCACATATATAAAGTTAAACAATTAAAGCATGTTTTTTATTTACTTGTTTTTATCCGATAAATTTATTCTTTTTACATTTTTAGAATAATCTTGAATAAATTTCTGAAAGTATATATTTTCCCACCTCCTTTTCAAAGGAAGATTTTTTTAACATAAAAAAGTGGTCAAAAATTTGACAAATTTAACTTAAATTAGTATAATTTATTATGTTACAAAAATCTCATAAATCTTTTTATTTCCAACAAAAAAACAATGAAGTTAGAATCATCTATTAGTCCTAAAAAAAACAAAAAAAAATCAAATATAAAACATTTGGGTAGTTCTGCATTATTGGCGATCCTTTTAGCACTAACACCTATGAACAATAACACTAAAGCTCAAGAAATTTCAAATAATTTTACAAATACTAAAACAACCTCAATTTTCACAAAAACAGAAAAAGCTCCAGATTCTACTTATCAACAATTAAATATAGAAAATTTCACATCAACTAAAAATACACAAGAAGAAAAATCGTTAATTTCTAATTTTGAAGTAGTTGAAGCAGATAATGATACTATCAAAGAAATTTCCAATGCTATTAAAGAAGCAGAAAAAATTAGTATTCAATATTATACATGAATATTTTCAGGAACTGCAATTCCTATAAAGAGTTTATCAACAACAAATTCTATTAATTTAAGAATGGGAGCTAATACAGTTGTACTAATTACCAACTGGTTAGATATTTCAACCATATCCGGATTAAATCATACAGATTGAAATACAATTGGTATGATAAATGCTGGTTTGAATTTCCATCCAGAAAAAAATACTACTATTAGTGCTTGAATAATCACATCTCCCGCTGGAAAAAATCATCGCTCAAACCCATTTTCACTAGGGGGACAATTTGAAACAACTACACAATCTTTGGTCCCAGCATCCAATTTGTGAATTTCTAGTCGTTATTCTTTCAAAAAAGCAAAGAAAGAAGTGGGAAACATTTGAGCTGCAATTTATAAAAGAAATAATATTCCAGAGTTTACCATGTCAGGGGTTTATAAAGGAGTCAAAGCTAGTATTTGGCAAAATACAAAAGAAAAAATTCCAAATCTTGCATTAACAGTTAAGCATAAAGGAATTTGTAATAATTTTGTCATTAAACAAGATGATATTTTTAATGCTACAGAAATCGGACTAAAAAATGGAATAATGTTGCTTGGAGAATTTTGATATAATAATAAAAATAAAGAATTTTTAGTTTGAGAAACATGAATAGCAAAAATGATTGAAAAGGAAATGTTTAATTGACTAATTGCAGGTTCATACGATATTAAAAATAAAGAGTTGAAAATTTACCTTTTGATATCTGTGAGTTGAACAAAATAATTCCATTTTTTGTAATAGAAAATTTTTATTTAGTATGATTACACAACGGATAACTTTAAATGATCTATTGAATAATGTATTAAATATTTGCATTTTTTAGAAAAAAGTGATATAAAAATCAAGTTTGAGATATTGTTTTAACTATTGTAGGGTACTCCATCCAGCCCTAAGACAAGGAAAAAATGTTCAACCCACAAACTTTTCGTCTTAGGATAGAAAAGTTTTTTATTTTCTATTCTAAATATCATGATTATTCTAAAAAAAATCTTACCAAGTGTAAGAAATGTTGAAAGCTCTGCTGAACTATTAAAGAAAAAATAGTATTGTTCCTGTACAATGTAAATGTGATTTTGGGAGTAAAAAGAGGCCAAACCCTTGTTGTATGCGTATAGGATGAAAAGATACTGATAATCCGAGAATTATTTGGAAGCCATGTACAGACAACATAGAAGCAGATGGAGAACTTTGGCATAATCCGCATTTTGCTGGACCTATGATATGGTAATTTATTACTCGTTCTCCTTTTTTATTTTCTCCAAAATCTTTTCCAATTCTTTTATTGATTTATACATCAACTCATTTTTGGTTATTTCCAAATCATTATTGTTCAATGGAAATCTTCCTACCATTTCTGCTATAATTTTGTGAACTAATAATATTTTGATCATGTTTTTTAAAAAATTTTAAAAATCATTGTACTCTAAAAACAGTTTTTTCATTTTTTTAAACGCAAAAGGAAAATTATTTTCTTTTATAAAGTCTTTTTCATTTCACCTCATCAAAAAATCTTCGTTATGATTTGATAAATAAATCATTGTAGCTTCTTTTTGCATTTTTAGAATAATCTTGAGTAAATTTCTGAGAGTATATATTTTTCCACCTCCTTTTCAAAGGAAGATTTTTTATTTACATAAAAAACATTTCTTCCGATAATTAAATTCCCCCAAAAAAAACAAATTAACTATTTATAAATTCAAAAACAATTTTTTCAAAATCTAAATACCTATCTTGAATCTTTTCAATTTCTTCTTTTTTGAAACTACTCAACACATAATCTGAAACTTGAGATTGAATAGCTGGTCTATCTACTCAAATTCTAATCCTAGCAAAATCTTTTGTTCACAACTTCTCAGCAATATCTTTTAGTCAATTATGACCAGCCAATCCTCATCAAAACTTGAACTGAACTTTTCAAACCATCAAATCTATATCATCATGTATTACCAACAAATCCTTAGCGTCTATTTTATAAAAATTCATTATTTTACCAACAGCATTTCAAGATCTGTTCATATATTCCATAGGTTTCAAAAAATACACCTTTTCTGTCCCTCTTTGTGAAGGGGAATTAAGGGGGATTTTTCCACTCTGTCCCCCTTGGTAAGGGGGATTAAGAGGATTTTCTTCACTCTGTCCCCCTTGGTAAGGGGGATTAAGGGGGATCTCTCCTATACAAACTTCTCATCCATACTTATTATTATAAACAAAATCTCAAAAACTATTTGATTCTACAAATTGATCCAAGAAAAAAAATCAAACATTATGTCTAGTTTTTACATATTTTTCACCAGGATTCCCCAGTCATACAATCAATTTCATTTTACTCTAAATCATATTCCATAAAAAACTAGTTAGCACAAAAGATAAATTCAACTCTTATTAACACTCCAACTTATAACTTGTAACTTTACAAACTATTTCACTTCCTGCATTTCCCAGAACTCTATTATATCTCATTCTTCTATTTTTTTGGATACTTTTACTTTCATACCACACTCTTCTCACATATCTGCTTTTTTAATTTCATCTTTATTTTTGTGGAGAGATATGATTTCTCATCAAGCAATAATATCTTCTCATCTAATAACTCTAAATTTAGATTTATTTTGAGCGATTCACTCAATTACTTTCCCACCCACAACCATTTCTTT
>JGI24711J26586_10001905_pt1 | contig 15429 bp, 18 predicted proteins | sample BioPla3DNA1_FD_26586 | JGI IMG/M metagenome (IMG submission 26586)
TATTGTACAATAGTTCTTCAAAATTACTGTGCTAATTCAACCAGATAAACAGCGGGTGATTCGGGTGTTTTCGGTTACGCAGGGCGACATGCTCCAGAACATGGCTCGTGAAAATTGTGTTTTCCTTTACAAAAAACGACATATCGGATAATATAGATTCAGACGTTATGGTAAATATTCACTAGTGGGTAATCACTATGAAAAGAAGAATAAACAATAAAAAAATGCTTGAGCTTATGAAAAAAAACTGCCATGGCAATTACAATCTTTTCGGGAGGGAATTAGGAGTTGATCCCGCTCACCTTTACCGTTTCCTAAACACAGGTGTAGGGGGCGGCAAGAAAATGATTTTTGCGCTAATAAAATACTGTGAAAGCCATAACCTAAACTTCACTCATTATCTTGAATTGGATTAACTAACGATCTAAGCGATTTATTTTTTACTCCGTACGTATTCTATCATTCGTCTCCCCGCTATAGCGCCCTGACCTACTGCCACCGAAATTTGTTTAAAAACACCTGTGCAGTCGCCCGCGGCAAAAAGGCCTTCTATATTCGTTTCCTGGTTTTCGTTAACGGCAATTGCACGGTTTTTTGTTAATATTCCCATCTTAAGTGCAAAATTTATAGTTGATGCACTTCCGTAAGCAATAAAAACACCGTCAAGCGGATATACGGAACCGTCCTGAAATACCACTCTTTCTAAAAAATCGCCGCCTTCAAAAGCACTTATCGGTTTCTCGTTAAGTTCAAACTTACCTGCAAGTTCAGAAGAATCCGCTGAAAATTCAGGGCTTCGACCGTTTGTAAATATGGTTATGTTATTTGTAAAAGGAATAAGCTCAATTGCTTCGTGCAGTGCAAAATCCTTGTAACCAAGAACACCAACTTTCCTGCCGCGGTAAAAAAAACCATCGCATGTTGTGCAATAGCTTATTCCCTTGCCTTCAAATTTATTGAGGTTTTTTATTTTTACGTCCGCTGTTTTCTGACCGGCAGCAATAAGGACCGACAACGCGCGGTAACTTCCTTTTACGGTTTTTACAACAAAAACATCTTCTTTTTCTATTCCTATAACTTCTTCATTTAATATCTTCCCCCCCAATCGTAAAGCCTGTTTCTCGCCGTTTTCCAAAAGCTGTCTTCCGGAAATGGGCTGCGGAAATCCATAATAGTTTTCAATCATGTCTGCTTTATGGAGAGTGCTGTCATTCAAGCCTATAATTAGGGTTTTTAAATTAGCTCTTATTGTGTACAGTGCTGCGGAAATTCCGGCAGGCCCTTTTCCAATAATTATTACATCATTCATTTANTAACACNCCTTAAGATCATCATACCCTGCNGATTTTTTTTTAAACAGAAGAAATTTCAGTAAAATCAACGNATTGGCCGCATAGGAAACCACTGCGGCGAAGCTAAACGAACACCCCGGGTTTAAACAGCCGGGTGCTTTATTTGTTATGCGTATTATAGCATTGATACTAACGTAATGTAAACGCATTTTATTTTATTCCTGTCACATTGAAAGCATCTCTTGCATAAAATGTGACTGTAACATTCTACAGAGGTGATTTNATGACTGATTTTTCAAACTATTTACAAGGACAGATAACTAAAAAAAAGATTGAGAAGGGCCTGGAAATACTNCATCGGGAAACTCCTGCCGAGCTCAAAAGAAGAATCCAAAACATTGATATCGACGAAGTACTTGTAAAATTAGATGAGTATGATAAAAACCGTCTTCGTGAGCTTGGGATAAATGTGGCCGAGTTAAAAGACCGGGTTTCGGAATCCGACATACAAAAAATACGCCAGATTTTGGGCCGGGACGGTGATTTAATAATAAAAAAAATTCGTAATATGCTGCATTGACGCATAATAATAAAACAAGGAAATAAGGAGGCCAAAAGGAGGTTTACGTCCAATGAGCGAAGGTATGGATGATAAAATACGGCAGATTTCNGATATGCTTAGCAGTCGTGAAGCTCAGGACGGGATTCGCCGGTTGATTGGTTCATTCAATGGCCCAAGCGAGGCCGCGCCCGTGCAATCGGATCAACAGGCTGTTGAGAGAACGTTTCCTGATAGCAATGAAGACAACCCCATACGGTCACAAGATGTCGACTGGATTAACAAGATACAGCACATACTAAGCCAGGCCAGTAATATACAGGATACAAGAATAAACCTGCTGCGTTCGGTTCACCCATTTTTGAACCAAACAAGAAGAGAACGCTGTGAAACCTGTATTAATATTTTAAGAGTAGCTGATATTTTAAAAGCGGTAACAAATAAAAACGGGAGGTTATTATGATGTCAGGTGCTAAAAATGAACTCTCCCGCATACCACTTCCAACCGACAAGGATGCAAACATAAGACCGAAAACATCTTCTTTGCGGCCATCAGCAGGATTTTCGGATTTAAAAGAGCTTTTTCGCAAAATACAGCTTGATGATCTTATTTTGATTGGTTTGATAATATTACTTGCGACAGACGATGATTGCGATAATTTTCTCTTAATTTTACTTATTTTTATTTTCCTCTCAGGGCTTGACAAGCAGATTTTCCCATTTTTCTAAACTCACAGTACCGGCAAAGAAAAGTCGGCAGACAAATATATAACACGAGTGGATAATGGCTTTGCAGCCATTTTTCCACTTTCCTGCCATTCATTTCATGTGAAAACCGGAATAGTATTATTATTTAATGCACAAAATTTAGATGAAGCTTGTTGAACTAACAGAAATGGGGGAAATTATGCAAAAGAAAAAACTAATCAGAGTGTTTGCTGCACTAATTTTGGCTTTTTGTCTTGTATATCCGGTATTTACCGATGGATTCCGTGATTTTTTCGGATACAGCCAGGCAGTTCTTTCATATTATGGTTCAAGGGGCACAGAAGTAATAAATATACAAAAAAAGTTAAGCCAATGGGGATACTATAAGGGAAACATTGATGGTATTTTCGGATACCAGACCTATAAGGCAGTCAGAGAGTTCCAGTATAAAAACGGTTTAAAGGTGGATGGAATTGTCGGTCCGGAAACATTATCGGCGCTTGGCCTGCCAACTGGTACACAATACAGGGGCGGAGGCGGTGATGTAGAACTACTGGCACGACTTATACATGGTGAAGCAAGAGGAGAACCATATACCGGTCAAGTTGCGGTAGCCGCTGTTGTTTTAAATCGTGTCAACGACAGCAGATTCCCAAACACAATCGCCGGTGTTATATATCAGCCGGGTGCGTTTGACGTTGTAGCCGATGGACAGATTAATCTTGTTCCAACCAACATTTCTTATAAAGCGGCGCGGGATGCTCTGAACGGGTGGGATCCGACATACGGGTGCATATATTATTACAACCCTGCCACTTCAACAAGTAAGTGGATATGGTCAAGACCTATTATACTGACTATAGGAAAACATAATTTTGCCAAGTAACTAATAAAGAAGTTCGATAGGAAACAGACGGAACAATTCTGGTTTTCCTATTTTATGATATCGGCTTTTTTTACGCCGGAACCAATTGCAATAACCTTTTCTACAGGAGGGTAAACATCCTCATACAACATGGCGGACTCTCCGTTTATAATCCTGTAGACCCTTACAGATAATCCATCTTTACCCGGTTCAACCACTTTTTGTTCTTTCTCGGGCAGTGTATTGTCCTGTGAATATATTACCGGCGGGATGATTTTTGTTTTTTCGGTTTTTATTTCTCCGGCTTTAAGGCCCGGCTTCCCTGCCACAGCCATAGTCCATTCATTATTGTCATTTACCTGAAATATTATTGCTATTGCATAATCCGAGTCATTCAAAAATTTCAGATCACCATCGTCTTCAAGGCTTACTTCAAAACCCGCTTCAACTTCGGGAATAGGCTGGGCTGACGGTTTTCTCCAGGTGACTTTAATATCTTCAAAAGGAAGTACCGCTTTATACAGTGCCGATGCCAGGAGCATATTAAGATCTTTCAATTCGGAAATCGAAGGCATATCTTCCAAAAAAGATACTGTCTGGCCGGAACCTATTATATAACAGCCCTCCCTGGCAATTATATTTTTAAAACTCTCCGCCGTTTCTGCCGGAAGCACTCCTTGCTCTTTAGCATATACTTGCGTAAACTCATTAAGTTCATCTGTTGTGTATTCAGGTTCTATCACGTCAAATAAACCCGGAACGGCCTCTTCTGATATTACTATTTTTTGGGACGGATCTGTTGTTAATTGTTCTTTTATATAATCCAGCGTTTTTTCCGTATTCAGTTTACGTCCGTTTTGGTGTGCGGATACGCGTACATTTCCGTCCAATAACATAAGCCCGGCTTTAATTGCTTTTTGAAAGAAAAAATCTTCAATTTTTATAATAATGCTTTTCAGTTTCGCTTCGTTGTAATATATTTCGGGAATATATTCTTCCTCGTATTCGGGTGTTTTACCGATCATCTGAAAATAACGGTTTTTGTATTGGCCTTTTTCTATTTGCTTGAATGTACTCCCCATTTCAATTTGTACTTCAAAATCGGTATACGAAATTTTTTCCTGTTTACCGTCCGACTCAAAAATTAACTCGCCTTTTTCAATAATCTCACGAAAATGCCGGGTTAGAATACCCTTTGCTTCAGATATATCAACATTACTAATGGAAAGGCCTGCAACTTCGAGGCTTACCGGCATATCTGCCGAAGGAAGCAATAAAAGTACTGCGGTCGGAATTAAACATGCTATAAAGATTTGTATCGCAAAAATTAAAAACCAGAATCTAAAGTTTTTAGACTTTAACACAATACCAACTCCATATTAAATTGTATAACGATACTGCTGGTGAAACGGTTTGTTGAACTGCTGCGCTATTTACACCGTTTTAAAAGATAAGGCCAGGATTATTCTCCCGGCCCGGCCTACCGCAAACAAACGGGCGCTTGTTTATGCGCATTCCCGTTACTTTTAGATCTGAAACTATGCCTCATTATTCATAACAAGTTCGACAAGTTTCCCGTTTTGCTTTGCTCTGTCTATTATTTCATCGGTAATCGTTTCACCTGCATTAATTATCGTATTACCCTGATTGTCTGTAATTATCCTTGTAGCTTTTCTCCCTCTCAAATATTGACGCTGTCTTTCTTCAAATAGATCCGCGGCACTGCTTCTAATCTCCTGTTTTTCAGTCTCTTGCTGTTCACCGCCGGAAATAGTGTATGCTGTCTCTTCCATCGCTGTACTTTGTGGTTCCTGCCAAAAGTCGCTCACAGTGCTCTCTTCCACCAATCCGGATTGTACTCCTGCTGTGTAAATAGAAGTGTTCTCTGTGGAGAAATCGAACTCGTTTCCTTCCAATAATGAGGAAGGATCGTCGAAAAGCTTGTCCTGAATATCATCTTCAACAACAAGTAAAGTTTTTCCGTATGTAATAACGGAGGACCTGGGTATTATGCGTACTTTTTTTTCTGTTATATCCGCAATATATTCAATGCCTACAATGAGGCATCCGTTATCAACATCTACGAATATATCTCCCGTCTCTCCTATAAGACTTCCTTTTTTAGTTAAAACCTTTGTTTCTTTTACTGTTATATTTTTTTGTAAAAGCTCAATTGCCGCGGGTATTTTGCTTATATCACTTATAGCCTCGGGGTTTAGAATAGTCATCGCGTATTCCCCAATTCCCAAGACATTTGCGGTTGGAATTACCCTGGTACTAAGAGCCTGAATTCCGCTGTCTACAACAAAATAGTCTATTGTACCCTTTTCGGAATTAATAATTATATTTTTTACTTTTCCAACTTCATTGCCATCAGATATGCTGATTATCGGCAACCCTATTATTTGTTGCGACTTTTTCATCCCCAGTATACCCCCTTATGGTTTTCCGGCCTGCTATCATACCCTGGTGCAAAGCTTATTTACGATTCAGAAATACAGGCTTTGCAATATTTGTTCTTTTACCTCATCACTCATTAAATCATTATATTCGTTCATATAAGCTTGAAGTATGTCCGCAGCCAACTCGGATTGTCCAAAATTCTTATAAATTACGCATATATCCAAAACAATCCAGAACGCAACTTCGGTATCGGGTTTCATATCAAGAGCATTTATAAACAATGATGCAGCTTCCAGCTCTTTTCCTTCCTGCTTCAACAGAAAAGCCCGATCAAGTACTTCATCTATGCTTAATCGGTCAGATGATAGCTCAATAAAATCTGATATTGTGTCTAATCCCATTTTATCAATAATATCCGATGTGTCAACATTTTTTTCAGTGTTTTCTTCTTTTTCATACAAAAAGCCCTGGGAATCTTCGTGTTGATCAGAATAAACCGCACCGTCCGGTAATTCCATATCAGATTCGGTTTCCTGCTTTTCCTCTGTCTCAGGTCCTTCGTAAAGTACGGTTTCGGTTTCCTGTTCTTCGTAAGGCACTATTTCGGGCTCTTGTTCATCGTAAGGCATCGTTTCTGGTTCTCGTTCTTCATAAGTCATTGTTTCNGGCTCTTGTTCATCGTAAGGNATCGTTTCTGGTTCTCGTTCTTCGCCCGCTTCATCAGAACCTTCAGTTTGAACCTCCTGCGCCTGATCAGTAATAATTTCATCATTCGCTGTATCGGTAAAGACTTCCGGTTCGTTTTCCAGAGATTCAAGACTTTCGGGTATAAACACAGCCGTTTCTTCGGCAGGTGTTTCCTGCAAATTACTCTCTTCAGGTTCTTCTGCATCATTTATATCGTTTGCTTTTTTCAATGAAAACCTTTTTATGAATATATTTTTCAGAACTGGCTCCTGCTGCTTTAAGCTATCCGCAGCCTCTGTGTCGGATTTGGATTCTTTATCAGGTTTTTGTTGCCTTTCGGCTTTTTTCTCTTTTCTTGAAATTTTCCAATTTTCCCACTTTTCAACTATCTTGTCCGATTTTTCTTTTGGAAATACGGCCGCGACAAGCATCATAACAATAAATATTAACGTTATGTATGCAAGAAGCGCAATAAAGAATGCCAAAACAAATTGCAATGCCCAATCAACCGATATAACCGAAACTATTTTCGGCAGAAATAAGCTTGCAATAAGGGCTATTACTGCGCTACCCAACAAGCCGATATGATACCGGCAATCCTTTAGATTGTTTTGCCGGAAGATTATGTACAGGATAGTAGTGGCAATCAATACTGCTAAAATTGAAACATATGTATACAAATGCATTTCTCAACACTCCTGTTTATCCTTTGCAGTCCGCTAAATATATTAAAGTATCTTCAATTAGAATTATCGTGCAAATATTAAAATTTCTTTACAAAACCATACAAAATAATTATTCTGTGGTATTTTCTTCACTTTTTTTAATAGAGTCTGAAAAATAATTATCAATTCCCGTCTTAATAGCTTTTGCTATTTTCATTTGATAATTCTCATTCCTTAAATTCTGCTCTTCCTTTTTATTTGACAAAAAACCGCATTCAACAATTATTGTAGGAGTTTTTAAGTTTCGCAGAATTACAATCGGCTCACTTTTTAAAAGAGCCTCACGTTTGTTGGACGGATCAACTCCTTCCCGAAGCGCTTTTTGTACGTTAAGGGCAAGAGCTTTGCTCTGTTCCGATTCCGGCGGGTAAAATACCTGGGCCCCGTAATATTGGCTTTGTCCGAAATCGTTTAAATGGATACTGACCACAATGTCTGCGCCGCTGTTATCCATTATTTCCTTCCTTCTTGTAAGATCCTGCTTCCTTTTATCAAAAATTTCGGTTGTACCTTCCCTGTAAACCAGCTTATCTTCCTCGCGTGTCATAATAACCTTGTACCCGGCCGCCTCAAGTTGTTTTGACAGTAGTTTCGCAATAGCCAGGCTAAGATCTTTTTCATTCACTCCCGAATAAGCACTAACTTTCCCCGGGTCCTCACCTCCGTGACCGGCATCAACAACCACCGTACCCAGGCTGGCTATTGATGAAGCCGGAGTCGCTTCCGCCTCTCCTCCCAGGTTTAAACTATATACCGCAATGGAAAGTAAAAATATTAGTATAATGAGAGTCAAATTGCTTTTTTTAACCAGCAGAATCATTACACACCCCGTCCTTTGTTTTATTTGTACTAACATATTCAAGGAAGGGTTGGCAATATACTAAATAATTTTAAGCGGAAGAAGAATTTTATTTATTTGTTTTTCGTTTATCCTTAGCTTTGCTCTTAACTTTATCAAATATTTTAAGTTTTTTCATTATATAGAATTCATAGTGGCCGGCGAGATAACCTAAACCCGCAATGACAGGGATAACTAAAAGAACAACATGGTACGCCCATATTTCATACGATATCAATTTTGCCAGCCAGTAAAGCGGGCCGGTAAATGCCTGAAGAATACGCCTTTTTACCATAAAGAGCTCTTTGGGAATATATACTACTATATCTACCAGGTAATATAGTAATTGAACAACAAAAATAGGAACAACCCCTATAATACCATACAAAAAACCTTTGTATGGCGAGGGATTTATATTGTATTGGGGACGCTTTTCCTTGAAGGCAATACCGCTCATGCTTGAATATATCATCGAAAACATTATAAGGAAAATAATGATTGAGAATACATAAATTCCTCTTTCAATATTTTCCTTTGCAATGCTGAATACGATTGATGAAAAAATCCCAAATATAACTAATGAAACAAAATAATCCCCGGTTACTCTTAGCGCTCTTTTAATCTGAGAGCCGACCTTGTTATCCATCTATTCTTTTCTCCTATCCTTTAAATAGTTGCTTCCTGGCATATCTTTTACATATTTCTTTACTTCCGCAGCTATTTCTGCGACTTGCATAAAGTTTGTATATTTTCTTGTCTCATTCGTGACAACAGCCAGAGAAACAGTTATTATAGGGAACTTCTTCACCTGTCCCAAGCGATTTTTTGTTACTATGTATTTATTTTTTCTGTCTTTTTCATTATACAAATGAATAATTTTTTCGTCAAAATCTTCAATAATAAATTTGCATATTGCTTCATGCTTGTCCCACGATGTTATGACAATAAAATCATCCCCGCCGATATGGCCTATAAAATCATCCCTGTTTCCTGCCATATGTACAGCATCACGTATAATATCGGCGGTTAACTTGATTGCCGAATCACCTTTTGCAAACCCGTAAACATCATTAAAAGACTTAAAATTGTCGATATCACAGTGAATAAAAGCTACCTGCCTGTTATTTGCGAGCCTGTGGTTAAGTTCAGTTTGAATCTCAATGTTACCGCTTAAACCGGTTAACGGGTTTGCAAACCGGTTTCTCTCAATTCTTACAAGTGTATTTCTTACACGGCTTACAAGCTCGCGGCTGTTAAACGGTTTTACAATATAATCGTCAGCCCCCATTTCCAAACCCACAAGTTTATCATCTTCACTGTCCTGCGCCGTAAGCATTATTATAGGAATAAGGTTATTACTTNCATCGGAACGCAATATCCTGCATACGTCAAACCCGCTAATACCTGACATAACTATGTCAAGTACTATCAAGTCGGGTTTTACCGTCGTTACCATATCCAGTCCTTCTTCTCCGGAATATGCTGAATAAACCTCATATCCCTCGTTCCTCAGGATATCGTATATCAGGCGCTGCATAAATTCGGTATCTTCGATAACAAGTATTCTTTTATTAAACATTTCTTCATACGCCCCAAGGCTTATCGGTTTGTATATGAGGCCGCTATTACGGCCGCACCATAAAACCGCTTTATATTAATATATCATTTTATATTATAATACTCTTGTGTCGGATATACAATTAAAGCAAACATATGAAACAATAAAGAGGTGATATGCTGCCCTTAATATATGAAACATCGGCATAAAGGTTTATATTTAGACCGCTATGTGTCTTTGTTTCTTTATAGCCTTGCTGTATCTGTTGGCATAGCTTGATGCTACAAAAGAATCGGGTTTGATTTTCGCGTCTATTCCTATGCCTTCAAAATACCCGACCATCTCTCGTATGAGTTTACGTGTTTCTCCTTTGGTTCCGACATCTATATGTGCTTCAAGCCTGAATTCAAAGTTCTTGTAATTTTCAGTTAATTCACACAGCATGTATATTAAGTGCTCATTCAGCCTAAAAACAACGTCATATGTTAAAAGGGTTTCCATCGAAATTTTTTCTTTCAGGCTTGTGTACCTTTTACGTTCAATCCTTTTATCAACACAGCACCATGCTCCCTGTCCGATCCTGTGTATATGAATTCCGGTAGCGAAACATGTATATATTCCCTTTACCTGGGAGTCCGTTCCTACCGCAAGCCTGTATCTATTGTCAGGGTTTGCCTTAATAAACCGTTCAATATTTGTTAAAACATCTGTAAAACTCATGTTTTTTTGAGTTGAATTAAAATAGCTCATATTTTCCGCTCCACCGGATTAATTGTTCCGGCAGTCTGTAATCACCCCCATAAACATGTTGTGTGACTTAAAATACTTTACTTAAAAAAGAAATCGCCAGGCAATTTCAACGCATCGTTATACAAATCTCTAAACCATAAGTGAATTATAACACTTTACACGCGCATGTACAAACAAAAGTTTCCGGTACATATTGTATTATGGCTATTAACACAATACTATTATACGTGATTTTTTAAAAAACGTTTTAGGCCTATCCATTACTGTCCGAATAGTAAATACAATTTTGCTCTCTCAAAATTTGATTGGTTTATCGAATTCTTTAGCCGTTTTGTTAGCTTTTGTTTCTATTATACATTCTATAAAATAGTCTATGATTTTAATTATTATGGTACTTGGTAATATTGTACTTGAATAAAATTCTATGATACAATGCGAGCAATGAAGGGGGTAATAAAATGCTGTTATTTAAAATACTGCTATTTTCAGCAGGCAGTATCTTGTTTATCATTATTTTAGCTGCTGCAATTTACTGGCTTACCTTAAAGTACGGTATCAGCAAATTTAAAGTGGATGAAAGCCATGAGGCAGTCAACGGTATATATGTAATTAAAAATGATACATACATTAATCTGCATGTCGTCAAAAACGGGGAGAAATACATTGTCATCGACACCGGAGTAAATCCTGAACAACTTAAAAAAGAAATGCATCAGTTTGGTATTCTTCCGGAAAATGTTGAAGCGGTCTTTTTAACCCATACAGATTACGATCATGTTGGTGCCGTTAGCTTGTTTGAAAACGCAAAGGTTTATTTGCCTTTTGAGGAAGAACAAATGATTAACGGAAAAACCCCCAGAGCATTGTTTTTTAAAAAAAACAAGCTTAAATGCGAGTATAATTTGATTAAGGATAATGAAACAATTAATTTCTCCGGATTAACCGTTGAAGGTATCCTTACGCCGGGTCATACACCAGGATCCATGTGTTACATTGTCAATAACAAGTATTTGTTTACCGGCGATGTTTTATATCTCAAAAACAATAGGGCCGCACTCCCCTTTAAGCCTTTCAATATGAATTCCAATGAAGCGGAAAAATCGATCGAAAAGCTTGCAAAATTAAAAAGTATCTCGTACATATTTACAGCACATGCCGGTTATTCGAATAATTTTGAACTTGTATTTGATAAATACATCAGTTAATGATTATATTGCCGCTTTTGCTCTAAACACCTAATTGTGCTGACCGGTCTAATAGTTTATAACGATGCTTAAATATACGTTCATTCTATATTAGCGCTTTTGGGTTATCGGTTTTTTGATAAAATTCATAAATTGAACAGCTTTAGCCGCAATACCTAAGACGGGTAAGTTCGTATTAGCCGCAAGATTACTGAACAAAGGCAAATTCAGCAAAGAAATTAGCTTGTCGAATTTATCGTTATCCATCGTGTTTGCGTATTCTCTTAATATCAGACTATTATCGTAATGTTTGTTAAACCATGCTGTCATTTTATTGTAGTCTTTTCCCGTGATTATTGATTCGGCGGCGTATATACCGCTTAAAATAGATGGAATCTGTCCAAAACCCATAAAGGGTTCAACAAATCCACCGGCTGCTCCAGTTAATAGTATTTTACCAACCTGCCTGCTTTTAACTCTTCCCATTTTATATTCCTCAAATTTGAATTCGGTTTTTGGAACAGGTTCAATATTAAGCTCTTCTACAGTTCTTGACCAAAGTTTATCAAGTTCTTCCGGCGAAGATGGTATCGCTACAGTACAGTAAGAAGCTTCGGAAGTACTGAAAGGCGCGGAATACACCATGCAATTTTTACTGAGCTTATTATTCAGCCAGATTTTTGCAACACCTATATCAAATTTCCCCTTAACAATGCAGCCTTTCAAAAATGCTTCGGTGTCTGTCTTCCATACTCCAAGTTCTCTTGAAATGGCAGGATCACCTGTGGCAACTACAATCCAATCAAAATCCTTTTCAAGCTCCTGCCAGGTAACAGTTGAATTATAATGGATTTGCGCTGTAATCTGTCTGGCAAGCTGGCATTCCCATGAACGATCATCATGACCGCGTATTGACGTGTAACCCAGGTTAAAACCTGTAAAAACTGCTTTATAGTTTGGGGAATATATTTCAAGTGAATGAGTTATACCCGATGGCAAAAGATTTAAGCCGTATTTTTTATTTACATATACAACAGGATCTATAATTGGCCTATGCATTAGCTGCATAACGGCTTCCATATTAGGAAAACGTTCACCAACCCTATGACGCCTTTCAAAAATTACAGGCTTAATATTATTGTCTTCAAGATGTTTTGCACATGACAGCCCTGAAAGCCCTGCACCTAATATCGCTACTTTCATTTTTTGATACCTCTCAGACACAAGCTTGTTATTAGTAATGTCCAAAAATACCGTTCAAAATCATTGATCTTAAATTCAGAACAATAGCCTTTCGAACAATGTATTGGAATCCCGGTTATTATTCAGACATTACTGCATGAACTATTGTATATTAGTCATTTAAATTACTGTGTGTCTGAACAGTAACGAATCTCTGTTTGGAAAAGATGAAAAACTTAAATATGACTATCTGTTGTCATATTAATGAGATATAATTGTAATGGTGAGGATATTGAAAATAAATAGATTGCTTGGAATAACAATTCTTTTATTAAATAGAGAAACAGTTACGGCGAAGGAACTGGCTGAAAGGTTTGGAGTTTCAACCAGAACTATCTATCGGGATATTGATGTTTTATCCTCCGCCGGCGTACCGGTTTTCACTAATAAGGGAAATGGCGGCGGTATTTCCCTCCTGGAGAATTATTCCCTTAACAAAACATTAATTTCAGAATATGAAAGTGAAAGTTTACTGCTGGCATTAAAGACACTGAAAGCTGCAAAATACCCTGAAATAGACACAATCCTTGAAAAAATCGGTGCGGTGTTTAAGCATTCCGAAACGGACTGGGTGCATATTGACTTTTCTCCCTGGGAAAGCACCCCAAATGAACATAACAAATTTATAGAAATTAAAAAGGCAATTCTGGACAGGAAAAGGATCTCTTTTGAATACGTCAGCTCCGCGGGTGAAAAAACATCACGGGAGATAGAACCGATGAAGCTTATCTTTAAGGGACAAGCCTGGTATTTGTGGGGATATTGCGTCAGGAAAAATGATTTCAGAGTTTTCAGGATATCAAGAATAAAGAATGTTAAGGTAACAAACGAAATATTTAAACGCAGAAATTATGTAGATAAAAACCAGGGAAACGAAACAGAGAATATTCGTTCCCCGGTATACCTGAAGCTTAAGTTTTATCCCCAGGTTTTACACCGGCTGTATGACGATTTCGATGATGAGATGATTGTGAGAAACAGCGATGGAACCTGTACTGTTGAAGTTCAATTTCCTGAGGATGAATGGGTTTATGGGTATCTGCTGTCATTCGGCAGCTATGTGGAGATTTTGGAACCGCAGCATATCAGGGATATTATTGCCGACAGGGCAAAAAAGCTTTTGAAATTCTACGAAAAAAGTTGAGGAAAGGCAGTATGCATTTCAAAGAAGTAAAATCAATTTTATCGTCTAATAACAATATGAATATATATCGCGGCTGTACCCATGGCTGCATTTATTGCGACAGCAGAAGCAGATGCTACAATATGGAGCATGATTTTGAGGATATAGAGGTAAAGTTAAATGCGCCGGAGCTTCTGGAAAATGCCCTTAGAAAAAAGCGTAAAAAATGTATGATTGGAACTGGTTCCATGTGCGATCCGTACATGCACATTGAAATAGAGCTAAACTATACACGAAAGTGCCTTGAAATTATCAACAGATACGGATTTGGATTAAGTATCCTGACGAAATCCAACAGAATATTAAGGGATCTGGATTTATTAAAGAGCATCAACAATAACTCTAAATGCGTTGTTCAGATGACTTTGACAACTTATGACGAAAACCTGTGTAAAATAATTGAACCTTATGTTTGTACAACAAAAGAACGTTACGAAGTTCTGAAAATAATGAGGGATAATGGGATTCCCACCGTAGTATGGCTTGATCCGATTTTACCATATATAAATGATACCGAGGAAAATCTAATAGGAATACTTGATTATTGCATTGATACCAAAGTGTCAGGAATAATATGTTTTGGAATGGGGCTAACATTAAGGGATGGAAACAGAGAATACTTCTATAAGAATCTTGACAGGCATTTCCCCGGATTAAAACAAATATACCAAAAAAAATATGGTTTCAGCTATGAACTTAAAAGTGATAACAACGAGAAACTTTTGGAAATTTTTCACGACACGTGTGAAAAATACGGTATAATTCATAACAATGGTGAAATATTCAGGTACCTTCATACATATGAAGAAGATGTAAAATTAGAGCAAATGACTTTATTTTAGATATTTTTCAAATATGACATACCGCTGTCATTTCGAAGGGTTAAAATGGCATTGAAAATATAGTAAAGGAGTCGATTTATGTGGAAGCTATGGAAATGAAGATTTGCCAAAGCTGTGCAATGCCATTGGAAAGCCCGGATTTATACGGGGCGAATGCGGACGGAAGCAAAAATGAGGATTACTGCTGTTACTGCTTCAAGAATGGCTCATTTACATCGGATGAAACAATGGAGCAAATGATTGAAACCTGTGTTCCTTTTGTGTCAAAGGGAAACCCTTATCCGGATGAGGATACCGCCAGAAAAGCAATGCTGGAGATTTTTCCAAACCTTAAAAGGTGGAAGAAATAACGAGGGTGTGGGAAACCATACCCTCTTGAATAATGAGAAAACCTAACCTAATAAAGCAAAATTGAAAGCCTAAAATTTAAAATGAATGAAGAGGCTAGTATTTTATGCGGCNGGATATTGCATATTAGGAGAAAATAAACAGGGAGTGATTGTCATGATCGAACTACCGGAAGCTATGGTATTATCTAAACAATTAAATGAAAGCATTCGCGGGAAAAGAATAATGAATGTTATTGCTGCGTA
>JGI24711J26586_10001907_pt1 | contig 15420 bp, 18 predicted proteins | sample BioPla3DNA1_FD_26586 | JGI IMG/M metagenome (IMG submission 26586)
CAGCGCTCAGGTGGGTGAGTATTTCCGGGTGTTTGTGGCCTACGGAATCATCGCCATCAGTCTGGCGCTGCACGCCTGGCAGAGCCGCTCGGCGGCCAAAGCCAAGCTAGAAGAAGAAACGGCATAACAGGGGGGCGAAAGCCCCCTTTTCGCGGGATAAGGCCATCTGGCAGGGAAATCCATCTCCAACACAGAAGAATAACGCAATTGCGTGGATCAGGCGTTAAGGAGGTGGCCAGAAGAAGAGGACAAGGAGCAAATCAGGTCTGGACTTGTTTATGGACGGAGTGCTCGCTAGAATAACACTGCCGATTCTTTTGGAGGTGCGCGAAGAAGTGAGACGAAACCTGCTGGTGCTCACCGGCATTTTTCTGCTGGCTGTGCTGCTGGCTGGCTGTGAGCTGATGCCCATTGTCAGCGGGATTAACGTGACGTATGATATTGACGCCAACGTCTTTGGGAAGCATTCATATCCGAAGCAGCTGAGGAAAAACGCCATGTTCGAAGGCGTCTTCTGGTTCTTGGAGACGCAGCGGGGAAGGACGGTGGACGACTTCCTGATCAGGGTCGATGATGGAACCCTGAATGGAGTGGAGTTCGAAGCCCGTAACGTCGCGGGTACAGACTTCGAAGGGATCTATCTGCAGATTCCCGATGTTGGTACGAGGGATATCACCATCACTATCAAGCTGAGGTAAGGTAAAGAACCTATATCAAGAAAACCCCACATCGCTGTGGGGTTTTGCTCTATGGTGCGCCGCGTATGGCGCGCCTTTCTTAGCTCTCTTTGTAGCGCAGCCACCTTAAGACTTCCTTGGGGGTGGCGTTTTTGCCGTACATGAGCATGCCTACCCTGAAGATCTTGGCTGCCGCGCGCATGGTGATATAGGCGGTGATCAAAAGCAGCGCTCCCGACACCAGCATCTGCCACAGAGGAACAGCGGTAAGGCCGCTGCGCAGCATCATAACGGCTGAGCTGGTAAAGGGGAACAAGCTGGCAAAGACGGCGATGGATCCGTCGGGATTGGTGAACACCGGCCCGATGAAAAGAAAAGCAAGCATGGGCAGCATGATCACCAGACCCTGGGCGTTGCCTGCACTCTGCAGATCCTCCATGGTTGCTCCTAACCCTACAAAAAGGGCACTGAACAGCAGGTAGCCGCCGAGGCCAAAACAGAGGATCACCGGAAGGTTCACCGCCCGCAGCGCTTCTATGATGGGGAACTCAAGGAAGTAGACAACGATGGGTAGGCCCAGGGCCAGCCAGAAACCCAGCTGGATCAGGCCCAGCAGGAATTGGCCCAAAATCTTGCCCTGCATCAGCTCGCCGGGGCGGATGGACGACAGCACCACTTCGGCCATGCGGTCCCTCTTTTCCTGGGTTGCGCTCTGCATGAGCATTGTGCCCGACGTAAAGATCAAAGAAAAAGACCAAGATAGTAAACACGCTGGAGACGACGAGATGCATTGTCTGCGGCTCTAGTTCCTCTTTGAGGGGAATCTGGTTCATCTGGACAGGTGCCGTAAGGAATGCAAATTGCTCTGGGCTCACACCCGACAGCGTCAGGCGCAGATTCTGCAGGAGGGCCGTGAGGGCTTGACGCAGGGCACTGGAGCCCTGGCTGTTCGTGCCGTTGTAGAACAGATCAAGCTGGCCGCTTTCAGCAAAGTTCTCATCGAGGATGAAATACCCGCTGGCCTTGCTTTCCCGCACCAGTTTTGGAAGATCNGCACCGGCCTCCTCTTCCACAAGCACAATGTTAGCTGGCAGCAGCTCGCGGAGGGTCTCCGCTGCACCCAGTTCGTCCACTATACAGTAGGTGATGGCAGAGGGCTGATTCCAGCGCTCCAAGAGCGCAGGCACCACAATGAACAGGGCCATGATCAATGGGGTGATGAGCAGTCCGATGATAAACTGTTTGTTGGTTAGGTTACGCAAGATTTCCCAGCGGGCGATCTTCCAGGTATTCCGCATCATCTGCACCTCCTTGTGCTACTTGCACGAAAATGTCATGCAGTGTCGGGCGGCTGATGGTCAGCTCGTGGATCTCCAAATCAGGAGGCAGGAGCTGGGCAAACTGCACTGGCTGTACTCCATCCCGCAAGATGCACCTGCAGCGGTTTTCGTCCAGCCTTTCCCAGGATTCCACCAGCTCACTGTGGAACAGCGTTTCCTGACCGGGANGCGAAAGCAGATCCACGCGGAAGCTGCCATAGCGCTTTCTGATCGACTGCAGGTCGCCTTTGACAACCTCCCTGCCCTTGTGGATGAGGAAGATTTCATCGCAAAGCTCTTCCACGATGTTCATCTGGTGGCTGGAGAGCAGCACCGCGGCCCCTGACTTGGCCAAGCTTCTTATTTCTGCCTTGAACAGATCCTGGCTGACAGGATCCAACCCGGAAAAGGGCTCGTCCAGCACCACGAACTTAGGCCGGTGCAGGACCGCGGCAATAAACTGCACTTTCTGCGCCATCCCTTTGGAGAGCTGCTCCACTTTCTTGTGTGCGTAGTCTTCCAGTCCAAATTTGCCCAGCCACTCCATAGCCCGTGCCTTGGCGTCAGGCCGGGGCACATCCTTCAAACCTGCCAGGAAAAGCAGAATGTTTAGGACCTTGGCTTCTCGGTACAACCCTCTCTCTTCCGGCAGATAACCCACGGAGGAGAGGGGGACACCTTGGATGCGGCCATTTCCCTGCTGGAAGAACACCTGGCCGCGATCGGGGGCTGTGATGCCCATGATCATGCGCAAAATCGTCGTTTTCCCCGCCCCGTTGGGCCCCAGCAGACCCAGGATCTTGCCCTGGGCGGCGTGGAAGGACACATTGTCCACTACAGTGACCGTTCCATAGGTCTTCGTAATCCCTTCTACATAAAGACCGTCCATCTTATACCTCCCTGTGCAGTCATTAAAAGCTATTATAGCACAGAATGGCAAAACTATGTGAATAATTTCTACATCGCGTCAAAAGAGCCGGACGCAGCGATCCAGCTCCTTTCGACGGGGCCTATTGGGGCTCTCCTTTAGCTTCAATGACGATGGTTTCTTCGGCGTAGATGCCGTACAGCTCATTTTGATCCTTCACCGTGCCCCTCACAACCAGCCGGTAAGAGCCGGGTTCACTGGGGGCTGTGATGGTGAGAAAACCGTCCCGCAGCAGTTCTACTCCGCTTAGATCCAGTTCTGATACCAAGGCGCTCTCCTGCCCATCTTCTTTCCAGATCTCCAGCTGCGGCTGGGTTTCAGGGACTCCCCCGGCCAGGTGGATATCCAGGGCCAGCTGTACTTCTTCGCCGGCCCGCACCACCCGGGGTTCCAATTCAGGCAGAGCGGAACTGAGCATGCGCATGGGCGCAGCTTGCTCAACTTCCGGGGGTTGGGGAGGGAGGGGGTTCCAAACCGTGTGCAGGAGCAGGGCCAGCAGCACCACCGCCGCGGCTGCAGTGCCCAGCCAAAGGGGCTGTCTGGAACGCTTCGCTTCCTTGTTCAGCTGGGAGGAGATTCTTCCCCAGAGTTCCTCGGGCGAACCTTGCCACTTGCTGTTTGCTCTCAGCGCTTTCCTGATGCGCTCATCTAAGGTCATCCCTGCCACCTCCTTCATGGGCTGCCATGTTCCGTTTTAGACGCTGTCTGGCTGTGTAGAGCCGGGATTTCACTGTGGAGAGGGGAATGCGGAGCGTTTCGGCGATCTCCGCTTCCGTGAGTTCTGATACGTACTTAAGCAGAAGAGGAAGGCGGTGCTTATCATCAAGACTGTTAATGGCTTCAAACAATTGGTTCAGGCCTTCCTTCTCCATGGCGCTGCCTTCGGGGTTGAAGGAGGCATGGACGTTTTCCTCTTCAATTTCATAGGGCAGGTGGCCCCGGTCCAGCCGGCTCTTGGTGCGTTTCGCCTTATTGATCACAATCCGCGTGAACCAGGGCTTAAAGGGCCGGTGTTCCTGAAAGGTGTCCAGCGAACGGAAAGCCTGCACAAATGCTTCCTGAACGGCGTCCTCAGCCGTGGCCCAGTTGCGGGTGACCAAGTAGGCCAGGCGCACGGCGCTGTCCAGATGCATTCTGAAGATCTGCTCCATGGCCGCTGTTTCTCCTTGCTTGGCCCGCTGAATCAGTTGTTGCTCTGGATAATCCACGGCGATCCTCCTCTCGGGGCTTCACTACATATATCCCGTTGGAGCGAGAAAAGTTTACTTACAGAACCCGTTTTTCTTTGGAAAGTCTTTCCTCATGGGCATTAACAAGATCTGTCAAAATCTGTGTATAAATAACCCGGTCGGCAGGTTTTGTAAACAATTTGTCGAATGAACTCATTGTGTATGTTTTCACCAAAAGCAATATAGGTGTCCTGAGGGGGTGGCGGCTGTTCCAAGGCATGAACCGAGAATACCAGGTCTCGTAACCCCACAATTTGACATTGAAGATCGCGTCATCAACGCACTCATGCACGTCCTCTATGAGAAGAGCCCGCGCGAAGAAGGACATTCACGGCGAGTGAGTCAGATCTGCTTTGCCATCGGCGAGCAGATGGGCTTAGAGCATGAGCAGAAGATCGAACTGGCAAAAGTCGGTTTATTGCACGACATCGGCAAAATCTCCATCCCCAGTGAGATTCTCAACAAGCCGGAGCCGCTCCTGCCGTGGGAGTGGAAAGAGATTCATGAGCATCCGGTGAACGGGCATCGGTTTTTGAGTGCCGTGGTTGGTATGGCGGAGATCGCCGATGCCACCTTGGCGCATCACGAGCGCATGGACGGTACGGGCTACCCTTACGGGCGGCGCGGCGGGCAGATCCCCCTCATGGCCAGGATCGTGGCCGTGGCCGATGCCTACGACGCCATGATCAGTCCCCGCCCCTATCGGCATGCCTACAGCCACAGCCAAGCCATGCAGGAACTGCAGCGAGGCGCAGGAAAGCAGTTCGACCCCCGGGTAGTGCAGGCCTTTTGCGGATTAGTGAAAGGCATAGCGTGATCCCCCTTAGATCACGAACGGCGACCATTAGGCCGCCGTTTTTGCATGTCAGTAACCCATTTCCTTGAGGATGCGCGCCAGGGTGCGCAGCCTCTCGCCGATCAGTTCTCCATCCCGGGCCAGCGCATCCATGAACAGCTGGATATCTTCATCGATCTTCTCGTTCTCGGTGCAGACAGCAACGGTCATGGCGTCGCCCTGCAGGCCCACCCTGTCAATAACCGGGTTTTCCGGGTCGTAGAACTTGGGGTAGCGGTAAGCTTCATCGAAGTAGAGTTTGGCCCGGCAGACCAAAATGGCCAGATCCAGCACCCTGTGCAGGGGCAGCTCTTCCGACTGACGGGACCAGCGCTCGCCAGTGTGGCGCCAGACCTTGGCGGAGATGTCTACCCGCCCGCGGTCATTCCACTGAGCCAGGCCCAGGGACAGCCCTTGGGCATCTGAATCGTAAGCGCTTCTGCCATCGATATTGCTGTAATCCTCAGCCACGATCACCGGCTTGTGCTTGAGATCAGTGGGTATTTTCATATTTCATTCTCCTCCTTCTACGTAGTAGTGTAGTAAAATAGTAAAATAGTAAAGCAGTCAAGTCAAGCATACCTGGAAATCGGAGCCCCGTCAACCACCAAATGAGTAGGGAAGGAAGTACTGGCGGCGAGGAGAAGTTAGTAGGAAACCATGAGGGGAGTGATCACGCAGTGAAGAAAATTGCCNTTGTCAGTTTCCAGGGTGAGATGCCCTGCTTTGTGCATGCGCTGCTCAACGCCTGGAATNACCATGTGAAGGGGTACGAGGTGGCGCTGATCGTGGAAGGGGCATCCACCGCCCGCATTGCTGATATCACCAAATCGCCCCAGGCTCCGCTGTGGGAGAAGATCAGATCTGCCGGCCTGGTTCGCTCCGTCTGTAAAGCCTGCGCGGTGCAAATGGGTACGCTGCAGGAAGCCGAGGCCCAGGGGCTGCCCATCGACGCGGCCTTATCAGGCCATTCGGATTTGGAGGTCTTCACCGCCCAAGGATTTGAGATCATTCTTTTCTAAAGGGGGATGTGCATGTACCTGAACTGCTTCAACGAAGTGAAGGACCTCACCGTGGAACTGGTCAAGATCCCAAGCATTGTCAAGACCAGCGGTGAAGCGGACTGCGCCCGTAGAATCTATGAATTCTACCGCGGTCTGCCCTATTTCCAGCAGCATCCTGAGTACCTTGTGCTGCAGCAGACGGAAGAGGATGAGCTGGAAAGGTACAACGTGATAGCCATGGTTAGGGGGACCAAAGGCGATTCCAAGCGCACCGTCATCCTCATGGGGCATATAGACACGGTGGGCGTTGACGACTTCGGAAGCATCAGAGAGTACGCCTTTGACCCGGATAAGTTGCCCGAGCTTCTGCGCCAGATGGACCTGGGCGAAGAAGTGCAGAGGGATCTGGACTCCGGAGAGTATATGTTCGGCCGGGGAGCTTTGGATATGAAATCCGGTGTGGCCGGCCAGATGTGCCTCGTGCGCTATTTCGCCGAGCATCCAGAGGAACTGGACGGAAACCTCATAGCCATCGCCGAATGCGATGAAGAAGACAACTCCCACGGGATCATCTCAGCCCTAAGGGCTTTGAAACAGTGGAAAGCCCAGCATGATCTGGAGTTCATCGCAGCAATCAATGCTGACTACTCCNCGCCCTATCACGAACTGGATGAAAACAGGTACGTGTATTTCGGCACCATCGGCAAGCTGCTGCCCACATTCTACGTGGTGGGCAAAGAAACCCACGTGGGCCAGGCCTTTGGCGGGCTGAACCCCAATCTGCTGGTCGCGGAGCTAACCCGGCTGATTGAGCTGAACCCTGATCTGTGCGATGAGGCCCAGGGTGAAGTGACCATTCCGCCCACTTCTTTGAAGCAGGCCGACTTCAAGGATGCCTATACTGTGCAGACGCCCATCGCGGCCTACACCTATTTCAACGTGTTCACCCACAGCATGAGTCCCCGGGAGATCATGGAGAGGATGAAGGAGAAGGCGGTGGAAGCCTTCGATAACGTGATCGCCTATGTTGATCAAGCTTACAGGAAGTTCTGTCAGCGCAGCGGGCACACCTACACCAAGCTTCCCTGGAAAACGCGGGTGTATACCTGGGAAGAATTCTACCGTGAGCTNGTGGAGGACCACGGTGAGAAGTTCGTGCAGCATTTAAGGGAGTTTGGCCTCAAGCTCCATGCCGGCAATCCCGCGCTGGATTTGAGAGACTTCAACGTACAGGTTGTGGAGGAAGCGTGGCAGTGGGCCAAGGATAAGAGCCCGGCCATCATCGTCTTCAATGCCTCTACCTTTTTTGCCCGGATAGAAATGACGGGGAGAACCGAAGCAGAAAAGAAGCTGCTCGACAGCGTGAAGGAGGCGGTGGCCGAGGNACAGCAGTATTCTGACAGGCCCATCGTCACCAAGATGTTCTATCCCTACATCTCCGATGCCAGCTTTATGGCCTTAGGAGACGATCGGGCAGAGCTGGATGCCCTGGAGAAAAACACACCGGCCTGGGGAGTGAAATATGCTCACCCCATCGAGGATATTGCGGCCGTCAATGTGCCTGTAGTGAACATCGGGACCTACGGCAAGGACGGCCATAAACTCACCGAAAGGGTGCATATGCAGCACACCTTTGAGCTCGTTCCCAACATCACCTTGAGCACCATCAGGAGGCTTTTGGNTTGACCCGAGGGGAGCGTGTTTGCAAACCCTGTTAAGAGATGAAAAATAGCCGCAGTTGGAAAGAAGGAACAAACATGACAGCACTTCTCGTGATCATCTACATTGCCTTTATCAGCCTGGGGCTGCCCGACTCGATTTTGGGAAGTGCCTGGCCCGTAATCAGGTCCGAATTATCGGCTCCCGTGAGCCTCGTGGGTTACCTGGCCATGACCATCAGTGCCGGAACAGTGGTTTCCAGCCTGTTCAGCAGCCGCGTGGTCTCCCGTTTCGGAACGGCCAAGGTGACTATTGTGAGCGTGTTTATGACCGCAGCAGCTCTNTTGGGCTTCGGCCTGGCCAGGCATGCGGCCTTCTTGTTCCTTCTGGCCATCCCCTTAGGGCTCGGGGCTGGCAGCGTGGATGCGGCCCTGAACAACTTCGTGGCGCTGCACTACAAGTCCATGCACATGAACTGGCTGCACTGCTTTTGGGGCGTGGGAGCCACAGCCGGGCCCATGATCATGTCCTTCTTTCTGGCCAGCGGCCGTGGGTGGCGTCCAGGCTATGGAGTCATTGCCGCTCTTCAGTTTATGCTGGTCGCAGCGCTGTGGGCCAGCAGGGGCTTGTGGCGGGGTAAAGATGTCGCCCCTGAGAGCCCGGGGAGCAGCGGTGGAGCCCTGTCCAACCGGGAAGCCCTGCGGCTGCCCAATGTGAAGCTGGCCTTGGTATCCTTCGTCTGCTTCAGCATCACGGAATGGACGACGGGGCTTTGGAGCAGCACCTACCTGGTGGGCGTGGAAGGGATGGCGCCAGCTGTGGCTGCCCGCTGGACGGCTGCCTTTTACGGAGGGATTACCCTGGGGCGCCTGCTCTCGGGCTTTCTGACCATGAGATTCACCAATGAAGCCTTGATCCGCGGGGGACAGCTGGTCTGCGCGGCCGGGGCTATCTTGATCATGCTGCCGCTCCCAGCTGGGATTTCCGCCCTAGGCTTTGTCCTGATCGGCTTTGGCACCGCCCCCATTTTCCCGGCCATGCTCCATGAAACTCCCAGGCGGTTTGGGAAAGGGGTTTCAGGAGCCATCATGGGACTGCAGATGGCCGTGGCCTACACCGGGGGCACCTTGGGCTCGCCCCTCTTCGGAGCCCTGGCCTCGGCAACATCCCTTAGGCTCCTGCCTTACTACCTCCTGGCAGTTGTATTGGTCATGCTGGCCGCTTCTGAGCTGCTGGCCAGACGCTTAGCTGGAAGCGCTCAGCCCGCGTGAGTCCGGCCTTTCCCTAGAAGAAAGAGAGAGGAGAGCTCATGGGCTCTCCTCTCTGCTAAAAGGCAAATTCCATTTGCACGCTGGCGCTTACCTCTACTTCACCTGGACTGATGGACGTGCCCACCGCCGCATCGGCGTAGGCTACGGCCCGCACCATGGGGGCGTAAGAGCTGTAGCTTTCGCTCATGCTCACCAGCTCACCCAGGGTCACCCCTGCCGCTTCGGCCATGGCTTCAGCTTTGCCCATGCCCTGCTGGACAGCAAGTTTGAGGGCTTCCAGCTGCAGGGCCTGCTTATCCTGGACGTCAAAGCGGATGCCCTGGACCTGATTGGCTCCGGCCTTTACTGCCCGGTCCACGATCTCCCCTACGCTGTCCAAATTCTTGGTAGTGATGTTGATGCGGTTCTGCACCCAGTAGGTGGTGACCGTTTCTTCCTTGTCTGTCCCGCGGTTGACCGTCTGGGTGGAACCCCAGATGTTGTAACCGCTCGTGGATACTTCTTTCTCCGTCAGCCCCATTTCCCGCAGTGCGGCCAGCACTTGAGCCATGATGCTGGCGTTGTCCTGGGCAGCCTTTTCCGCGGAGGGGTTTTGGGTTTCCACACCCACGGTGATGTAGGCGATGTCGGGGTCACCTGTCACTACCGCGGTTCCGCTCACCTGCAGGCGCTTCGGTTCCGCATCGGCCAGGGCCGCTCCTGCCACCAGCAGCATGAGGAGTGTCACCACTCCCATTTTGAACAAGGATTTGCGCATGTTGATCTTCCTTTCTCAGATGTTTAGACGTGCTTTCACTTCATATATCCTTCGAGGGGGACAGAAGTTTACTGTTCGAGCCGGATATTTTTCCCACCCCGGTGAAAGCCAAGCAGGGACGGCAAAAAAAGATTGTAACGGGCATAGCAACTTGGTAAACTAAACAAAAGGGGTGAGCCCATGTCTATTGAGAAGCGCAAGCAGTTCATCATCAACGTATCCTATTTTGTGCTCATTATCGGTATTGTCTACATAACTATCAAATANCTCTTGGGTTTAGTCGCTCCTTTTGTTGTAGGTTTTTTGGTGGCGGTTATGCTGCAGAAAAGCATCAACTTCCTCGCCGCTAAACTAAGGCTGCCCAAGAAACTGGCCGCGGTCCTTTTGGTGCTGGTCTTTTACCTTGTCTTGGGCGTGNTCCTGTTCTGGCTGGGCATGAGCGTCTTTGCCGGAGTCAAGGACTGGGTAGAGAAGCTGCCCGGCATGTATTCAAGGGAAATCGAACCGGTGATCATGGATATCTTCCAGGCCATAGAAAGGCTTATGGTGCGATTTGACCTTACNCTGGCCCAGTTCCTGGAGGATTTTCACGTCACCTTGTCCCAGTCTATCGGGAAAATTGTCTCGGACATCTCCTCGTTGGCCATTGCCACCGTCACTTCCGCGGTGTCGCTGGTGCCCAGGATGTTCTTAGGCGTGATCCTGGCCGTGATTTCTTCGGCCTTCTTTGCCCTGGATTTTGAGGTCGTCATAAACTTCTTCCGTGACCTTTTGCCCCAGAGATGGCGCGGGCTCACAGGGGAGCTGCGTACCTTTTCCTCCAATATTCTGGGGAAGTACCTGAAGGCCTACGCCCTGATCATGCTCATTACCTTCACTGAGGTGGCCATCGGCCTTTCCATCTTGGGGGTGAACAGCGCCATTCCCGTGGCCGCTTTCACCGCCGTGGTGGATATTCTGCCCGTTCTCGGCACCGGTGCCATTTTGATTCCCTGGGGGCTTTTCAGCCTGGTGCAGGGTAACCTCTTTCTGGGCCTGGGTCTTTTGGTGCTTTATGTGGTGATTACTGTGATCCGCAATGTGATCGAGCCGCGGCTGGTGGGCCAGCAGATTGGGCTGCATCCCATTGTGGTGCTGCTCTGTATGTATGCCGGCGTGAGGCTGTTTGGGGTTGTGGGCTTGTTCGCCCTGCCCATCACCATCCTGGTGTTCAAGTACTTCTACGATCACGGGAAGATCGATCCTGCTCCTTAGGGGTAAAAAGGAGGTGCCGCATGGAGAGGATTATTGAAGTGCGCGGTCTGGCCAAGTCTTACGGCAGCATCCAGGCTGTGAGGGGGCTTGACTTCTATGTGGCGAGGGGCAAGCTCTTTGCCTTTTTGGGCCCCAATGGAGCAGGTAAATCCACCACCGTGGAGATCTTGAGCACGGCGCTGAAGAAGGATCAAGGAGAAGTAACCATCAACGGCTTTACCTTAGGCCGGGAAGACGACAAGATCCGGGCCTCCATCGGGGTGGTTTTCCAGGGCCACGTCCTGGACGACAGGCTTACGGTCAGGGAGAACCTGCAGTTTCGCGGCAGCTTTTACGGATTGAAGGGGGAGAGGCTCAGGCAGGCGGTGGAGGAGGCGGCTAAGGAGGCTGCGGCCGTGGACTTCGTGGACCGGCGCTATGGCGCTCTTTCCGGCGGCCAGCGCAGGCGGGCGGATATTGCCAGAGCCTTGGTCAACAGGCCGCAGATTCTCTTCCTCGATGAACCCACTACGGGGCTGGATGCCCAAACCCGCCGCGACGTGTGGGACTTTATCCGCAAAATGCAGGCGGAGAGCGGGATGACCGTTTTCCTCACCACNCACTACATGGAGGAAGCGGCCCATGCCGATTACGTCATCGTGATCAACCACGGGCGCATCGCCGCTGAAGGGACCCCCGCACAGCTTAAAGAAGCTTACGCGGCTGATCAGCTCCGGCTGTACACTTCCAGGCCCGAAGAGATTGCCGCCGTTTTGCAGGAGATGGAGGTGGGCTGGGAGCAGCAGGCCGATGCCTTTACGGTAACCCTTGAGGGCACCCTGGATGCCCTGCCCGTCCTGGAGCGCTGCCGGGAGTTCATCTACGGCTTTGAGGTGCTCCAGGGCACCATGGACGANGCTTTTCTAGAGATCATCGGGAAGGAGCAGAGCCTGTGATTGCCTTTGCCGTGCGGAACCTGAAGATCTTTTTGCGGGATCGGGCTGCAGTGTTCTTTTCCCTCCTGGCGGTACTGNTCATTATCGGGCTGTACGCTGCGTTTTTGGGCAATACCTTAACCAGCGGCATGGAAGGTGTGTCCGGCGCCAGGTTTCTCATGGACAGCTGGATTATGGCGGGGCTGTTGGCGGTGGCGTCCATTACCACCACCCTGGGTGCAGCGGGCGTGATAGTGGATGATAAGGCCAAAGGGATTGCCAAGGACTTCCGCTGCGCGCCCCTGAAGCGCGGCTCCATTGTGGGCGGCTACCTGTTGGCAACCGTGGTGGTGGGGANCGTCTTAAGTGCGGCGGGCTTTGTGGCCGCGGAGATCTATATCTTCGCCAACGGCGGGAAGCTGCTCACCTTTGGAGCGGCCCTGAAGGCCCTGGGCCTGATTGTCCTCTCCTGCCTGGCCAGCGGGGCCATGGTCTCGTTTGTCGTATCTTTCCTCAAAACACCCAACGCCCTGGCTGTGGCCAGCACCATTTTTGGAACTCTGTCCGGGTTTCTCATGGGCATCTATGTGCCCGTCAGCGTGCTTCCCGGTACTGTGCAGACTGCGGTCAAAGCATTTCCCATTTCCCATGCCGCGGTGCTGCTGCGGCAGGTGCTCATGGAGGTGGCCTTGGCTGAAACATTTGCCGGCGCTCCAGCGGAAGCGGCCGCCCGTTTCCAGGAAGACCTGGGCGTTGTGTTCACCTATGGCGGCGGTGTTTTCAGTGCGGCGGGAAGTGTGGCCGTGCTCATGGGCACCACGGTGGTCTTCTTCGTTTTGGCCGTATGGCGCATGTTGAAGGAATGAATTCTGGAGGTACAGTAATTGGTGGACTTAGAAGTTGTAAAGGACATAGCCTTGGGGGCAGGAGAGATCCTCGTTCAGAAACTGCACTCGGGCGTATCTGTGGAAGCAAAGGGAAGCATTGATTTGGTCACGGACGCGGATAAGGCGTCGGAAGCGTATGTCGTGGAAGCTTTGAGGAAAAGGTTTCCCCGCCACGGGATTTTGGCGGAAGAGGGAGGGAGAACCGAAGGATCCAGTGATTACCTGTGGGTAATTGATCCTCTGGATGGAACCACCAACTTCGCCCACGGCTTTCCCTACTTCTGCGTATCCATCGCCCTGGTTAAGGGCGAAGAAATGGTGTTGGGAGTCGTTTACGACCCAGTGAGGCGGGAGTGTTTTGTTGCGGAAAAGGGCAGCGGCGCCTTTTTGAACGGGCGGCGGATCACCGTGTCCCGGGCCAGCACTCTGCACAGCAGCCTCCTGGCCACGGGTTTCCCCTACGAGATAGCCACAACTGAACGCAATAATCTGGAGCCGTTCGGCCGGGTCAACAAAGCCTCCCAGGGGGTGCGTTCCCTGGGGGCAGCCGCCCTGGACCTCTGCCAGGTGGCTGCCGGGCGGCTGGATGCCTTTTGGGAGCTGGTCCTGCAGCCCTGGGATCTGGCCGCGGGCGGACTGATGGTTCTAGAAGCCGGAGGCACGGTCACGGGATGCGCAGGGGAGAAGTTCAGCCCCCTGGGTCATGATGTCTGCGCCTCCAATGGTTTAGTTCACGCAGAGCTTCTGCAGTTGATCAAGGGTTAGGGGGCAGCGTGCCGGACCATGGGAAAGGGGTGATGGGATGGGCACCAAGACGCGCCGCTTCGGCGCTTCCAGTCGTGAGAGCCACGATGCGTCGCAGTTTTACCGCCGCAAGCTGTACCGCAGGAGGGATGCGGGGCAGCCTGGCCCGGTGCAGCTGGGCACCGTGCCCGAAGAGCACTTGGACCAGATCCACCACCGCGACTCCAGGCAGCTCGCCTTTATTCCCGACAATTCTGTGCATCTGATGATCACTTCGCCCCCCTACAATGTGGGTAAGGAGTACGATCTGGACCTGTCCCAAGGAGAGTATTTGGAACTGATCCGGGATGTGATGCGTGAGGTGTACCGCGTTTTGGTTCCCGGCGGGCGGGCCTGCATCAACATCGCCAATGTGGGGCGCAAGCCCTACATTCCCCTGAGCAGCATGGTGAACCAGCTCATGCTGGAGCTGGGCTTTTTGATGCGCGGCGAGATCATTTGGGATAAGGGGGCCAGTGCAGGGGCGTCTTGTGCCTGGGGGAGCTGGCTGTCCGCAACCAATCCCGTTTTGCGCGATGCCCATGAGTACATCCTGGTCTACTGCAAAGAGTTCTTTTCCCGCAAGCCCACAAGGGCGCCTGGCCAGAACAGCACCATCAGCCGCGATGAGTTCTTGGAGTACACCAAGAGCGTGTGGACCTTCAACACCGAGTCCGCCAAACGGGTGAACCATCCGGCACCTTTCCCCGTGGAACTTCCCTACCGCCTGATCCAGCTCTACTCGTTTGCCGGTGACGTGGTGCTCGATCCCTTCTGCGGCAGCGGCACCACCTGCATCGCGGCGCTGAAGACCAAACGGCGCTACATCGGCGTGGACAGCGAGCTGGCCTATGTGGAAGGGGCAAGAACACGCATCGCGGCCTTTCTGGAATGCGGTGAGGATGTGGTGGATCCTAAGGCTTTCAAGAAGGCGGGTGGGGCAGATGGCCGGCGGCAGTAAAGNTGCGGTGCACCCAGGAGTGCGGCACTTGGTGGGCAGTTCCGCCAGCGGCAAAGGCGTTTTGATCAACCTTGTGCTGGTGGCAGCCAAGATGACGGCAGGAATCCTTTCCGGCAGTGTCTCCTTGGTTGCCGATGGNTTCAACAACCTCATGGACGCAGCCGCGTCTGTGATTACCTGGGCCGGGTTCAAAATGGCGGGGAAAAAGGCCGACAAGGAGCACCCCTTCGGGCACGGCCGCTATGAATATTTGGCGGGCTTGGGGACGGCGGTCTTGATTCTGGTAGTCGGTATCGAACTGGCCAGAAGCGGTGTGACAGAAATCCTGCACCCAACGCCGCTTACCCTCAGTCCCTTGCTCTTTGTCGTGCTGGCGGGGTCCATCCTGGTCAAAACCTGGATGGCTGTCTATTACGGCCGTCTGGGCCGCAGGATGACCTCATCGGCACTGAAGGCAGTGTCGGCAGACAGCAGGAACGATGCCCTGGCCACAGGGGCAGTGCTGTTAAGCGCGGCAATCTTCTACTGGGGGGACGTGCAGCTGGACGGCTGGGCAGCTGTGGTGGTGGCTCTGTTCATCGTGCAAAGCGGTGTGGGACTGGTGAGGGAGACCATCAGCCAGCTGGTGGGTGAGGCGCCCGACCCTGAGCTTGTGGACTACATCTCGGAAAAGATCGCCCGCTGCGATTTGGTGCAGGGCATCCATGATTTGATTGTGCACGATTACGGCCCCGGAAGGCGCTATGTGAGCGCGCATGTGGAAATGCCCGACGACGAGGACCCCGTGGTCACCCACGGGATTATTGATGCCATCGAACGNAGCTTCCTAGAAGAGGATCACATTCATTTGATCATTCACTACGACCCCGTGCCGCGGGACTCCAAGGCGGGAAGCCGCGCCGGGGAGTAGGGCTGAGGAGGAAGGCCTAGGGGGCCTTCTTT
>JGI24711J26586_10001919_pt1 | contig 15336 bp, 13 predicted proteins | sample BioPla3DNA1_FD_26586 | JGI IMG/M metagenome (IMG submission 26586)
CAAGACTGTTGACTTCTTTTTTTGTGCCAATAGCCGCCATAATATTCCTCGGCATATTTTCATACAGCTTGTCAAAAAATGAAATCACTAGGGTAACAACAAATACGTCAGAACAAATGATTAAAAGCGAAATAGGCTTCTTTGATCTGCTGAACGGTACGGTGAGATCCCATGCAGTGCAGTTAATAACCAATAATGATATCCGAGCAGCTTTGGAACCTGACTTTAAGCAATCCGGAAACGAGGCTCAAGTCCGGCAAGCCATTGATAACTTTATGTCTTCAATTTCAACGGGCAACAAGTATATACGTGCCTATTCCATTATTGGAACCGACAATGTAATTTCCTCTACCAGTGGTTTGGCGCAAGGCATATATTATCCATTAGTTTAATTGTGGTAGTAATATCTGTACTTATCTGCGGTCTTATTGCATTTATGATATCGGGCAGAATGAGCTCAAGTATAAACAAAATTATTACTGTGGCCAAAACTGCAGCATCCGGCGATTTAAGGCAAAAACTTTCAAGCAGCAAGGATGATGAATTTGGAGTTTTAATTAACAGTATCGGTGCTATGATGAGCAGCATGCGAAAACTGATTTTTGACACAGCCGGTATTGCAGAACGCGTTTACGAATCATCTGTTATTGTCAGTGATTCTTCAAAGCATATAGCAAGTATTTCAGAAGATATTACAACGGCTGTAGAAGAAATAGCTATGGGAGCTACCGCTCAAGCCAACGATTCTGACTCTGCTGTTAAAAAGACCGCCGATCTGGCCGACAAAATAGGAGTTGTTTCCCAGAATACCGAACAAATAAAGCAGGTTTCAAATAACAGCTTAATTATAACAAAACGGGGGCTGGCCTCAATTGAAGAGCTTAATAGCAAGGTGATGCATACCAATAGCATTATCCATGATGTACGTAACGATATTAACGCGCTGGGGGTAAGAAGTAAGCAAATTACTAATATTGTAAAAATAATAACTGATATGGCCAATCAAACCAGACTTCTCTCTCTTAACGCTTCCATTGAGGCAGCAAGAGCAGGCGTATACGGTCTCGGGTTTGCGGTTGTGGCTGATGAAGTAAATAAACTTGCCGACCAAACAGCCTCGGCAGCCCGTGACATAGCCTCAATTGTAAAGGAAAATCAGATTCAGACAGATAGAGCAATTGAAAAAGCGGCTTCCACCGAATCCACCATAAAAGATCAAAACTTGGCTCTTGAAAAAGCTATCGGCTCATTTAACGAGATATCCGATGCTATGGAGGTTTTAGCTCAAAAAGTTCAGCTGATAAACAGCAATACCAATGAAATGGAACTTCATAAGGATCAGGTTTTGCTATCCATACAGAGTATATCTGCTGTATCCGAGCAAACTGCTTCTTCGACACAAGAGGTCACAGCCGCAAGTGAGCAGCAGGTAAATGAAATGAAAATACTTCAGAACAAGGCATCTGAGCTTGAACATGATGCCGGCAGGCTGAAGGAAGCAATCGCAGTCTTTAAAGTTGAATAGAACCATAAGCACTTCTATACTCTGTCGGTGATTTTCCTGTAACGGTTTTAAAAACCCGGCTGAAATAAAACGGGTTTGTATATCCTACGAATTCGGCGACATCTTTTAGAGAGAGATCAGGATCGGTTAAAAGCAGATCTTTTGCTTTATTAATTCTTAAACCCGTTAAATACTCCATTGGGGATACTCCATTCACCTCCTTAAAAATGCGGCTTAAATATACAGGGTGAAAGTTGACCATCTTTGCCACCTCACCAATAGTTATGGGATTTGCATAGGAAGTATTAAAATAGGCTTCCACCTTAGATACTACATCCCGGTAATACTTACTTCCCGCATCACTGCTTGTCTCAAAGGTAAAGAATTGTTCAAAGATAAAGCTCATTCCCTGAAATAGGGCATTATAGTCCTTTGACGAAGATATGATCTCATCGGTTTCAAGTTCTAGGTCGGTATCAAAGCTCGAGTTATTAAGAGAATGCTTCTGGCATAGCTTAATTATTTGTTTTAATAAGCTTTCTATATGGCTTTGAGTGTAGCTGTTCGATTCCCAATATGAAAATAACTTTCGGATTTCCTTTAAAAAACTGTTTTTCTGTCCACTTTGGATAAGGGCTATAAGCCTTTTTTCCACCGAAGAGTCTAAAATAGCCAATTCCCTGCCCGAAGATAACTTCTTTTCATCTCTATAAAAATCACCGGGCTTTCCGAAAATAATATTCTCCTTTAATAGCGCCCTTACAATCTGTGTTTCAATCCCAATCTCCGAGCAGTTTTTCATAAGGTTGCTAACAGCTATGCTAACGGGAATGGAAGATGAATCAAACTCTTCTCTCATTGCATTAACCAATGATTTTATATCAAATGACTCATTTTCAGATATGCCCAAAACAACGATAAGCTCATTAAAACTTCTTCCGTCAAATACCCAGAAATGGTTTTCAGGATGTATATAGTGAGACAACATCTTTTCAATGTCCCTTGACGACCAATAATCATTAAACGGATTGGCATAATCAATAACAAAATTTGTATAAGGTCCGGCATTCAAAAGAATGGTCCAATAGCTATCACAGCACAGCTCCGGGGCTTTTAAATCAGGAGTGGAGCTGCTGGATTGAAGGATGCTTTGTATGTATGTTTTAGTTTTATTTAGTTTACGAATCCTTACTTCAGTAATTGTTTTTTCGAGGATATCATTTAACTCAGTCTGTTTTACAGGCTTTAAAAGATAATCGGAGACCCTTAATTTCAGTGCCTGCCGGGCGTATTCAAAATCATCATAACCACTTATAATTACGAAATGCAATTCATCATACTTTTCCCTTGCCTTGGCAACAAGCTGTAATCCATCCATTACGGGCATCCGTATATCAGTAAACACAATATCAGGTTCCAATTCTTCAATTAACGATAATGCGTCCTGACCGTTAGTGGCTTCGCCGACAACTTCAATCTCGCCACTAAAGCTTTCAATTTTACTTTTTATACTCCTTAAAATAAGCGGCTTATCCTCAGCAATAACTATCTTAATCATTATAAAGCCTCCCCCTTTTCTAACATTCTGCCAAAGGTTACTTTACATCCCTTGGGCGACAGATTTTCTATGCGAAAAATTGTTTTGCCTCCAAATTGTATAGCCATTCTGGCATAAATGTTTAAAATCCCCATTCCGCCAATAGCCAGATTAGCTTTAAAATTTCCATCTGTGAGGTTAGATTTATAATCGAGACTCTGCTTTTGGATTTTATCCAGAATAGCTTCATCGAAGCCTGTACCATTGTCTTCTATGCTGATTTCCCAAAAAGAATCGGTAATTTTCCCACAAATTGTAATGTTCCATGGAGGAAGGACTTTTTCAAGTCCGTGGTTAATACTGTTTTCCACAAGAGGCTGAAGAGTCAGCTTTGGTATATCAACCATATACAGTCGATCGGGTATATACACCTCATAGTTTAAAGAACCTTCATAAGGGACTTTCATCAATTCTAAATAGTTTACGGCATGATTAATCTCCTCTTTCAGCGATACAAATTTATTTGAAGGGGTTGTTGTATACCTTAACATGTCAGCCAATTGATTACACATAGCAGTAGTTGTCTCGCTTCCATATTGTTCCCCTGCCGCACTAATGGCATTAAGCGAATTATAGAGAAAGTGCGGATTCATTTGTGCCTGCAGTGCAAGAAAATGGGCATCTGCTTCTTTAATTTTTGATTCATAAAGCTTGTTTATAGAATCCTTCAGGTTAGAAAACATTGTTTGGAATGATTCATCCAACATTTTAAATTCATCAATTTCACCTTCGGGAACCGGCAAATTAAGATTCTCCAAATTTACTCTTTCAACTGTGGTAATCAGCTGTTTTAACGGTTTCGTCATGCTTCGGGTAAGAAGAAAGAACGCTAAGAGCATTATTAAGAGTATCGATACTCCAAAAACTATTGTAATATTTCTGTAAAAGCGCACTTGACCGGCTAATACAGTCTCTTTACCTGAAAGTGCTACTATCCAGCCGGTATATTCTGATTCCTGAAAAGAATAGAGCAGATATCCCCTATTCCCCTTAATCCTCCCGGTGCCTTCAGTTCCTGATTTTGTTTGTTCAAAAATCATTTTAGGTTCAAAACCGTCCCGATCAAGGCTGTATTTATCTTCTCCAAAGGGAAACAGTATTTTACCTTGCTTATTATAAACAATTATGCGTTGACTGTTGGCTGGGGATGAATCTATCTTGCATATGTTATCTAGAATTTCATAAGGAATTTGTATTTCAAAAATACCATAATCAGTATCTGATAAGGTAGTAAACCTCTTATACAGTGAAATGACAACGTTTCTTTTATCAGACCAATCGCTTATATGGGGATGGCGAATGGCTGTATTATTACCGGGCTCAATAAGGCTTTCATACCATGCTTCATCGTGGATTCTTCTATTTATTACATCAGGTCTGTAGTCATATATGCCTGCATAGAAATAGAAATGCTTCTTTGAATTAAACACTGCAGTTTTTGTGGCTTTAGGCAAATATGTATATATTTGCTGTAGTATTGTACGAACTGTAGAATCGTAAGAAAGCATATCAGCATCGGTAATTTTGGGGTTATAATTCAATTCGTAGAGTATGTTTTGTAATTCTGCATTACTCACTGTATTTGAAGCAGCGATATCCATCTGCTTAAAAAGCTCATCCATCTGGCTTGTAACGGTCTTTACTTTTTGCCGCGATGATTCAAATTCGGTATTAAGAAAATTATTAGCCGAATATGTATAAAAAACTGACGACAAAATAGCCACCATAATAATAATTAAAATTGAAAGACTAATAAAAAGTCTGTGTTGAAAGCTCAGTCTTTTAAGCATTTTATGCTCCTTGAAAGCAGAGTATCAATTAATATGTTTAGCATATCATAACAATAAGAAAAATAAAATTAACTCTTTTTATCCGGTGATATTTATGAACATAAATCTGATATACTTAATAGGTTAATATATCTAAAGCTCATAACAAAGGGGGACAGATTATATGTACACAGAAAGCGTTCTTGATATTATCGGAAATACGCCAATGTTAAGCTTAAAAAAGTTAACAGGAGGCAATGTTTTTGCAAAGGCAGAATTCTTGAATCCGGGTGGAAGTATAAAAGACAGAATTGCAAAATTCATGATAGAAGAGGCTGAAAGAAAAGGACAATTAAAACCCGGTATGACAATAATGGAGCCTACCTCCGGTAATACTGGAATTGGTCTTGCTCTTGCCGGAGTTCAAAAAGGCTACCGGGTTATTATTGTAATGCCCGAATACAAGGATTACTTGTAGGAACATCATCAGGTGCAAATGTGTGGGCAGCATCACAAATGCTAAAAAAATACGGAAATGATAGTATTATAGCAACCGTATTGGCTGACAGGGCTGAGAGATATTTCAGTACAGCCTTGATATAAAGTTTACAGGTAATATCTGTTGAAATAAACCACTGCTATTCTATATAATGAAACAATATAGAATAACCTTTTTAACCATGTCACTTGTATCATTGAGGAAAGTAATATGAGATCTGTTAAGTATCGTATAGCTTGTATAGCCATTGCTTCTGCATTTTTTCTTTCAGCTTCAAGCTGTGGTTATCAAGAAACAACCCGGCATTCTACCCGGGCTCCGGACTTTAGTGAACAGGCCCGATCCGAAGGAAAACCCTCTGTGACTCTATCTATTGGTATGGCATACAGATGGGTTAGCTGGGGCGGATTCAAGGATATTACAGATAAATATCAAAGAGTTACCGATAACAAAATAGAAATACAGGCCTTTGATGATGCCCAAATTGACCAGTTTATCATGTCAAGAATTGCGTCGGGAGATGTCTGGGATATTGTAATCAGGTTTGCGGGAACAATAGGGGCTAAATATAATCCGCCGGCCAATTTTGTAGACCTCTCCGATGAGCCTTGGGTTTCTAGAGTCAGTAAATCTAGGCTGCCTTCCATAACCTTTGACGGTAAGATCTACTGTGCGCCTTTTTCCGGTGGAGCAGGGGTAGGAATTGTTTACAATAAATCAATCTTTAACGATATGAAAATTGAGATCCCAACAACTTACTCAGAATTTGATCAGGTATGTGAAAAGCTTAAGGACAATGGGATTACACCTATATTCATGGCCGCAAAAGACAGTTGGCCTATGGTTCAAATTATAGGAAGTGAGCTTGCCCAGATGTGGAACAGAGACAAAGACCTAATGGACAAGCTCAATAGAAATAAAATAACATGGTCCGATGCCGGATTAGCTGATTATTTCGGTATTATAGACGAGTATGTGAAGAAAGGGTATTTTAACAGCAATATGGCAACAGCCACATATGATATGCAGGTTGACGCTCTTGCCAAAGGTGAAGCCGCCATGGCCTTTCAGGGCTCATGGCTTGGAAATGAAATGGAGAGCAAGTATCCCGGTTCTACAAAGAATATGGGACTGCTCGGCGGACTTAACCGCGATGAAGATCCTTACAATGATATAATCAACGAAATAGGCTGGGAAGGCGGTATATATATTTCCAACAAAAGCAGCAATATTGAGGTTGCTAAAGATTTTGTGCGTTTTTGGTGCGAGCCGGAGCAGCTTGACTATTATTATGCAAGAAAAGCTTCCATTCCCTCATTTGAGGGCGTAAATGTGGGGGAAATGGACGGTTGTACAGCTGATGTTGTTGCTGCGGTAAATGCCGGAAAATTTAATGCCCATTGGAACGATGTTTATCTTATACCTTACGATGAGTACTTTAACACGATATTATCCGACCTGTTTTTTCAGCGCAGAACACCTAGCGAGGTGGCTGAAAACTGGGATAAATACTGTCAGCGGATAGGTAAGCAAATGGGCTTTAAAGGATTCTAAGTTAAAAATCTGTATTCAAACTGGTTTGATATGTTCATTTGAATCTCCCCTTAAATCTATATAATTATAGTCAGTATAGTATATAAGGGGGATAATTTATGGTGGGGCCTAAAGTTAAAATTTTTAAAAAGAAAAAAGAAGCTAAATTAAAGGGTACTCCGAAAAAGGTAATTAGCTTAAGCAATTTTCTCAGAAACATAAAAATTTCAACTAGATTAATGGTATCTTTATTGCTTCTGTCTCTCATCCCTGTAACAATTATAGGCTTAGTAGCATACAACAAGTCTAGTGATGCGGTAGAAAATAAAATTGAAACTTACTCTAAACAGCTTATGCAGGAAATCGGTGCAGTAATTGACCTGACTATCTGATGATATAAATCATGTAGGTCATAACATGGACGCTGCAATAGATGTTGTAAAAAAGACACAGGCTATGAGCAGTGATATGCAAGTTTCAGTGGAATTATTAAATGAAAAAGCATTAAAAACAAATGAAGCCACTGATAAGATAGTAAATGAAATATTTACTTTGAATGAATACATGAAAGAAATAAAAAACATTGTTGATATGATCGTGGCAATTGCAGAACAGACAAACCTGCTTTCTCTCAATGCTGCAATTGAAGCAGCCAGAGCCGGCGAAGCCGGAAGAGGCTTTGCTGTTGTTGCCGAAGAGGTTAGAACTCTGGCCGATCAGTCTAAAAACGCGACTGTTTCTATTAACGCGATAATAAACAAGATCCAAGAAAAAACGACTTCTGCCGTAAATGAAGCACAAAACTCAAGTGTTATTATTAAAGAACAAATGCAGGCTGTTCATGTTGCTGATAATGCGTTTAAGAGCGTTATTTCCGCCATGGACGACATTGAATCACAAATTAATGAAGTTTCATTATCAATAAATAAAATATTGGACTCCAAAGATAATACACTTAATATTATGGAGAATCTATCAGCAGTTTCACAGGAAGCTGCCGCAACAGTTGAGGAAGTCTCTGCAAACACACAAGACCAGATTAAGAGTGCTGAAAGCCTGTCTGCATCGGCCGTTTCGCTAAACAAAATGGCATCTGAGTTAGATGAAGCTATATCATTTTTTAAAACTTAACAAGTAAAAAATGTTCATGCCCAAGAGTTAAATATGTGCATTCCTTTTAAGGTATTGACAGTATATAGTTAAATTGCGGACCGCATTAAAAAATAAAACATGGGAGGAAAATGATGAAAACTTTTAAGAGATTTCTTTCAGTAATGTTAGTCATGGTAATGCTCGTTTCATTGGTTGCATGCGGAGGAACTCCGGCAGCTACGCCCAGTGATTCGTCCAAACCGTCTTCTTCACAAAGTTCCAACGAAGGAAAAGAAGCAGCTGATGAAAAAATAACCCTTTCAGTTCTTGCTGGTCAATCTACGACTGACGCAGGCATAGAGGACATGATTGATAAAGCATTAGCTAAAAAGTATCCCAATATTACACTGAATTGGGAATGTGTTGACTGGGGTAAGGATTTCCAGCCTAAGATGCAGCAGTATCTTCAGTCAGGAGTTCCTGACATTATGATCGGTAAAGCTCAGGACATTGCTACATACGGCAGCATGGGAGTGCTTGCTGATCTCACCGGCAAAGAATATATTTCAAGAATGCTTGATGCAGCAGTTCCCGGCGTAACTCTGGACGGAAAAGTCTACGGTATAGTTTACAATGCGCTATATCAGGGCGTATACTACAACAGAAAGCTTTTTGAAGAAAATAACGTTAAAGTTCCCACTAACCTTAATGAGCTGCAGGCTGCAATTGACAAATTCAACTCTCTTGGAATTACACCGTTTGCTTCCCATATGGTAGATACATGGAGCATCGGTAATGTAACAATGCAGTTTGCTATTAATGATGTATTTGCAAAGAATCCTACCTGGGGAGACGACTTCCGTGCAGGTAAGGTAAACTTTATTGATTCACCTGAATACAGAAAAGCTTATGAATATAACAAACTTATTTATGATAACACTTGGACAAATGAAACCTTCTCATTGCAACAGACTGATTGTGATGCCAGACTTGTACAAGGCAAAGCAGCAATGAAGGTTTCCGGTTCATGGTCTATCCAGAACTTCCTAGATATTGATGAAAACTTTGATTTCGGTATATTCCCATTCCCGAATCAAACCGGCGATGCCAAGCTTATTTTCGAACCAAATATGTGCTATATGAAGAGTGCGACAACAGAACATTCCGATGCTGTTGACAAAGTATTTGATGTTATCACAGGAGATAAAGAACTCGCACTGGAAATATACAATTTCACAAAGACAGCTTCTATGCTTAAGGATGTCAGTCCTACCTTTACAAACCCGAGCCAGAAAGATATCGATGAATACGCAGCACAGGGTAAGATCATAGATGCAAACTTAGGTAACAACCAGCTGCAATGGGGCGGTTTCCAGGAAGAAAACGCTAAGGATATAGCTGCATGGTTACAAGGACAGGCAACATTAGAAGACGCACTAAAGGCATCTGACGCAAGAAGAGAAAACAGCAAACCTTAATTCTTCCAATGAATAATCAAAATTTTGAACAATAGGGGAATAATGTTTTGCTTATTCCCCTATTTATTTAACAAGGAGATCTAATTCATGCGCAAGAAACTAATAGGCCGTTCCTCCACACTTCAATATTTAACCCTTGTTTTGCCCGGATTAATTATTTTTACAATTGGGTTAATAGTCCCGATGTTTTTATCATTAAGATACTCATTTACAAGCTGGAACGGTCTTACAGCAGAAAAACCTTTTGTAGGGCTTGACAACTATATAAAATTTTTTACCGACAATTATGTTAAAGACGCTTGGACTTTTACAATCAAGTTCACCATATTTAATACTATCATTCAAAACTGTCTTGCGCTTTTATTTGCCATAGCTTTAGATAGTGGTATAAAAGGTAAGAAATTTTTCAGAACCGTTATATTCATGCCATGTCTCATAAGTGCTGTAATTGCAGGTTTTATCTGGCTTAGGGTATTTTCTAATATTCTGCCCGCCCTCAACGAAGTGCTTGGAACCAATATAAATTTCCTGCTCTTTGGAAGCGGCGAGACAGTTCTTTCCGGCCTTCTTATAGCAAATAACTGGCAGTGGATAGGATATTGGATGCTGATATACTTAGCAGCTCTTCAATCAATCCCAACAGAATTGTATGAAGCGGCTAAAATCGATGGTGCATCGACAATAAAAAGGTTTTTTAAGATCACAATTCCTATGCTGGCGCCTGCATTTACCATATGTACTGTAGGCATAACAACCGGATCACTCAAAGTGTATGAATTAATGGTTTCATCAACAGGCGGAGGGCCCGGACGCGCCTCAACTTCAATTATTTATCTTATTTATAATACTGCAATAAGCGGACGCCAATACGGATATGGTTCTGCCATGTCCATAATGCTGGTCTTAGTTCTGCTCATTGTAGCTTTGGTTCAGTTAAAGGTACTCAAAAAGAGGGAGGTGCAGCTATAATGGCTCTCGATAAAAACAGCTATGTAATCGGTGAAGGAAAACACCCGATAAGAAAAATACTTACATATATTTTAATGATATTCTCGGCTGCATTCTTTGCCGCCCCTGTTCTTATTATTGCAAATTACTCGTTTAAGACAAAAAAAGAGCTATATTTAAGCAATCCCCTCGCCCTTCCCGAAAGCTTCTATATTGATAACTATGTAACGGCTTATAAAAAACTGGATTTACTTACCACATTCGGTAACACACTTTTTTATACTGTGATTTCGGTAACAATTCTGGCAATGTTATGCGGAGCGGCCGCATGGGCCATTGCCAGATGTAAAAAGAAAATCTTTAAGTTCTTTTATGTGTATTTTTTAGTCGGTATTCTTATACCTTATCAGGCACTCTTTTTATCCATCTACATTGTTGGATTCAGAACCGGCCTCACAAACACCCGCCTAGGAGTAATTCTGATGTATATTGCTACGGGTATGTCCTTTGGGGTTTTTTTGATGAACAGCTTTATGGCTACTGTTCCGATAGAGCTGGAAGAAGCCGCTAGGATAGACGGATGTTCAATCTACAGAACATATTTTTCTATCGTTCTGCCGCTTTTAAAGCCTTCCATAGCTACCTTAATAATTATGCAGGCTTTTCAAATCTGGAACGATTATCTGATGGCAAGCCTCTTTGTGAGCAAAAAGGAATTAAAAACCTTAACGGTATCCATGCAGGCATTGTTTTCGCAGCAGACCAGCGACTATACCACCGCAATGGCAGCCATCGTTATCTCAATACTGCCTATGATAATTTTATTTGCATCATTACAAAAGTATTTTATTAAGGGAATGACAGTAGGCGCAGTGAAAGGTTAAACAAGATTAAAATAAGCTGAAAATTTTAAGGAAGAAGTTAGAGTTGGCCGTATCAAAACTTAGGTATTGCCGACTATCTTACAAAAGTGGAATCTATCGCAAACGCAGTGGTATCAAATCAATATCGCAGCAGATATGTATATGTGCCATTCAATGAGCCTGATCAAATATGGTATGCCGGTAATATAAATGGTCTTTGTAATGACTGGAAAACCGTATTTAATAAAATACGGTCTATTGACCCCACGGCAAAAATTGCAGGGCCGAATTACGCTGGTTATAATAGCTCTCATTACAATACTTTTATGGAATTTTGCAAGAATAATAACTGTCTTCCGGATATCGTGACCTGGCATGAGCTTGGGGATGCCTTCTTTTCAGGCTGGTATACACGCTTAAATGATTACAGAAGTATCGAAGCACGTCTGGGTATCTCTGCGAGACATATATGCATAAATGAATATGGTAGATTTTCCGGAGACTTAGGCTACCCTGGGAATATGGTACAGTGGATGGCAAGATTTGAAAACAGCAAGGTGGATGCATGCCGTGCATATTGGGGTGCTGCAGGAAATCTTGATGAACTTGTTGTTGAAAACAATAAGGTCAACGGAGCCAATGCCGAAATGATAGGAGACCATTCATATAATACAAATGTTGTGGACAGAACCGCAGATATAACTGTCAACGGTACAGTGCAACATAGTGGCTTGCATTTTAGAAACACTTATTTATGGAATAATTACAGTACTACGGTGGTAGATATAACACTGAATGCAGGAAACAATACAATCAAATTCTCAAATTCAAGCGCTTATGCTCCTAATATTGATAAGATTTCAATAGCTGCAGCAGAAGCCACAGACACCGGCGGAGGATCAGGTATTGTTTCTGGTGAGACATACAAGCTAATTAACCGTAACAGCGGCAAGTCTTTGGATGTTAATGGAGGTTCAACTGCAGATGGAGCGGACGTAATACAATGGACAGACAACGGAGGCTATAACCAGCACTGGCAGATTGTATCACCCTAAAATACCCACCTGTGGTAGTATAAAAAGGGGGGGATATCTCATCCCCCTCCCTTATTTAATAAAAAACTGGACTTTTCCCTTTTAAATTAGTTTAATTAACAGAGTATTAGATGAAAGGATATGGATATGCAAATTAATATTTTTGAAAATGGAATCTACCTTGACATTGAAATAACAGAAGATAAGGATGTAAGGCTTCTACATATAGGCGCGGTTAAACGCAAGCCAAGAGAGGATTCTGAATGCTACAAAAACTACAGACTGGTGGAGGTCCATGAATCAGGAATGAATCAGGATGCCCATCATGGCAGCAAGCATATCGGGTCTTGTCCAGGGTATCTGCTTAAGTANCATACGCATCAGGACTACAGGAATGAGTATGGCCGTAAACTGGAAATAATTCAGCAATATGAAGGTATTTTTGTAACAAGTCATATTCAGTTTTTTGACCAAATATCTGTAATAAGAAGCTGGACAGAAATTAAAAATAAATCTTCAGAAAATCATCCAATCGAATACATAACCTCCTTTGCTTTAACAGGTATTTCTGATACTGCTTTTGGCCCAAGGGATAAAGGTGCCATTATGCATATTCCCCATAGTACTTGGTATGGTGAGGCTCAATGGAAATCCTATACCTTAAATGAGCTTGGGTATGATGCGGTTAATACCTTCTCTGTTAAAAGAATTTCTCTGTCAAGTACAGGAACATGGCCTGCTTCCGAATTCCTGCCCATGGGAGGCTATGAAAACATAAGCTCAAATTCTACAATAAGCTGGCAGATTGAAACCACCGGCTCTTGGTTCTGGGAATTAAGTGATGTTTCCGAAACACTCTATTTAAATATCTCCGGACCAACTTATCAGGAAAACAGTTTTTTGAAAATTTTAAAACCTGACGAGAGCTTTACCACTATACAATGTGCTGTGTCCTTTGTTAACGGTGATTTTCAGGATTCCATCCGGGAGCTTACAAAATATAGAAGAACGATAAGAAGAAAAAATAAAGATAATGAAAATCCATCGGTAATATTCAACGATTATATGAATTGCCTTATGGGAGATCCCACCACAGAAAAACTTATTCCTTTAATTGACGCGGCAGCCGAGGCAAACTGTAAATACTTCTGTATAGATTGCGGCTGGTATGCAGATGGCTACTGGTGGGACGGTGTTGGTGAATGGCTTCCTTCAAAGGAAAGATTCCCCAATGGCATTAAAGAGCCTTTGGATTATATCCGGTCTAAGGGCATGATACCGGGGTTATGGCTTGAGCTGGAAGTAATGGGCATAAATTGTCCTATGGTCGAAAAAGTTTCCTCCGACTGGTTCTTCCAGAGAAACGGCAGGCCTGTTAAGGATGAAGGAAGATATCAGCTTGATTATCGCAATCCTGAAGTTATTAAGCATGCCGATTCAGTAATAAAGCGTCTGGTTGAAGATTACGACGTTGGCTACATTAAGATGGACTATAACATCAACTCCGGCCCCGGCACAGAAAAGGATGCCGACAGCATCGGAGAAGGGCTTCTTCAGCATAACAGAGCATACTTAAAATGGCTTGATAGCATTTTTGATAGATATCCGGATTTAGTAATTGAAAACTGCGGAAGCGGCGGTATGAGAATGGAATATTCTCTATTGTCCAGGCATAGCATTCAGTCTGTCACAGACCAGACAGATTACATAAAAATGGCTCCTATTGCCGCAAACTGCATGACCGCCGTTACTCCCGAGCAAGCAGCGATCTGGTCTTACCCCCTTCGTGACGGTGATGTGGAAGAGGCTGTATTTAATATGGTTAACGCAATACTTTTCAGAATTCACCAAAGCGGCCATCTTGCGGAAATGTCTGAAGAAAGGTTTGAGGTTATAAAAGAAGGAATAGAATACCATAAACAAATCTGTAACGAGCTTAAGGAAGGTCTGCCTTTCTGGCCGATGGGACTGGCATCAATGTCTGATGAATATCTAAGCGTTGGTATTGAGTGCAGAAACAAACTANATTTGGCGGTATGGAGAACCACAGGCAATACGGATTCCGTTCAGATTCCTATAAAACAGGNTGCAGGTAAAATAGCTAACGTTACTATGACATATCCTTCAAAAATGCAGGTACCCTTTAGCTGGGATAATGAAACCTGTACTTTAGAAGTAAAGCTTGCACCTAAAACAGCCCGAATCTTTGAAATACTATTATAAATAATAAAGGGACAAGGAGCCAAGCAGAAACTGCTGAAAAATTCACTTTCTTCTTGTCATCCTGAGCGAAGCGCAGCGAAGTCGAAGGATCTTTCACGGTGACAAAAAAGATTCTTCGCTTGCGCTCAGAATGACATAAGACCGCTTTGCTCCATTCCGAATGACAAATAATAGTTTTTTTCAGTGGTCTTAGAATTGCTTACATATCCTTAGCTCTATATACAATTTCTCCATTTATTATGGTGTACATGGTCCTGGTAAAAATATCCATAGGATTTATCGCATCTATTGCCTTCAAATATGGTGTTATGGGCTCATTCTTCTCGTTGCAGTCATCGCCCTCAAAACCTTTTCTTTCTTCAATTATTCCGACATGACAATGGGATTCTATTAATCCGGGAAGCACCCAGCAATTGCTTGCATCAATTACCTCGGAGACATCGTTTTCATCAGTGTTTATTTTATGGCCTACCTTGATAATTTTTTTATTATCTATTAGTATACATCCCTTTTCATAGGTTGGTCCGGCCATGGTCACAACCTTACCGTTTTTTATTAATAACATATATTCTCCTTAAAACAAGTAAAATTTGTTTCTTTTATTCTTAGCATTACTAAAATTACTATGCTTTTATTATCTTCATGTTATTTAGAAATATTTTTATTTCATGTCAAGTATGTGAATAATACTATGAGATTTTTCCAATATTAGAGGTATAGGAGGTGATATCGTGGAAAAAAACAACAGACAAAATCGAAACGACGAAAATCGCAACAACAATCAAGAAAACAACAG